>Ga0325405_1002087_pt1 | contig 20547 bp, 20 predicted proteins | sample PopdelMetagenome_21_FD_205663 | JGI IMG/M metagenome (GOLD analysis project Ga0325405, IMG submission 205663) | Populus deltoides microbial communities from Bellville, Georgia, United States - Xylem-Control-R2 | ecosystem: Host-associated > Plants > Phyllosphere > Stem > Wood/Secondary xylem...
AGTGACCATAATGCTAGGTGGCGACTCCTTAAACAAGACATTTTCCCTAAAAGAACATGATGCCAGAAATCTGTTCTTTTTCCCTAATTAGGATTATTTGTGGGCCGCCGCGATGTCGGGTGCGACAAAAATGATGTCGTATTCGGGTTTTTTTTTTTTTTAATAACATGTTGTAATCATTACCATGGGCTGATGCAATAGATCCATGATGGGATACCATTTTCTGCAATTCTTATAGTCATCACAGTAGGATTATGAGCACATAAAGAGTTTGCAAACTCGAAAGCTGTTTGTTGTTTTGATCAAAATATCGGAAAATATGTGGCCTTTTTGGTGGAAAGGACCATCTGGGTTCTCACCTAGATCAACAGCCGAGCAAGTTACTCAAGGGATTGATGCAACTGGTCTCACTGCCATTGTTACAGGTCTGAAGCCGATCCGGGTTTCTTTTGTTTTCAAGTTTTATGCTTTTTTCTGTTAGAAACTAAACGCACAAGTATTTGAACCTACTCACTCTAGGATTTTAATTTTTATCTAACATGTTCATACTTCGATCATTTCTTCTCACAAAGTTTAAGTCTTGTTTGGCTGCTTGGAAAAGCGAAGGAAAACAAATGAAAAATAGACCCATGAATCTCATATACTCTGTTTGTTTGTTTGTGTGTGTTTTTTGACGAAGTCAACTAATCCAAGTAGTTGTGTTATGTTCAACGTTTCAAGCAGTCAAAAGAATTTCGAGGTTCGTGATGATGATATCTGTTTTTTGCTTTTGTTCTGATTGAAACTTACGGGAAAAATGAAGAGTTCTTCTTGTTCATTTGTAAAGCGGAATATGCAAAGTTTCTTTCTTTGGGTGATCATTTCTGGGTTTTCGTGCTTTTGCCAGTTTTTTTTTTTCCTCTGTACATGGATGCTAAGCTATTTTTTAGTTCGTGCAAGATCTATAGAGACGAAGTTGAAAATATCTGGTGAATATATCTGGGCTTCAAATTCTTTTTCTAGTTCGTTCTAGGCGCTTGCAGATGTTAATAAACTTATTTGGCCTAGGTAGCTTCTAATTGTGGTATGTTTGGAATTTAATTACTTTATTTCACATAAATATATTTGAAGAGGTTTTACATACCGCTATACCAGTTTTGTCATGCTCCATAGGTGGGGATCACTAGTTAATATTTGGAGTGGAGTTCTCTTTATCTTCCTGTTTATAGAGTGGTCCACTGCAGATGGGATTCATTTTGGAACTTATGATTTATCATATTCTTGGGGCGAGACTTTCTACATCAGATGGAGTTCCTATATCAGAATTTTTCTATATCAGTTGTGGACAGCTTGCTATATTTAGGGTTCTGATGGCAATAGATATACATTTGCACTTTTAGTAATTGGTTGGTTAATCTGTTAATACATTCCATGCCTAATCCATTTCAGGAGCCTCGAGTGGTATTGGAACAGAGACCACACGTGTTCTTGCTTTGCGTGGTGCCCATGTAGTTATGGCAGTAAGGAATGTGGAATCTGGTAGGAAAGTCAAAGAAGAAATACTCAAGGAATTCCCTACTGCTAAGATTGATGTTATGCATCTAGATCTCAACACAATGGAATCAGTGAGGAAATTTGCATCGGAATTTATATCTTTGGGTCTTCCACTGAATCTCCTAATGTAAGAAGACTAAAACTGAAACAATGCTTCTTATTTGTATTGTATATCCGTTTTGGGTCTCCATGGCTAGCTTTTCTGTGTCACTTATGATGTTGGTTGTTCCTGTTCATTCTTTTCTGTAGTCAATGTGTTTGTGCTCTTAAATGGAACTTGCTAAGAGGCAATGCACCTCTTTAACTGTGCTCACTGAAGACATCCTACACACATTTAGGAACTGTTTTGTAATTTAATAGTGAGAATTAATATTATCTTTTCTTGGTTAAGTAACAATGCAGGCATTATGGCAGCTCCTTTCATGCTTTCCCAAGACAACATAGAAATGCAATTTGCAACCAACCATGTGGGTATGTTGGACATAACATTATAAATTGTTTGCATATCTGCCAGTAATTCGATTGCAGTATCTATTATGATAATGAAAGGCCAGAGAATAGAATTTAAATCTTTAAATGAAGGGAAATAGAGCACTTGCAATAAAAATGATCCAGCATAGACAATTTAAATTCGTGTTATCAAATATGAGATTCTTGAACATGGATACCTTGAGAGCCACAATACTGAACAACAAAAAGAACACAACTTGACCTCTTTTTTCACATGTCTGTGAATACTGTAATCTTCAAATTCATTTATCTATTTAATCAGTCTTATCATTTATTGTGAATGAAGATGATGAAAATAAATAAACATTAGTCTGATAGCTGTGGAAAAAACAGGAAAAAAAGAAGAAGAAAGTCCCTTTCCACCAAATCTTGTTTTTCAATGTTGGGAAATTTGAAATGCTGCATATTGCCAAGTGCAGAAGTTTGGATTCTTAAGAGATTTTATAATTTTGCAGGCCATTTTCTTCTGACAGACCTTGTATTGGACACCATGAAAAAGACAGCACTTGAAAGCGATCGAGAGGGAAGGATTGTTATCGTATCATCAGAAGCTCACCGTTTTGCATACAGTGAGGGAATTCGTTTTGATAAAATCAATGATGAATCAGGGTAACACTTTCTCAGTATCATTTTGTGAATCTTGTCTTGGAATGCTTCTCAGTCTGTGCTATAACACCAGACACTAGTCAATTGTTCATGTATTATATATGGATTGACATTTCTTTATCTAATTCTACTTGTTTTTACCCTTTTGTGCTTGATAATTTTGCAGATACAACAGTATTTGGGCTTATGGACAATCAAAGCTTGCTAATGTATTGCATGCTAATGAGCTCACTAGGCGCCTTAAGGTAGTCCATGGTCTCAAGTTTACCAAACAGCAATCTGCCATTGAGATGATTAAATTTGCTCCCTAACTGCAAATTGGGATTTTCTTTTTCTTCTTTTCCCCATTTCAGAGATTTAATCTTACCTTCTTGTGGTTAAAGACCAGGTGGATCTCAAATTTAGAATATTTTCTAGTGGAAGTATGAGTCATTGCCTTTGCTCACCTTATTTGATGAAGTTGAAATTGATAGATTTTTGGTGCTGAAGATTCTTTAGTTAAATCAGTACAAATCATGGATGACAAAAACAGTTGATCAGCATGTTATTTGGGTTGTGACTTTCATAGTTATAACATTTTTGTCCAAAATAAATTCTTATGAGCTCGTTTTTTATTTCCCTTTTTCTTTTGCCCATGCAGGAAGAAGGGGTCAATATAACTGCTAATTCACTTCATCCTGGACCAATTATGACCAATCTTCTACGTTTCCACAGTGTTATTAATAGTAATACTCTGATATATCTGACTTGTTTCTGGTTCCCATACGAGGATTTGTTTGGCCTATGGGGATTTGCTTCTGGATTAAATTTGTTGTGTTGAATGCAGGTGTTGTAACCATGGTTGGCAGATTTGCGCTAAAAAATGTTCAACAGGTATGTTCTTCGGTTCCATGGAATACCCAGGATTAATTTGAAGTATAAAATCCATATGCAATTATTGGACTACCTCTAAAACGCCACATAGCTTATTAATTTCTTTTATATGGTTATAGGGAGCTGCAACTACATGCTATGTGGCATTGCATCCACAAGTTAAGGGGGTAAGCGGAGAATATTTCATGGACAGTAACCTGTCCAAAGCTAGCTCTTTGGCTAAAGATGTAGAACTGGCCAAAAAACTATGGGATTTCAGCTTGAGCTTAACCAACCCCAAGTAGTCCTCTGAGCTGTGCTGCGTATTGAAGTAGTTGTTTCTTGTTTTGGGGAAGTCAGGAAACTTGCAAACTTGTTTCACAGTTTATACGTACGAACCTGTTTCGTGTGTTAAATCACATTGCATCTATTTCTAAATGGGTGGTTAAAGATTGGAGGTCCCCCGCTTTCCCATGTTGGTTTAAGATGGTAGTCTATAAAACATGTCTATAAACATTACCACCAGTTCCACCCTATTTGATTTAATTTACTTTGTTGATCATTTTTGACGTAGGAAAGAGGCTAAGATCTCCATTTTTTATTACTTATGCGTAAAGAGAGTTATACGTTAACTTTCTTGCCTATTGATCCAGTCCACCCGGGATAAACTTAACTTTGAGTACTATAATTTGATGATGGAGTCTTTTATTTAAGGCACTTTCTCCAGTCTGTCCCTCTCTGGACAAATCCGAAGGAAAATGCCTTTTTTAATCTGAACCGAGGTGCACGAATTTCCAGTATAGCTTCTGTAGTATTTCGTGATTGCACAACACACAAAGATTCAATAATGAATGTTGACGTTCCTTTACCACCGATGATATTTTTCGGACCGACTGGCCGGATATGGAGACATCTGGTTGAGCAATTTGATCACGACTGGCTATCACCTCCCGATAACATACAAGTTTTCCTAGTCTAACGATCCATCTAGAACGCTACTCTGATTAAGGAAAGAAAATGAAAGCAAACACACAAATCTGACAGCAAAATGAAAAGCTCTATGCAAATATGCTTATCATGTTCCTATCAAGCTTTTATTTATTTACACCAGATAATTCTCCATGGGGTCATGGTATGACTTTTTATTTTGCAAATTATTTGAGTAAATTATAGTCCCACTATTCTAATCCCTCTAGTTTCATAAATTATCAATCAATCTTTTGTTCACATTTTGACCGTCAAGTCAGTCACAGAACCAACGGTGAAAAAAGGCCTGCGCAGCATTTCACTAACAATAAAAGTTAATGGAGGGACTAAGGTGTAAACAAATGTGAACACATAGGGATTAGTTAATTAGTTTTTAAACTAGAGGGGCTTGATTGTTTAAATCTTAAGAACATAGGGATTATTTAAAGTTATAATGGACTTTTTATATTAGGCTGCCTTTTTTGAAAGTCAAGCACCAGGGCTCTGTCTTTCTATTTGGGCAACGGCATCCTCAATAAGTCAAGGAAACAGCATCATGGAATTTGAACAAAACCAAAGAATAGCATAATGGCATGTAATAAATAAATATTAAGAAATCACAGGTGGCATTTAACAATTCTTGGTGGCTTCATCCTTGAAGAATTCTCCATATAATACTTGATGCCGGTCCATATCTGCTGCTACTTGTGAGAGGTATATACATTAGAGCCTGCAACTTTTGGTGCAGTTCAGAACCTGCCAACATGGGTTTTTTTGGAAAGAAAGGGCCATCTGGCTTTTCTTCCAGTTCCACAGCTGAGGAAGTTACTGAAGGAATTGATGGAAGTGGCCTCACTGCTATTGTTACAGGTATTTTTTTTTCTTATCTTTGTCTGTTATGCATCATCTGTATGCTCCTTTCATGTTCTTTTTCAATTTCAAATCTTTGGTTTCTGTTTTGTGCTGTGATTTTGTTGATCAAGATAAGTGGCAAAGTCAGTGATCTGTGGTTGTTGGTTTGTTCTATGCATGGATTGCTAGCAATTCTGATCCACTTGAAATTTCTGTAGTTTCTGTTTCACATTAGAAATATCATAATTTTATCTAAGTTACAGATCTGAGTAGCATGAGATGAGTGAAATTCTCTCATCTGAATATTTGTTTAGAAGATTCTCGGTCAGGGTTTTAGCACTGGTGGTTGTGGGATATCCTCCCAGAAGACAAGATCTTTCTGATTTTATAGCCAAGCTTGACCAGTTTCAAATTTGTCTCTCCTGTGATTTATAAATTCTATGCTCTTAAATACTGCGGAGACTTCTAAAATCGTAACTGTGCTTTTTATACCGTAATTTCTCAAAATCATATTTGTTCTTTTGATGGCAGTAGATATCAATGCCAGTGGATATTTTGTCATTGATAGGATAGGTTTTAAGTTTGTTTCTTTGCCTAATTTCAGGAGCATCAAGTGGTATTGGCACAGAGACAGCGCGAGTTCTTGCTTTGCGTGGTGTCCATGTAGTTATGGCAGTAAGGAATGTGGATTCTGGTAATAAGGTCAGGGAAGAAATACACAAGGAAATCCCCAGTGCCAAGGTTGAGGTTATGGAGCTGGATCTCTGCTCAATGTCCTCAGTCCGGGAATTTGCATCCAAATATAATTCCTCTGGTTTTCCACTGAATATCCTTATGTAAGACAACTAATTTGAAGCAATTCTCTGTAGTAGATTTTGTTTTGCTCGTATATCAAAATTGTTATGACGGCAATTTCTCTCTATCCGTGAACAACTGGTGACATTCTATGCCATTTAAGATTTCTCTGTAGTAGACTAATATTCTTTTTCTTTGTTGGAAGTAACAATGCAGGGATTATGGCATCTCCTTACTTGCTTTCCAAAGACAACATAGAATTGCAGTTTGCAACCAACTATCTAAGTATGTTCACATAATTATGCAGATTCTTTTTTTCTTCTGCATTGAAGGAATGATAGTTGTACATATCGAAGTGTTGTTCTTTATATAACAGTGTTTTCTATCATTTTGCAGGCCATTTTCTTCTTACAAATCTTTTGTTGGACAACATGAAAAACACAGCACGTGAAAGCAATCGAGAAGGAAGGATTGTTAACCTATCTTCATCAGCTCATCGTCATCCATTTCCTGGAGGAATTCGTTTTGATACTATCAATGATGAAGCAGGGTAACAATTTGGCAGTACCATTCTGTCAATCTTCTGTTTTCCTTCTGCTAAGTGCCAAGTCATGCTGTAACACCCGCATAGGGTGGCTTCTGTCATGTATTATTGTGATAAGGCGCTTTTTCTTAGTTTCACCCTTTTGTTCACGCTGATTTGCAGATACGGCAGTATAAAGGCTTATGGGCAATCAAAGCTTGCTACTCTACTGCATGCTAATGAACTTGCAAGGCGTTTCAAGGTACTCAGACATTTTCAAGTTCACCGAACAGGGGTTTGATAAATAAAGATACTGGAACTTTATATCCATTTTTGTCCTTCTTTATTCATACAGGAAGAGGGGGTAAACATAACTGCTAATTCACTTCATCCTGGAGGAATTCATACCAATCTTTTCCGCTACCACACTGTTCTTAGTGGTAATTCCTGGCCAATGTTAATCACACCTTGCATTAATAAATTTCTTCGTTCATTCACTAAATTTTGAATTTTCTGGTCCTGGGTTAAATTCTCGGCAGGCTTTGCCAGTACTATCGGCAGATTCATGTTCAAAACTGTTCCCCAGGTATGTTCTACAATTTTCATGGAATGTGTGTCCTGCAGGATCAATATGAATATGACAGAAAGCGCCATATGTGCAAATTCAAATCATACGACCCTTTCTGTTTGTTACCATGCCCGCACAGTTTCTTTGTTAATTTCTTGTACATGGTTGTAGGGAGCTGCAACTACATGCTATGTGGCATTGCATCCACAGGTTAATGGCGTCAGTGGGAAGTATTTCGAAGACTGTAACATATCCAAATCAAGCGCTTATGGCCAAGATGCAGAACTGGCAAAAAAACTATGGGAATTCAGCTTGCCCTTGACCAACCCCTAGTTAAGTTTGATTGCCTCCTGCTTTCAAACTAGCGCGATGCCAGTTTACTGCATGATTATGTAGAGCTGAATCTTGTTCTGTATAAGTAGTTATGAAATTTGTACTGTACACATAAAATAGATATGTTGCCTAAAATTTCCATATATAGGTCATGTTTTTGTTTAAACGGGCCTTCATTTGTAATCAGCTTAGTGCTTGTGTCAGCCTCTGACATTCTGGTGTGGTGTCTCTCTTCTTCCTATATTGTTTTTTTCAATGGAAATAAACAGTTTTTTGTAATAATTCTATGCTTTGTACCAGAAGGGAATAAAAATAATTATTATTATTATTATATATTTGGACACGTTTCCGTGTAGAAATGGCAGGTTTATAATTTCTTTTATTGCAGTAGATATTGTAAATCTATAAATTTTTTTGTTTTTTTTGTTTTTTTTTATATTTGATATATTTATCATTTTACAGTTTCTCTAATTATAACCTTTTATTTTTGTTCTTATCTTTATTATTTTGTAATTTTTTTTTATATTTTTAAGAAAAATATATTATTTTTTATTCTTTAAACTTGAAATATTTGTCATTTTATACTTGATCTATTTACATCATTTTTTCTAATTATAACCTAATGTATTATTGCAACTAAAACTTATTTTTTGCTGCTAAAGAAAATTTTTTATGTCCAAGGAGAAAATAACCAGAAGCTAATTTTCTCGTGTCTTATTTGTTAGCACAGAATTTATGCGTGAAAAACTGATTCGAAAAGTTGGTAATGTTTGCCCTCGATATTATCAATGTATTCTGTCTTTCATGTAAATAATCTGGAACCATACTTTGGACAGTTATGAATTGGTTATGCTGGATAATTAATACTGTTGATCAAGACCCAGTGAGTTAAATGAAGAACAGTACCCTGAATATGCTTGTAGTTGGATCATTTAAATCCGTTAAGTCAAACTAGTTACATAAATCCGAGGAGGACCCTTTGATGCCACAAATTGTAGCTTCGCAAAGCAGTTATCAATATAACAGTTTGGTAAGGTTTGTAGTACGAGTTCATTATTAGAATCAGCAGAATGTGGTTTTTTGGATGGAAAGGGCCATCTGGGTTCTCTGCTTCTTCTACAGCAGAGGAAGCAACACAAGGAATTGATGGGACTGGTCTCACTGCCATTGTTACAGGTTTTACTTTTTTATTTCTTGCTAAGCCAAATACCCTGCCTTAGTTTTCCTGGCTAGAGCTTTGTTTAGCCGTAGGATACATGTAGTGAGGTTTTATTTGAACGTTCGAGCTGAGAGGACATCAGTTTTTACTAGATGAATTTAACTTCAGACTCACAGTAATGAAAGAATTATCTGTGGTTTTGAATCAAATCTTAATTTCCAGGAGCATCAAGTGGTATTGGTGCGGAGACAACGCGTGTCCTTGCAATGCGTGGTGTCCATGTAGTTATGGCAGTGAGGAATCCCGTAGGAACGTCAAAGAAGCAGTACTCAAGGAAATCCCCACTGATCAGATTGATGTTATGGAGTTAGACCTGAGATCAATGGCATCAGTTAGGAAGTTTGCATCAGAATATACTACCTTGGGTCTTCCTTTGAACATCCTCATGTAAGGAAACTATATTGGGGAAATTAAATTGCAGTTCTTATACCTATCCAACTATCACAAATCAGTTGAATGTTCCTGTTATGTTCGTAATACAATTCATATTCACAGGCAGCATCTAGCTTTCTTGCAAACATATAGGCAGCACCTATATGTTCCTGTTATGCAGGGGTTCTGTCATCTCCTTCCAAGCTTTCTCAAGATAACATTGAAATGTTATTTGCAACCAACCATATAGGTATGTTACATTTGACTTTCAAACTTTGAAATATTATTTGCAACCAACCATATAGGGATGTTACATTTGACTTTCAAACATTGAAATATTCAGCCACAGTATCTTCTGTGTTGATTTTCCAACTTCGGGTTGAAATACTACAATTTGCAGGTCATTTTCTATTGACAAACCTTTTATTGGAGAACATGAAAAACACAGCGCAAAGAAGCAAGCAAGAAGGAAGGATCGTTAATGTATCATAAGTAGGTCACCGTATTGTGAGTCGGGAAGGAATTTGTTTCGATAAAATCTATGACGAGGCAAGGTAGGTGGCAACTTGATGGCAGAAATATTTTTGTCTATGGTTTTAAGTTTCTACATATAATGTTCCAATGTCATCACCATGCATCGGCAGTTCCTGTCTGCCTTACCTTTTTCTGATAGCTGATAATTTCAAATTCTGTATCAGTTGGTTTTCTTAATGGGCAATCTAAGCTTGCTAACATATTGCACGCCAATGAGCTTGCAAGGCGCCTGAAGGTAATTAAAGCATGATAACATGTCCTAAATCAATTTCCATTATCTTAATTTCGTTTACCTAGCATAGACAATAAAGCTTTTTCAGCTGAATTTAGTTTTCTACATTTTTGCGTTTTGGTATTGAAGATTACCTCCACAAAATTTAAGTGCCTTAGGTTGAAGTGTGGGTGGCAATCAATCACATTATTCTGATAGGCAGTGTAATATAAAATAGCTGGATCATTATCGCTTGAGTTTACAGCAAGAAGGGGAAGAGATAACTATTAATTCACTACATCCTGGAGCAATCCATGTCAATCTTCTGCGTCACCAAGGTTTTGTTAATGGTAAATCTTTCTTAAGCCTTGTCACTTTTATCTTTCCGAGATTCTGTACTTTGACGACATATTTCGGTTTTGAGACTTTTACAGGAGTAAATTAATCTGATGTTGGGTTATGGAGTTGCTAGGGTCTTTTTGCAAATTTTACAGAAGATTGGAAAAGGCTCTCAGAGCTTGCATCTGTAGTTTATAGCATTTGGATATAATCAGCTGGATATATTCCTTCTTATTCTTTCACAGTACCCGGAATTTTTTAGTTTTATTAATATTTTTCCCATTCGGTGGTCTTAATGCAGCTATTTTGAACTTGTTTGGTAAATACATGATAAAAAATGTTCAGCAGGTATGGCTTTCATAATTCTGAGAAAAACATTTCCATCCTGTGTGGATTGGCAAAATGATGATAAAATTGCTTTGTCTGAACAATGAATCTGTTTTACTACAATTCATTTCATTTGGTTATGGTTACAAGGAGCAGCAACTACATGCTATGTAGCGTTGCATCCACAAGTCAAGGGGATAAGTGGAAAGTATTTTTCGGACAGTAATATAGCAGAACCTAGCTCACAGGCTAAAGATGCAGAACTGGCCAAAAAGCTATGGGATTTCAGCTTCAGCATCACTAACAAGTAATCAGGATTATTTCAAGGTTTTCTACGAGTAAACAAAGCTGTACTCTTATAGACATGCTCAAGTCAAGCTTGTTGAATGTCCATTAAAAAGTTTCCTTTTTTTTCCATGAAGTTGAATTTATTTGAGTGGTTTGAAGGTTTTTATATTATCATTGTTGCTACTAACAAAAAAACCAAAAACAAATATGGCTACATTTTCTGTCTACCTCGACGCAAACCAAGTATAGCTTCAAAATCAAAAGACTTCGCTCTAATTTATAGATTCAATACCACCCCCCACAGATAATATAAACAAAAAAAAAATGCCTAATGTGACATGAACCTTGATTCTTAGCTTCAGGGGGGTGGGGCCGCTTCGAGACAATGGTATATACAGAGGTAGAAAAAATGTTGACATTGAAATGTAATGAAGATGCATGATGGGACTTAACCTGAATTATATAGATATGCTAATGATGCCAGGTTGTCTCTGCACTAAAAATACCATAACCTGACTCCAAACTACAGGCTTAAATCACCTCCAAAACCCAGGATAGGTATTTTTCCCATCCCCATAGGCTGAAATGAATTAGAAAAGGAACTGATGCTATCAAAGAAAAATAAAACCAGCTCTGAAATTCAAGCCACAATGCGGGAGATATAGATTTCTTAAAAATAAACCTGGCTCATTGCTGTTCCCAAAATTTACAATTGCACTGGACCGGAGGATTTCACTAGTACACAGGTTGAATTAGATTTCTTTAATTTGGTTCAAGGTATAACCGTATACATTAGATACAAGAATATCAGATGGACAGCCCACAAGAAGTTTTACACTGAGCTACCATAAACTGATAAAAGAAAAGGCACAGGCGAAGCCAGGCAAGTTCTCAACTGTTATCTTGACAAAATCTGGACTTCCAACTTGGTTCCCATCTTTCTGTACAATATTTGTTTTCAACTCCCACCACATCCTTCCACCCAAAAAATAGTAGAAGGAACATAAAAGGATGTGAAATGCACGAATGGTAGTAGCTTTGCACTCCAAGTATAATAAATATACAGTCTATCTAGCAGTTACATACTTGAATGTGAGGAGCTGATGTATATAGGTCTCAGAAGGTAACCTTCTTGGAATAATCAATATCTTCATTTATGGAATAGTTTGCACACGAATTCGGGTCAACAAAGCTGGCAGGAAATCAAACCGAGTTACTGACTTCAGTGAAATATATAGCTGCCAGGTAAAGAGCTTCACAGACACAAGTGGAATAACTTGCACGTGCTGCCACATTTCCATACTCGAGTCCTCCCGTATCTAAGCCAACTGCTTACTTGCCATAGGAACTCTGAAACCAAACTCCAAGGCCATTTCCAAGAAATTAATCCTGCCCTTGAAGCTTCCAAAACATCTGACCTACTGGAATCACTTGTCCAGAGTTCATTTTTAGCACACAGATTTGATTTGTCTCCCCTTGATTAGAATGAAAAAAATGAATGATGCATTGGGAGGTAGAATACTGAGAAAGATTTTTCTGATGAAGGATTCATGCATAGTTAGACTTTAGATTCCATTGGTACGGCCACGAATTGATGAGTTTGGATTCAGGTCCAGGGATGGCTTCAATTTCATATGATCCCTTAAGAGCTGCTGGGACACACGATCAGCTAAAACAGGGTGCCCATCATAGAGTTCAGGCCATCCCAACTGATTTCCAGGATTGCTGTTTTCTGATGAAATTATTTCCCGGAAAACACAAGAGGCTTGTGACATACCTCGAAATAGGTCAGGCTTTGGTTCCTGATAAAGGTTGTTGTTATTGGGATAGAAACTACTTTGGGACCCAGGGATCATTCCCTTGCTTTCTTGCAAGTACATTATGTGCTGCTTTGCATGATGAAATGGGATGGCACCACAACCACCAGTGAGAGGCGTGGATGAACCAGATGCAGTATGAGGGCTAGATATAGGAGATGGAGACATCCTTCCACTCAAATTCTGCGGGGATCTTGAATATAGATGAGGGCTCCCGATAGGAGACACCGGGCATGATGAGTTCTTCATATGGGCATCACTGGAATAGGAAAAACATCAAATTAAAAGAAAGAGGAAATATTTTTGAGTATAAAAACAAGAACCAGATATTTATTTTTAACACAACAAATTTTGTCGCAACATAAACCAACTAGTTGCACATTTAGATCTTCACATTTTGATTCTGCAGACTAAGCAGTCTTAAGCTAAAGCACAAGGATTTCTCCCCTCAATACAACAAATGCTACATGGAACTTCAAATTTTAAATGTAAGTTGGGGCAATGGAGCAAAATGTTAACAAGTACAGAGCAGAACCAATGAAAGAAGTCTTCACAAAAAAAGTTAATGAAGAGCTAAGAACACTATACAGTTTATTGCTTCTTGTTGAACAAAGTAATAATAACAGCCAACCAAGAAAAAAAGAAAGTAATAACACCATCAAACTAATTTCATGCAAGTTGTGGGTGAAGATGACTAGAATTTTAATACTGATCTCCTTCAATACTGCTCTCATAGCAAGATATTGCTTTTGAAACATGATATCTGACATAATATTTTTCTGTGCCCTGATGAAAAACCTATGTGCCTTTAGCTGAAATGCATTGTGCAATATCAGTCCATCTTCAGACAAGACAAGTACACATGCCAGTAATCCTAGCAACACATAAGACAAACTTTGCCATGTGTGTTCCTGAATATGCAATGAAACGAGAGAAAAAAAACAAGGGCGAGAGCACATGCGTGTAAGTGAGTGTGTGGGTGGGGGCTTGATGAGGGAGGGAGGGAGAAGAGACCTGATCCCTGAACCAATTTTTGTGGCTCTAGATTGATGCATAGAAATCCCTTCTGGGTCAAAGCCTGAAACATTTCTTGCAGCTCCAATTCCCTATTAAAAGTTTCAAGATCAAACTCATTAGTCAATTCAAGCAACATCATCAAAGCCACAACAGACAAGTCAGGCAAAGTGAAAGGAATTATTCCGTGTTGTGTCATGAAGAAAACAAAATACATCATGGTAGCATTAGCAAGCAATACCAATATGAAATCAGACGACCACATATGCTAGCCATCTAAGGTGGTGTGCATAAGACTAAACATATAACAACTCCCAATTAACACATTCATCCAGTCATTTACCAAAATGAAGTACCATGAGTTTGGGATGCTTATTATCATAGCTTTTGTTCTGCTCTGTTTCTTAGTTTGGAGGATGACCTATTCTCCTACCTGTCTCTGTATATTTTCTTCTTTTCATCAGATGAAATCTTTTGTTTTCTAAAAAAATATTATAGTATGATAAACAGTAGTGAATAACTTCTTATCTCATATAATCTACAAGAAAAATTGCAATATTCAATATCATTAGACACACCAAGAAAAAATCCTAATACCATTGATCTTCCTGAATTCATAATTGCAGGCAGTTCTTCTGAAAGCTCTGGGGACAAAAAGGGCCTCTCCATCGGAGCAACAATTTTCACAAAAGGGTGCTCCAAAAGCTGAGCAGCTGTAGGGCGACGTGATGGGTCCCGTTGCAAACACTGCCTCACAAAGTCCTTTCCATCAACTGACAGATTATCAGGAATCTCTGGAAGTTCCTTGCTATTTCCAATCTTAAACATAGCAGGAACCTTTCAAGAAGAAAATAAAGCAAAATGAGGGTAAGAAATAAGGTCAAGCAAATCATACTTCTAGTTTAACACAATCTCACCAAGACACACATTAAGATTTCAAGCAGTGCCATTCAAACTGCAAAACAAGTTACAAAACTAAAAAATTTATTGTACTTCAATTTTACTAACCCCTTCATATTGGCTCCAAGGTGGTTTTGTTGTTGCCATCTCCAAAACAGTGCACCCAAGGCTCCATATATCAACAGCAAGATTACAACCATTTGAATTTTTTATCACCTGAAACAATTAATGTATTCAAGAAATGCATTACTTGAAAGCATCACAAAGAAATATAAAATCAGAATGTGACAATACACCAAGGCTGACCTCAGGTGCCATCCAGTAAGGGCTTCCTTTGAATGATAATGGACAAGACTGCCCAGATATCTGTAGATCAATTGATTAAAATGGGTTACAACGCATTGCCTACAGGTTAATATGCATGAGTAAATTTTCATCTTGCATTCTAGCTAAACTAAAAAGATAGCAGTTATAGAGAACTAATTTAATTTGGTTGCATAACCAGCAGAATTTAGCATTTGTTCAAAACCAGTGGCAATAACAGTCAACATATTTTCCCAGGTTTGAATAACTAGAGAGAAGAAAATTCCAGATGAATATCCTTACATGCTTTGCCATCCCAAAATCTGCCAGTTTAACACGACCCATGGGATCCACCAGAATATTAGCCCCTTTAATGTCTCTGCACACGATTAAAACTTATGAAATAGGCATGATAATGTTTATAAGTGATTAGAGTAAGTTGTGGTTCCCTGTCAAAACCATGAGATAGCAAAATAATAAGGCTCACCTGTGGACAGTTTTTTTATCATGCAAATAAGCAAGCCCACGCAGGATTTGTTGAGTATAGCTACGAATAGCTTTTTCACCAAATTGGCCATATTCTTGAAGCAGTTTATAGATGGAGCCACCAGACACATACTCCAAGTATATATATAATTTGTCATCCACCTGATAAGAAATAAAATAGCAATTCAGCTAACAAAAATCTAAGCCATGGATTTCTATTCATAAATCTGTTGGAACTTTATGCTAATAAAGTATCTAATGACAACACTCTACCATGAATCAACTAATGATAATGCAATTATATAAATCATCAGCAATTAAATCCCACAAAATTCAAGAAGCGGTCTACTAGGAATTACTGCAAGTCGGCAACATATAGGAGTCTCAGTAGTTTGGAATGAACATACACAGGCAATATTTTATGACTAACATGTAAAATGAAATTATTTCAGAAAATAAAAATCTAAAAGGAGAAAACATAAACTGGCAAGAAAAATGTTACCATTTCATATCCATAGTACTGCACTATATTAGGATGACGTAAGCGACTCAGAAGCACAATTTCCTGCACGTATCATGAATAACTGTAAAATCTTACTCAAAATTTCCCAGAGAAGAACTAGCTCTAAATTAACATCTATGCATATCAATACATAACCTTATATTCTTCAAACTATAAACTGCCTAAAATAACAGAAAAATAAAAAATTACCTGTCCCAGCTGCTGTGTGCTTTCCTTTGATTTTGCATCATCTGAAAATAGAGTTACCTCCTTCATTGCACACATCTCACCTCTTTCTCTAAGGCCCAAACAACAAAATCAGATAAGATATGCAAAATGCATAAATAATGCGCATGGCAAATGGTTGATAACTCAGTTCAGTATAGTGTCAGATTTGTGTGCAAGAATATCAGGGAATCTCCTCTTTAATTATGAAGTGAAATGATATTAACATTAGACTTGAATGCATGATAACAATAACAAGGATAGCAATAATGATGACAATTGCAAATAAGGACTCTTTAAGGTATGAAGGAGGTTCTGTTGCAAACAAGTCACTCGAGTAGGATGCAGAATGAGTTAAAAGAGGGTGTGAGCGGTGAGACGAAGAGGAGAGATGTTAGCTCAAATGTTAAGTAAAAGATGGATGAAAATGTCACTTGATGCATCACAATGATGAAGATGATGAAAGAAACATGACAAATCAAGTGTTGCTTTACAGAGGTGAATGGATTAGCAGAGTAAAACAAAAAATTTATAAATGCAATGGTCATAACTAATCCAAAACAATGTCAACTCAACTCCATTTAGTCTCAACCTCAATCAAGCTGTACGCCTAAATTAATCTGCTTCCCCCACCCAGTTATTTATGGACTAAACTTTCTAGAGTTTTTTATGATGCTAAATCACCCATGTCTATGCAATAAAACATTTAGCAAATAACCTTTGCACAGACCTGTTAAACCCGAGATATACATCTCCAAAACTGCCTCTCCCAAGCATACGACCCTTCTGCCAGCGTGTACCAGAACTTGTTGGGTTCTCCATCCTACTAGGACTTCGAGGCACTGAAGGAGATGTTGAGGCGGAATAGGTAGGAGAAAAGGGATGGGTGTTGGAGATTGTTATTGGTGGAAGGGGCAAGCGGTGACTTTGTTGCTTTCCATCATCTGGCCGGCTTGTAGGCGACTCTATGGTAACCCCAGCAGCTCGTGGGTGCAGAGGAGTGACAGCACCACTGTGTATTCTGGAGCTGGGACCTGGGCTAATCACTCTGGGGCTAGGTAATGGAGAACACTCAGGGCTGCATCTACTGTTTGGCCAAAGAAGCTGTCCTGACATATCTCCACCTATTGAGTTCTGCCCAGAATTATAGCCTGAACCTGGACTTGAGCACTGTCCAGATCCTAGTAAACCAATATCTGAGTAAGTTTTTCCTGCCCAGAAACCATTGTTGATAACTTGCTCAGTGCCAAATGCTCTCATTGGGCTTCTAGAAGGACTTGACAATGAGCTGTCTGGAGCACTAAAGAATGCTACTCGATGAGGAATCTGTAAATTTTGCACTTGAGAGCTAAAAATTGCCCGTTTTGGTGGTGTAGACAAGGTCTGATTATTTGCAGGTAAATTAGCATGTTTCAGAGTTTCTCTTGAGTTCTTTCTATTTATGATAGGGGATTGATCCTGTCGCATCACGCTTCAGCAGACATAAAGACAAATGTTTTCAGAGACAAGACAAAACCTGGAAAGACACTTTAAAACTTTCAATGAAACACATGGAAGCTCACCTTGGAGGGCTGTTCACAGCAGTTCTGTTCCCATTTTCATAGTCCGATGTGAGAGGGCTAAGGACACGCGAGTCAGGCAGATCATCACTATCTATGGAGCTATCACTGGACACAGAGGCAGTGGCTAAATCCCCTGCTGTATCTGCTTGGTCCAGTCTATTAAGGACATGTCCTGGTCTCGGTGGGGGCAAAAGATGCAATGGTTTGCGCCCTCCATCCAATCCTGGTTTCACTGAAGCACTAATTCCAGAATCACAGCGCCCAATTTTAGTATGAGGCACCCCTGGAAGTGGAAGTGGAAGTGGTTGAGCCTGAGGCCTTTCAGCAAAACTTTGACAACGTGAAACGTGTGTGGAGGGAGATGGTGATCTTGATGGAACGCGGGACAAAGAAACCCTTTCTGAAAGAGTATCTTTACAACATCTCCGAGATCCTCCTGATCTATTGTTGCTCTTTTCCTTTGATGTAATCTTAAACTTCCTATTTATTGTATCAATGAAACTTTCCTTGTTTGCTTTCTTCTTTTCCTCTTTGGATGAAGACTTCCCCCACCATGACCGCATGTTTACTTTTAACACTTAATGAAAATGACCACAAATACTAGCGTAAGATCAAACCCTTGATCAGCAACACACTCTCACGTTTACACCAACTTAGTTGCCATGAATGCAACAAATCGATTTAAAACAATTGCATTTTCTGCAAAAAAATCTCCATAATAGGAGCACAGAATATGGCACAACTCGGGAATGTCAACCTGGTCAGTGTGAATATAAACTTGTATTAGTGTTTCATGATAAGCTGCTAAGCAAAGTACGTACTCAAGCATAACATCAGAACTAAAATCACATTGAAAAAGAAAAACAGAACGCGCAGGGTTCCGTTATCACTATACCTAAATAGCATGCTGAAAATTTCTCATTTGTTTGTGGCATCAAACTTCATGATAAAAAATGTGGGCATGATGACTTTTTCATGCACTCTTATACATTAACAGTTACAACGATTTTGATGATTTAACTATTAGCTTGACAATAATCCTTGATGAGTTGATTCCAAGGTCAACAATAAAATCTTCTCGACACAATGGTTATATCACTTGCATTACTTGCAATTCCATTTGTGTGCTCCTTTACAAGTGGAGACAATCAGCTTGACCCATCATTTTATCCACTAACTCATGTCTAATCCACACTGTCAAAAAAATAATCAACTCCAATGCTAGTATAGTCCACTTCAGGACAAATTCAACAACCCAAAACAAAAACCCAATTAACTGTCTACACCATCTGTACACTACCATAAAGACCCTGGCATGCACTCAACAATTGTTATTGAATTAGATCCATTCTTCAATACCCCAATTTTCAAAACAAACCAACAAAACATCCTCAACCTTAGCAACCCAAAACATAATCAATCAACACCAGATTTAAATGCCCTAACTTTTTTTAACATCACAAACTAACAAAACTAAAATTAAAGACAAAAAAATCTAAAGAGCAAAATAAACAAAATAGCCATGCTTAAAATTAAAAACCCATCTCCAAATTCACTGGTAAGAAACATACAAACACTTGAAACATCAAAATTCACCTAAAAGATTGAATCTTTTTAATCTAAGAGGAAAAAAAGAAAGAAATTGAAGCTCAAAGTAGCAAGGCAAAAGTTTTAGTCTTGCACTTACAGTGTAAGTGAAGATGTATCTAAAACAGAAGTGTCAGTTCGCTTCAGACAAGAAAAAGAAAGAAGAGAAGAGAAGCTAAAAAGTCACAGAGTCGAAGAAATGTAGAGAGAAAAACAGAAGCTTATTTAAAAGAGAGAGAGTGTGTTTTTCAGGGAGAAAGAGAAAGAAAGAAAGAAATTATGGTGAAAAGGGAAGACCACTGTAGACTAGTGATGTATGATTAGTAACTTGGCACTTAAAATCACGACCGTTCTTGACTTTTATTGACTATCATGATGCAATCTGTTTTGATTAGGTCAATTATGGGGCGAGGGATGCACGGAGTTTCTGTGGTATTTGATGCCTGTGATTATAATGTTTTTTTTTTATTTCTTTATAGGCTATTTTTAACGGCTTGCTCCATTTATTCCCATTGTCATGCTTTACGCAATCGGGTTTTCTTTTGGAAGATTCTTTTTCTTTTTTTAACCTTTTTTTTTGTGTGTGTGATTTTGTTTTTTGGGTCATGTATTTTTTTTTAATTTTACTACAGCATTGTATTATTTTTTTTAATGATTTTCGCATGTGAAGGTTAGATCCATTATGTGGTACGTGGTTTGTATGGAAAAAAAAAAGAATTTATAATAATTTTACTCTTATTACAAACTTGAATTTTATTTTTATTAGCTTATAAATACTTTGACTAATTTCACGGATTTTAAAAATAATCACTATACAAGTTTCCAGTAGTTATTATATCAACAACTACATGGCTCAAACTTGAAATTACAGGGAAAGTAAATCTCTTACCACTAGCTCACTCATTAAAAACCTGAGATTATAGAAAAAATAAATTTTTTGAATTTTAGATATAATAATAAAATTACATGGGATTAGGGAAGAAAAGGTAAGAGGAATGTCAATGGCTTTACATGCTGTCCACCAAGCCAGCAGTTGAAGTATAATTATCTCACCAACCATGTGTTACTAGCTAGATCCACCAGAACTTATTTTTATTGAAACATAACAGACAAGCTGCTCAATAATACCTTGTTTGCCAACTTACTTTATAATTTTTTTAAAAAAAAATAAAACGGTCCACAATAATATTAATTATTCTGTAGAAAAGAGTTTTACAAGGGAGAAGAAAACCTCAAGATTCATGGGGCCGCCTTTCGAATTTCAATTGCATTTACTGAAATGATTATCAGGTGGGGGAATGTTCCATTTTTTTATTTTTTTTT
>Ga0325405_1002089_pt1 | contig 20546 bp, 12 predicted proteins | sample PopdelMetagenome_21_FD_205663 | JGI IMG/M metagenome (GOLD analysis project Ga0325405, IMG submission 205663) | Populus deltoides microbial communities from Bellville, Georgia, United States - Xylem-Control-R2 | ecosystem: Host-associated > Plants > Phyllosphere > Stem > Wood/Secondary xylem...
CTAGTTGGTCCAGTTACTAGGCTTAGGGCTAAGAAGTTCAAAGAAGCTTTCAATGGACTTCTTAAAGATACATGGGCTAAGGTGGACTTCAAGAGGATTTGTAATAATAAAGAGCAAGCCTTGATTATCTGAGTTATATTTAAGAGGGGCTTGTTGGTGGAACCAAGACCATTACACAAGGATTAGGAGAAGAAGACTAGATTCGGACAGTTTAACCTTTTGTTACTATTTTGGTCATAATTGGAGCCACAGATCGAATTTTGATGTGATTCTAGCTGGGATGGAAATTAGACTTCCATAACTTTACAACGGTATATGGCACGCCTTCTAATTCATTAAGACGAGAGAGAACCATCCATTTTAAGTTGGGTCTTACTGCTGCCACACAGAATACGGAAACAACGAACTTGTCTTATTTAATTAGTTGGGCTATCAAACTTTATTTATTTTGAGAGGAGACAACTTGTTTGGGTTTTAGACTTGTTTATTTTAATTAGTTTGGTCTAGTTTTAGCTTGGGTTGATTATTATTTAAATTGGGTTTATGTGAGATCCATTAGGAAAACTAGAGTTTTGGCTTAGAGTTTAAATACTCTTTAGGAATATTTTTAGGGCAAACTTTTTATAATATTTTAGCATTGTAGCTGAATTTTGGTTGCTCAATCTTGGTTCTTGATTTAACTTTCAACTCTTCAAAGAATTGACCATTCTTTGTTGTGAATTTATTCTTTTGCTCGTCTCTAGTTGTAGGCATTGTGATCGAGTTGGTTTATAGTCTTGTTGCCTTGTAACAAGTCTTCCATTGTAATAAGCTCATTCAAATCTCAACAAACTTGGGTTATATTGATCTTGGGGTCGCGAATACCATTAAATTCCGCTAGGGCCTTGATTAATCTGAGTCATATTCAAGAGGGGCTTGTTGGTGGAATCAAGACCATTACACAAGGATTAGGAGAAGAAGACTAGATTCGGACAGTTTGATCTTTCGTTACTCTTTTGGTCATAACGGGAGCTACAGATCGAATTTTGATGTGATTCTAGCTGGGCTGGAAACTAGACTTCCATACCTTTACAACGGTATATGGCACGCCTTCTAATTCATTAAGACGAGAGAGAACCATCCATTTTAATTAGGCCTTACTGCTGCCACACAGAATATGGAAACAACGAACTTGTCTTATTTAATTAGTTGGGCTATCAAACTTTATTTATTTTGAGAGGAGACAACTTGTTTGGGTTTTAGACTTGTTTATTTTAATTAGTTTGGTCTAGTTTTAGCTTGGGTTGATTATTATTTAAATTGGGTTTATGTGAGATCCATTAGACAAACTAGGGTTTTGACTTAGAGTTTAAATACTCTTTAGGAATATTTTTAGTGCAGACTTTTTATAATATTTTCAGCATTGTAGCCGACTTTTGGTTGCTCAAACTTGGTTCTTGATTGAACTTTCAACTCTTCAAAGAATTGACCATTCTTTGTTGTGAATTTATTCTTTTGCTCGTCTCTAGGTGTAGGCGTTGTGATCGAGTTGGTTTATAGTCTTGTTGCCTTTGAGCAAGTCTTCCATTGTAATAAGCTCATTCAAATCTCAACAAACTTGGGTTAGATTGATCTTGGGGTCGCGAATACCATTAAATTCCGCTAGGGTTCGCATCACATGAAGTGCATCTTTTTGCAAAATCCAAACCATAACACTTGATAAGGTTAAAGTTTATTGATTTTAATTGCTTGCGCTTGAAATGAGGAAAGACCATCTTTGTTATCCCTTTCACATTCTAAAATGCACTTATCCCCTGTGGTGTCCCTTTTTGAGCATGAATAAACTTTCTTTCACAAGAAAACCCTGACCAAGATCACACCCTACACTAGGGGCAATAGCCAAGAACTACAGCCTACGTTACATGCTTTTAAAAGTCCTTTCTAATTAAACAAGCAAGCAACCTGGAACAATAAACAACACTCTCAAAATGCAAAAGTACTTTTTCATAAGAGTCATGATATCAGGAACAAGCTACTCATTATTATTCATGCTAATAAAATATGTATTCAAAAAGAGACAAATGTTTCTTAAACAAAATCTCGAGCTTTTACTTGAGTCTTTTGTTTTGAAACCCATAAAAAGTAGAAGGTCACCTTATCATGTACCTTCACCAATTGCAATCTCGTCGACATAAGAACAGATCATCCCCTTTCTAAAAAAATACCAGAAAGTTGCAAGATTTCAAAAGCAAAATGTTTTAAACTTACATTAAAATAATTTTTATTTTCAAAATGGAAGGTCAAGATTTCAAAAGTCATTCCGAATAAAGATTCCTTCACTGAAACTAAAAAAAAAGAGAAATGAGAGAAGGGTTACTCAAAACCATTATTATTCTGAGTCGCTGACAGAGCACACTTAGGGGTAATGGCCAGTATAAGAGGGCAATATTATGCTTAGAAGGAGATTTGATCTCTTTAGGGTAACAATAAAAAAAAGGAAGGAACATTTCCTACAACGAGATAAGGGGGTATTTTTGTTTACAAAAGGTAGTTTGATCATTTCAAGATAACTAGTAACACTGAAGGTTGTTAGTAAAAAAAAAAGAGTAATGAATGATCCTCTCAAAATAATTAACAAGACAGAGAATTTCTAGCAAGTAAATGGATCGTGATGGGCACCAAAAAGGCTAAGCTAGGTAAAATTACAAATGTTTTAGAAGAGACCTATATAGGCTAACTCGAGTGGGCTAGAAGCCAAGAGATTAGAAATAACATACCTCACTAATCAAGCAACAAAGAGATTAAAGAGAAGGGGGACCTATATTTCAAACCAGGTAAAAATACATGCATGTCATCTAACTCAAAATTATTAAACAATATGTTCTTGCATATTATTCATAAGAAAATTCTCGATGGGATCCATCAAAAGGAAGGCCACCTTGAAATGGCCAGCATGAAAAATTTTTACTTGTGAAAAATCTTCGTATTTTTATTGGGTAGATCACTCATTACAATGAGATCAATGTTGAAAAGCTTCCAAGTTTTTTTTTTCACGAATTGGCAAGTCGCTAATGAGAATTAAACCAATTGAAAAATCTTCATACTTTTCAATTGAGTAGGTCACCCATTACAATGAGACTGATAATGAAAAACTTCCAAGTTTTTTTTTCACAAACAGGCAGGTCCCCATGAGAATTAAACCAATTGACAAATCTTTGTATTTTTCACCAACGAGCAAGTCGCCTAAAACAATTAGACCATTTCTTAAAATTTTTGGATTTTTCATTGACAAGGTAGGTCACCTTTCAAATGACTAATTTTTAGATTTACTATCTCTCAAGGAAGGTCATCTGCCAATTTACTACATTCGAAGCTTTCAAAATTTTTGAAAGAACTAAAAGTTTTTTTTCCATGTCTACTATTCTTTACAAATTTACTATGCAAAGCCAAAAGAAAATGAAATTTTCCAATGTCTTTGCTTCATAAATATTATAAAGAAGGGTCAACTGTCATAACCCATTTTTGAATTTCCAGCAAAATAATAAATAAATAAATAAGAAAAATAATTTGAGAATTGGGTCAAGACAACACAAATTGAAAGTTTGGGAGACTAATAAAGAAGAAATTATAAAGTTGGAAGTCAATTTGGTCAAAATAGGAAGAATTGATAAGTTTAGGGATTTAATTAACCTTGAATTAGGTTAATGAATGCAATCAGAGGCTTAATTGGAGAAATATCAAAGTCCATGGTCAATTTGGGTCAAAATTGCAAGAAATTAAATTTCAGGGACCGGAGTGAATAGGTGATGATATTATTAATTGATATTACCAAAGGTAATTTTAAAAGAATTAAAAGTTTAAGGAGTCAACTAAAGACTGAATTCATTAAATTTGAAACCAAGGACTATTTTGTAATTGACATAGAAATCCAGATGTCCAATAGCATTTGATCCAGGGGTGAAATTAAAAAAAAAACAAGATTTTCAAAAATAAAGACTTGATTATAAGATGTCAGAACTTCAGGGGCTAAATTGAAAAAAGATCATCTCAACCTAAAACAACATTGTTCAATAGCTACTCATTTTCTCCTTCCTCTGAAATATAGAAACATTTACACGAGAAAATTGCCAAAAATGGCATCGGCCAGACCCCAATTCCCCATCAAATCCAAGCTAGAATGTAGACCAAATGATCTACCACAAATCCCAAACTGGTTTAACTCACTTTGCGCCCCCTCTCCCCCTCCTCCTAGATGACCCATCACCAACAGTCCAACAATGGCAGGATTGTTGGTATTCTAATCCCACCAAACACGAAGCAAAATTTATATTCATATAAAATCACGATCCTACAAAGACAAGGATCAAATTTCTCTCAAGGATCGAAATGATTGGGTTCCTAGTGACCATAATACTAGGTGGCGCCAGACATTTTCCTCTATAATAACAAGATGTCAGATATATGTTCCTTTTCCTTTAAAACATTAAAGTCATTATGATGTCGGGTGCGATAATATCAAACCTCCCTAAACGACCACCAACCATCTCCACCACCAACCAGCAACACCCCCAACCCACGTATCCTTTTCTTCTTCTTCCCCATGTGGCGTTGCATATAGAATTCATTCTGCATGTAGTGGCTAAAATAATTAACATGATTGCTGGGTTGGGCTAGTGACCATGTGGGTCTGGGTTGGATTCGTTTCAGCTCAACCTAGATGGTTGGGTTAGGTCTAACCTAACATAAAAAAAAGAGGTTGGGCCGAATCGAGATTGGGCTCCAGGCCAAGTCTAAGATTAAAAGCAAATAGGGAGACGGTTGTTGGGCAACGAATCGGCCCAACCCAACTGAGTCAAGTTGGACCTCTTTTAGCCCAGCCCAGATGGCTAGGCCTGGTTCAGCCTAGATAGTCAGGCCGGGTCTAGCCTCATATATTTAATAATAATATTCAAAAATTCAAATTTTTTGAAAGGCATTTTAAAATTATTTGTGGGTTCCTTACATGTTTTTCCAACAATTTTACATAATATCGAGCTATAGACTTACACTATAAGATAAAAAATACCTGATTTTCTCCAAAACTTAAAAAAATATGAAAATTTATAAACAAACTTTCATTTCAAAAAAAAAATGTGTTTGGTTTTCATGTATACAACCAAATCCTAATAGTTTTTCATGCATACATCCAAATCATTTTTATCATATTTAAAAAAAATGCAAAATGGATATCGTAACAAGTTTATGATTATTTGTTAGGATTTGATCAAAATACAAAAAAACCTTCAACAATTATTTTGTTTTATTAATATTTGGAGTGTGAGAATTTAGCTATAGACTTTAATATTTGGAGGTATAAAATTGCACTATAAAGTATACCCTCAAGCATTAAAGAAACAAAGTGTAAAATAAATGCAATGCTAAAATTTAGACTTTAGAACGGTTAAGATTAAACTTGGTGTGGTAGAGACTTCCTTAGAAAATTTTAGCATAATAAGAAAAGTTTAGCATAATAATATATCATAATAATTATTTTTTTGTTTTAAAAAATTATTTTTTAATATTATTACATCAAAACGATTCAAAATTGTAAAAAATTAATTTGAGGCAAAAAAAATAATTTTTTTAAATACTCTTTAAACAGATAAAAAATAATGAGTTGAGCACTCCATCATACATTCATTAATTTGTATTTGACTGAGCCAACACAGGTCTTTTATTGTAGGTAATACAAAATGCAAAAGTTTTCTTTTAACTTTTGAGAATAGTGATAGATTGAAAAAAAATGTTGAAGCTTAGGAATTTTTAAATTGTGTTTGGTAATATAGTAAAAATATTTTTATAAAAAAAATTAGGAATACTTTAACTCAAATATATTTTGTAAAATTAAAAACATTTTCAAACACAGTTTAATAACATTAGCAAAGGACTACATTCTTCTCATTGAGCTACAATTCACATTGTTAATGCCCTTGAACATGAATGGCTAAATTTTCAATATCACAGCCCAGAGAGAAATGAACCAGAAACATCTCTATCTTCCAATCTAATTAAAGTGTGTTTGATAATGTGATTGCGGTTGCTTTTATAAGTTTTTTTCACTCAGAAATACATCAAAATGATTTTTTTATTTTTTAAAAATCATTTTTGACATCAACACATCAAAATGATTTGAAAACACTAAAAAAAAATATTAATTTGAAGTAAAGAAGAAAATAAAAAAAAATTCAAATGCAGATAGAAACACGACTTAGAAAAACAATCAAACAACAATGCAGCTTACTTTAGGTAAGATGCACTGGAGGTGATGCATCTTTCTCTTGTACTACTAGTCCTTTACTTACACTCTCGCAGGCCATTAGGTTTTTTAGTGACCATAACACTAGGTGGCGACTCCTGAACCTTATATGTAAACCCTGAGAAATAAATGTTTGCGTAAATTGCAAACTAAATAAATAGAAAATAAAAGTGAAGAAATTCATGTACAAATTTAAATAAAACAAGAACTTGGAAATTTTTGGATATGAATTTTCAGACAAAATATTTCGAGATATTATAAATTTAACTCGGAAATATTGAGGGTTGGACTAAATTAAAGAAAATGAACTAAAGTAAAGAGTTGGGGGTGAAATTATAAGAAATGTAAAGAGGTATAGCTTCATTATAAAAAGAAATGATGTGGGGGCAAAAATAATACATTTAAAGAAAATGGAGTCTAAGTGCAAATAAGAGAAATTATAGGGTATAAATACCCTTCTCCCTTACCCATCAAAACCAGTAGCAGTAATTTAAAAGAGAGGGAGGGAGTTTTTTTATTTTGTTCTTGCCAAATCAAGAGAGAAAAACCAAAAATCTCAAGAACTCGTCCAAGATTACGAGTTTATAGGTAGAATAAACACTTGTGGCAAGGGATTAATAAGAAATTTTAAAGGTAGAGATAGAAGGGAGGGTTGGCTGTCAATAGAAAGGGGGAGCAAAAAATTTTCGACTGGTTAAGGATCGAAACCTTGATTCTTACCAGGTAAGGAGTTCTAAACATGGTTTTATAAGTAGTTTCGAATTTGATTACGAATTGATGCCTTAATGTTGAATTTTAATTAGGGTTCTTAGACTTGAATTTGGAAAATTATATAAATTGTTAAAATTAAGTTAATTCATGTGTTGTATGTGATTGAGGGCATGAAATCATGATGATTCATCAAAGAAAATGCATGGGTAATTGAGTTAGGGGTGGCCGGCCATATGTAGAGCAAATAAGGAAAGGGGGAAATTATGGTTTTTCTTATTGAGTTTATTATTATATGTTTTTTTTTGTGAATATGTGTGAATTGAATGAAATTAGCATTAAAAGAATGAGGGAACTCTTGGTTCCTTAAGGCCATGCTTTCAGCCAATTATGCATAAAAGGGGAAGGATGTTTAATTTGACATATTTAGCTTGATGACATGTGTTTAATTGTGTTGAAATGAAGAAAAATACATGTTGAAATAGGAAGGATTGTGTTTAGAAGAATATTGTTTGAAAAGTTAGTAAAACCAATAAAATATTCTATTATGACATTAAGAGGAAAAATTGAAATAAATAGAGTAAATTGGTTCTCAAAAGATATTTTTGACATCCTTATATGGTATGTGATATGGCTAGGGGTTGAGATAAAAGAGGGAAAGTTGAATTGTGGATGTTGTGAGTAAATGGAAAGGTTGACGAATCTGGACAGGTTCGTCTCCTAACTTTTAGAGAGAATTTGAGTAGGAGGATGAGGGAATTAAGATCAGATTCTTTCATAGGAAATGTAGCTTTGGATGCTGACTAACTAAGGAAATTGGTCTTACTCAATTTGGAGCTATATAACTCCAGTTATGGGTGACCAAACAAGACTGGGTCATGACAAACCCTATACGCCAGTAGTCTGATTCGTTGATGAGTAATTTCAAGTGTCTTGGAGGTAGAACTGGGTTCTCATACCTCAAACGATTTGAATATTCATGTCTTAGCTTTCTAACGAGACCAACCTCACTTGAAACAGAGTCCTAGAACTTTAGATATAGTCAAACATCTAAAGAGAGGTCGAAATGCGACCTCTGCTGGCAGATTCGAAAAGTCGCTAAAGCGACTATCTAGACACTTTAAGGGTGAAAATTGGGTCTTTTCTATTTAGCAAAACATATGATATTACTTCTTAACTTCCAAAAGAAATGAGCCATGTTCTAAATGGAAACATGTAATGATAACTATGGTCGAATAAAGAATTATGATATTAATGGGTGAAATGAGAAAAACATAAAATATAAAGAAATAAATAATTGAAAGAAAGACCTATATTGGTTGTTAATATGATTATTATGAAATATATCCTTGAATGAGGATAATTTATGAGAGATGCCTGTGATTGCATGAGGGACCACAAGTGTGGTGCAGCAACAGGGGAGCACGAGTAGAGCTTCTACTACAGGTAGATGATCTGTACCTATCATTTCTAGTTAAATTCCATGATTTAATATGTTGTTGATGCAAAATATGAATTAATGAATGTTAAATATTATATGAAAGTTTGTGTAATGATATTGTTATTTCGGATAGTATCCCGAATGTATATGTGTTCAAGGTGAATAGTCTTGCATGTGATTTGCCAAGTGATGAAAGTATCGCTGACATAAAAAATATAAGAAGTGTGATATAGGGCATGAACTAGCATACATTTAGTGTATGCTAGGATCCCGGGTAAGGGGATTAATTAGTACTTAAAAGTACATTTTTATCAAGGTTTTATATCATCATTTTGCACTTGAAATATCAATAACTCCTTAACTAGAGCATGTTTTATAATAACAAGTCTGATAATATAAGATACCTTTAATCTGTGATAAATGTTCATTTTAAATATAGGCCTATCACATAAATCAAATGATTGATTGATGAGTTTAACTACCGAAATTGAGAAGACAAAGAGAGGGCTAAGCTTAGAAAAGAGATGCTGGTTGAATTCAAATTGGAACACTATTCGGTTATTAAATCATAACCAGAGCTGTAGAATTTGGATTTAGGTCTGGTTTATATGGATAGAAAGATAAGACATGGTCCTAAAACTTTCATGAGAGTCCAAGATTCAAAAGGACCGTTTTCAAGTTCAAATTGTAGCAACAACAGAGAAGTTGGAATCTGTCCTGCAGCCCAGACACTGTTTAGTGTTTTGCTCATATCTCAAGTTCTAGAAGTCCAAATGACCTCATTCTTATTTTATTGGAAAACCGAGATAATTTCCCAGAACTTTAATGATGACTATCCGTTCAAATTCTGATGTTAGCAATGACATTTTCTGCATACAAGAAAATAAGAATTGTTACCAAGTCAAGAGGTGGCCACCCACTCAATAATTAGTCATCAAATCAATAGTTCTGAATTTTGACTTATAAAAGGAGACATTTGCCATGCATTTAGGCATTTTGTTTTTTAGATCAAGATCTTGCTCTTGCTCTCTTTCTTTGTATTTTGTAATGTTGAAGTTTTATTCCACTCTTGTTTATACTTTTCATTTCCTTTAATATACTTATATAATTATGTTCTTATCTTGTTTATCTATGGTTTCTCTTATTCATATTGTTCAACTAAGTTTATTATGTCAATGTGAAAAGGTTACTCTAATGGTGCAAGAATAAATATAATATAAACTAAACATGGACTTTAATGTTTGATACTAACTTGTTTTGTATTTATTATCTTACTCACTCTTAATACCTTGCTTGTTAAATAGTTAATCTAGATTTGTGTTGAACAACCCTTGGTATAACAAATACTTGGCACTTTCATAGCCTAATTGTAGGTATAACTGACACCTGTGCTATGAAAAGAACTTGATTTGTTGTCAACATAAGTTATCACCATGAATACCTGACAACATTTACAAGTATTAGCATTACTCAAATAAGATAATTAATATAATCATGTTAATAAATTATAATCTGATTGGAACTTCCTTTGTGTGTGGTTTCCAGTTGAATAATAAAAAAATTTATATTATACTTATTTGAAATACCATTAGTGGATCCTCTAACCTTGACAATTATTTTATATTTGTTTAAATTCTTACATCAATATCACATCTCAAAGCTCTCTTTAACTCCTTTTCTGTTATTATCTATTTCTTTGTTTGTAGTTTATACAGTTAACCTCCCTATGGTTCGACCTCGGTCTTGTCAGGTTATTTATTACTTCAACACTCCTACACTTGGGAGAAGACATCAACTCTTTGATCATGTCAAGTTTTTGGCGTCGTTGCCGGGGAGGTAAATTCCTGTATAAATTACAATATTTATTTTATTTTCTCTTTTCACTTTTCTTGTATCTAACTTTGGTTTCTTTTGTTTTGTTTCTTTTTATTTTGTTTTTTTCTTCCTTTTATTCTCTTCCTACACGTGCATGAGAGTTTGGTCACGTACATTAAGTGGTAGACTTTGTAGCGTATCCTCATCATTTCCAAAAAATATGGCCGAAGAAGATAACCAGTCGCTTCATAATGAGAATAATCATGTTAGAACACTTAAAGACCACATGAATCCCACAAGAACAAGTGCACCCTCATGTATAGTTTTTCCTCGTGATGCATCTCACTTAAATTTTCAGCTAGGCATTATTCAACTTTTATCTTCTTTTCATGGCTTAGATCTAGAAAATCCATACTTGCATTTGAGAGAATTTAAAGAAGTTTGTAACACTTATAATGACTTAAATTGTAGCATGAACACCATCAGATTAAAGCTTTTTTCTTTTTCATTAAAAGATAAAGCTAAAACATGGTTACAAAATCTTAGGTCAGGATCCATTCGTGCTTGGGATGAAATGCAACAACAGTTTTTAAAGAAGTTTTTTCCTTCTCATAGAACAAACTCTTTCAAAAGATAAATCACCACATTCACTCAAAAGCCAGGAGAAACATTTTACTACTGTTGGGATATGTATAAAGACTTGCTTAATACTTGTCTTCATCATGGTTTTGAAACATAGAGATAGGCAAATGGTGGAATTGATGTATAATAGAACTTTTGAAGATAAAGACCCTGATGAAGCAATTGAGTACCTAGACTTGTTAGCTGAAAATGCTCTAAATTAGGACACTACAGGTACTTGTGAGGCACGAGGTAAAACTCAACCTCATATATCTAGTGGAGGTATGTACAACCTTAGGGAAGATCATGACCTCCAAGCCAAGTTTGCATCTTTAGCTAGAAAAGTTGAAGCACTAAAATTGAAAAAGAGTGGTCAATTAAAATTTATTCAAGACATTGTGTGTCAAATCTGTGACACTAATAAACACTCAACCAATGATTGTCCAACTTTACCTTCTTTTAGGGAATGTCTCCATGAACAAGCTTATGCTTTAATGTAAACACCCAAAAGAGAATATATATATATATATATATATATATATATATATATATATTGATGACACAATTTTCGCTGCCGATTTCTTGATCGGTAGCAACGCAGTTTTTGTTTTAAAAAAATTTAATTAATTAACTTAAGGAGCTGGGAGGGAGGGGTAAAATCGGTTTTGGATAGACCAAAACAAGAATAAGAACACATCTAAACTAACCCCAAACAACCCACCTCATTTAATGGGGAGTATAAATACAAGGAGGCGAGAGAGGATGACTCTTCCTCTTTCCAAAGTTGTCTCCAACAGCTGTATGTCGCTCTTCCCTTCCTCTTTCCCAACAGAAACCTAAACCAAACCAGTAGAGAGTGCCTTGTGAACATGCGAGGGAGAGATGAGACCTTGAGAGGAGATTGGACAGCTGCCTAGAGGGAAAGGAAAAGGGAGCTAGAAAACATGAAAGGAAGAAGAATGATGAGAACCAGCAGGAGAAGAGAAAGAATACTGTCAAACCTTCCTCAAACTTAATTAGATTCGAAAGGTATGGGTCATGAAACTCCCTTCCTCTTCTCCTTAAGACCCAAAACTAGAAATGAAGAAGAGGACCCTAAGAAACTTAACCTCAGACCTAAGCTAGCTGTGAAGGAAACTAGAATTAACTAAGAGGATAAGGAAACAGAAATGAAATGAGGCTAAATTCGCAGAACATCTAACAAAGAAAATGAATAAAATGGAAATAACAAATTATGGTAGAGGGCTGGCCTTAACTATGGGGTTGGCCAGCATGCATATGTGTGTGTTCTGCTGGAATTTATTGAAAGATTATGTGTTGAAATTAATGGTTTCAATGTGTGCGTCCTGCTGAAAATTGTTGAAAGAGTATATGCTGAAATTGATGGTTTCAATATGTGTGTGTTATGCTGGAACTTAGTGATAGTTGATTTACTAGGATTGTTACAGCATGTGAGTTGTGTGTTCATGCCAAAATGTGAGTTGTCTACAGCGAAATTGTGATTCGCTGCCGAAACTGTGTCGGCTGTAGCGAATTAGCATTTGCTGTCGAAACTGAGTTGTCTGCAGCGAATTAGCATTCGCTGCTGAATTGTGTGTTCTACAGCGAAATTGTGATTCGCTACCGAAACTATGTCATCTGCAGCGAATTGGGATTCACTGCCGAATGGCGTGTTTTGCAGCGAATTTGTGATTTGCTGCCGAATTGAGTGTTCAGCAACGAAATTGTGATTCGTTGCCGAAACTATGTTGTCTGCAGCGAATTGGCATTCGCTATCGAATGGCGTGTCTGCAGCGAATTAACATTCGCTGCCGAATTGAGTGTTCAGCAGTGAAATTGTGATTCGTTGCCAAAACTGTGTCGGTTGCAGCGAATTAACATTCACTGCCGAAACTGAATTGTCTGTAAGGAATTAACATTCGCTGCCGAATTGGGTGTTCAACAGCGAAACTATGATTCGCTACCGAAACTGAGTTGTCTGCAGCGAATGCTAATCGTGTGTTCTGCAGCGAAATTGTGATTCGCTTTTGAAATTGAGTTGTCTGCAACGAACCAGTTTTCACTGCTAAATTGGAGCCTGCAGCGAACCAGTTTCGCTTCCGAATTGGCAGCCTGCAGCAAACTAGTTTTCGCTGCCAATTTCTACAATAGGCCTCCTAAGCTGAAATGACTTAAATGCTAGTAACAATTTCATGGTATGATGATGTAAAATGTGGACACTTGAATGTGAACATATGAATTCTTGAAATAAGTGTGGTGACGAATGTGATTCAAAGATACACATGTACTGATTTGTGACAATTGATGTTTTAAGTGGTGCGGTCGGGATTGGACCATCGTCAAGAAAAGAACAACCTGCAAGTGGAGCAGGTAGGTGACTTGCACCTTCCTTTTTCATACGTTGAATAATGAAATACTTTATCATGAATGTTACCATATTGTGTTAAAACAGATATTAGATTGCCGAACGCTTAAATGTTGACAAATGGTTGATTAGCTTCGGCTAATAGCATCCGAATGGATGACCGGGATGAACAATTGATTAGCTTCGGCTAATGGCATCCGAATGGATGACCGGGATGAAAGATTGATTAGCTTCGGCTAATGACATCCGAATGGATGATCGGGACAAACGATTGATTAACTTTGGTTAATGGCCTCCGAAGGGGATGAATGGGGTGAGTGAACGGTTAACCTTAACAAATGATGCCTTGAAAGGATAGCCGGGTTTAAGATTATGGTTGATTGCAAGAATTGGTGCATCTATATGTACTACAAGTTGTTTATACCAAGTATATGAAGAAACTATAAATGTCATGCTTCAAACATGGGATAATGTTAATGCTTCATTTAACTGCCAGAACGTTTAATTATCATTATTATTATTATTATTAAGTAATCGCATTCTCTTAAATGTCTTGTACTGTAGCAGGGACGTCACACCAACGAGATGTCTAAGAAACCCACTACACGGGAACCTACTTTTGCAAAGAATCATGTAGTTGCATTCTAAATCATAATGTATTTTGTAAGAATCAATGTACTGAACGTATAACTTTTATTAGATCTTTTTGTTTAAATTCATAATGGCTATTAGTAGGATAGGAATGCAAACTCATGTCTATGTATGTATATTTTTTTAATATGAACTTCTAATCATGCAAACATAATATTATGTGTTTATGTAAGATTCACTTCTAAATGAAATGTTGATTGTATGGATCATATTTTGATGATGTGAGGGATCAGGTTCGCCGATTACCGGCACCATGTGTGTCAAGTATAAAAAAAATTTACTGTTGTTTTGGGCTTGAAAAGCCAGGTTGTTACATTTAAACAGTTTCCAAAGGCCCAATCATAACCCATACTCGCAAACATACAACTTTGGTTAGAGAAATCATCCAAATTTCAGTTGGAAGAGTGGTACCAATAATGCACAAACTTCACAACCACCATTTCAAGCCCACCATAATTTTCAAAATTCTCACGGATTTGCACCTCCTTATGCTCCCCCTCCTAGAAGAAATCTTAAGGAAACATTGTATGCATTCATTGAAAAACAAGAGACAATCAACACTCAAAATGCTCAAACTATGGCAAATTTGAAAGATACTCTTGCAAAGTTCACATCTGCTCTCAGTTTTTAGGAGAAAGGTAAGTTTCCATCTCAACCACAGCAAAATCCTAAAGGGCAATACAATTCAAGTGCTAGTAGCTCCGGAAGCCAACACATGGATCAAGTTAAATCAATCATTACTCTCCGCAGTGGTAAGGTTATTGAAAAACCCATTCTTGAACCTTTTGAGAAAGAAGATGAGTTAGTCACTGAGGGTAAGGAAGGGGTTGAATATGAACATTGCAAAGAAAAGATTGATTCCCCACCAGTACTTCCATTTCCTCATGCCACGACCAAACAAAGAAAAGTCAATCACAATTCTGAAATCTTTGAAACTTTCAAACAGGTAAGGATCAATATATTTTTGTTGGATGCTATTAAACAGGTACCTTCTTATGCTAAAATTTTAAAAGACTTGTGCACCGTGAAGAGAAAACTGAATGTGAAAAAGAAAGCCTTTTTAGCCAAACAAGTAAGTGCCATTCTTCAGAACAATAATGCTTTGAAATATAAAGACCCTGGTTGTCCTACAATTTCTTACTTTATTGGAGAACATAAAATTAAAAGAGCTTTACTTGATCTTGGAGTTAGTGTGAATTTACTTCTATATTCGGTTTTTCAAAGTCTCAATCTAGGTGAGTTAAAACTAACTTCTGTAAATCTTTTACTTGATGATAGATTTGTAAAAGTGCCTAGAGGAATAGTTAAAGATGTGTTATTGCAAGTTGATAAATTGATTTATTTTGTAGATTTTATTGTCTTGGATACACAACCTGTTGAAGCATGTAATTCAATTCTAGTTATTTTGGGACGTCCATTTCTTGCAACCTCTAATGCTTTGATTAATTGTAGGAATGCACTAATGAAGTTATATTTTGAAAACATGACATTGGAGATGAATATTTTCAACATTTGCAAGCAACCTAAAGATGATAATGATTTACAGGAAGTAGATCTTATTGAAGAATTAGTTTATGATCAATTTGAATCTACCTTTGAGTAAAACTGAGTTTGATGAATCTGAAGAATTGCAAATGATTTATTCTCAGGAAGAAATCAAGGACAAGAAAGGCACCAAAAAAGTTGTCGCGGATCATTTGTCAAAATTGACAATAGATTCGACATTTGACATCCCACCAATCGATGATTACTTTCCTGACGAATCCTTACTTTCTCTTAGTCCAATGCCTTGGTTTGCTAATTTTATCAATTTTCTAGCTTTAGGATATTTGCCAGCTCATTGGAGCGCCCAAGACAAAAGAAAGTTTTTGAACGAAGTGAAGAACTTTTATTGGGATGACCCTTGCTTATTCAAATATTGTCCTAATTAAATATTTCAAAGATGCATTCATGACAATGAGGTAAGTAGTGTCATTAAATTTTGTCATTTTGAGGCATGTAGGGGTCATCTCATCGAAGAAAACAACTGCAAAAATCTTACAATATGGATTTTACTGGCCCACCATGTTCAAGGACACGCATGCATTCTGTAAAACTTGTGAAAATTGTCAAAAAGTTGATACTGGTCAAAAAGTTTTGCTGTATAATTCTCAACTCCATTTATTTCCAAGAAAGCTAAGATCAAGATGGAGCAGTCCATTTATTGTGAAACATGTGCATCCTTATGGGGCCTATGATATTAAGAATCCAAAGAATGACAATGTTTTTAAGGTAAATGGACATCGTTTGAAAGTTTACTTTGATAATTTTCTTAGTGAAAATGAATCCATTGGTTTGAATAATCCTGTATATAAAGGTTGTTTATTTTGTTTTTCTCACATTGTTTTTGTGTTTCTTTTTGGTGTGACTTTTGTTTTGCTAGTCTCTCTCACCCCGGTCAAATGACGGATAACGGTACTCCATGACTCTTAAGTCGGTTCTTTTAGTTTCCCATAATAACTGATATCTATGTATATATTTGTGCAATTCTTTGTTTTTTCTCCTTTCTTTGCATCTCTTTTCCACTTCTCATCTAAAAAATGGACACCACTCTTGAAAAATTAAAAAAGTATTTTCCCGCTTTGCCTCAAAATGCAATTACAAAAATTTACCGTGCTAGGTGTGCAAGATTGAGGTTGTTAATGAATCATGGAATTCCTGAAGATATTCGCTAGCTAATTGAAGCAAAGAATTCATTTCATACATGCCTAGAACAGGTAAAAGGACATTTGCCAAGAAACATCATGCAAAACGACTGAAAGTCTGTCACAGATGTGCCAGATGGACTTGTAATGCAACATGTTGTTCTTTAGGAATGGTATCTGTAAACTGTGAAGATAAAAAACAATTCATTAAGGATGGACTAAGTAAGGAGTCTTTAGATAATCTTCTATTAACTCTTGAGGTGCATCCTAGTGGAGATGTACATTGTACAATTCATGATTTATGACCACAATTCCATAAAGAACATGATCGACTCAGTCTTGGGAATCTGACTATAAAAGACCCTGTCATCCAATTTTTAAGAAAACTGGATGAGAAGCCTATCCTCGACCTATAAAGGGCTTTTAAACCGTTCTTGGACGTAAAACCAAGGGAAGATGTGAGCCACAATCACAACTACAATTTAAGCCTTAGTTTGTAAGAAAGTGTGTCTTTTGATTTTATTAATATTTGTGTTTTGTTGTTTCTTATATTTGTTTAAGTGTGTTTCGGGTTTGTCAGTGTTTGCTGTTTCAAGTGATGTCTTCTATACTCTATCTTTCTACCTTAAGACATTGAGGACAATGTCTCGTTTTGGTTAGGGGGGAGGGTAGTAGTTGACATAAAAAAAAACTAACTTACTAATTGTTTTTGCTATTATTAAAACCATTTGACAAAATTGTTACTAGGATGGCAGAGTAAAGGAAGGATTTTAGTGACTCTTGAGACGCATCTTAGTAAATATTTTCCAATCGTTATTTGCAATATTCATAACAACGTCTATTAGAATACTTCTTGAAATATTCAGGTTTACAAACTGTCGCATTGTTATCACTTAATTCTGCTCATATACTCATTTAACAAGTATTCTTAAACCTTCATTTTCACACACACACACTTTAACATATGATTGTGGGTTGCATATTGGATTATTAGATTATTTATGTTCTTTTGTTAAAGGTTGTTAGGGAAATGGATAGTAGATAATTTGCAAAAAAAAAAAAACAAATTGATAATATTGATGATAATAAAAACGTAGATAAGTTTGGTTTTGTAGCCTCCCTAACCTAAGCAATTAAGTCTGAATGGGTGTTTTAACACCTAATACCCTAAAGTCAACTGACTTGGGAGCTATTGGCCCAAAGCTTGTTACATGGGTTAAGGAGAAAAGTTTAAGGGAATCAAACATTGCACTATCTACGTATCAGTATCTGCAACCCGAGTTACTAAGCTCGTAGGGGTGTCTCAACACCTAGTGCCCTAAGACCAACTGGTCTGGGAGTCGTTAGCCAAAAGCTCGTTACATGGGTTAAAGATGCATTGTGTTTTAAGTTATATGTCTATATTAAAAAAAAGTAGATAATAATCCCAACCCAAGGAAGTTAACCTTAAACATTAGAACAAAAACAAAATTTCTTCCAAGAAAAGCCCCATAACTATGTGTTGATATATTGAGCATAAAAGGAAGGTTTATTAATATCTTGTTTAAGAAGTATGAAGCAGATAAATAAATCTAATCATAGTTTGTTTATTTGGATAGATTAATGGAAGTTGAATGATAAATGCCTTGCTTTATGGAACTTGCAAATTGTTTTTCTATCTTAACGCTTTGATAACTAGGGACTAGTAATAAGCTGGTTAGGGGGTGTGATTACTATTTAAAAGTGTATTTTTATCAAGGTTTTATATCATCATTTTGCACTTGAAGTATCAATAACTCCTTAACTAGAGCATGTTTTATAATAACATGTATAATAATATAAGATACCTTTAATTTATGGTAAATGTTCATCTTAAATGCAGGTCTATCACATAAATCAAAAGATTGATTGATGAGTTCAACTACTGAAATTGAGAATACAATGAGAGGGTTAAGCTTAGAAAAGAGATGTTGGTTCAGTCCAAACTGGAACACTGTTCAGTCATTAGGTCATATCTGAAGCTGTAGATCTTGTATTTCAATTTGGTTTATATGGATAGAAAGCTAAGATATAGGCCTAAAACATTTATGAAGAGTCCAAAACTCAATTCTACTGTTTGGATGTCCAAATCTTAGCAACAACGGAGAAGTCGGAATCTGTCCTACAGCCCAGACATTGTTTAGTGTTCAACCCATATCTCGAGTTCTAGAAGTCCAAATGCACCGATTTGTTTTTTGATGGAAATCTTAGACAATTTCCTAGAACTTTCATAAGGACAATCTGTTCAAATTATGACGTTAGCAATGACATTTTGTTCAGACAAGAAGATAAGGATTGTCATCAAGTCAATATGTGGCCACCCACTCAACAATTAGTCATCAAATCAATAGTTCTGAATTTTAGCCTATAAAAGGAGGCATTTGCCATGCATTTAAGTATCTTGGTTTTCAGATCAAGATCATGTTCTTGCTCTCTTTCTTTATATTTTTGTAATGCTTAAGTTTTGTTTATATTAATATCTTGTTTATGCTTTTCATTTCATTTCCTTTACTTAGTTAACTTACATCTTATTTATGTTCTTATCTTGTTTATTTATGTTTCTCTCTTTTATTATATTTAGCTAAGTTTATTATGTCAAGGTGAAAAGGTTACACTAATGGTGTAAGAATAAGTATATTATAAACTCAACATGGACTTTAATGTTTGATACTAACATGTTTTGTAATTGTTATCTTGTTCACTTTTAATACTTTGCGTCTTGGGTTGTGTACAGACGGATTCAACCCATTTGGGTCATTTACTGCTCTTTATTCTTGTTGGCTGGTCATACTCACAATTTATAACTTGCCACCAGGAATGTGTATGAGGCTGGAGTTCATGTTTTTATCTACTGTCATACCAGGTCCAAGCAGCCTGGGGCGGAATATAGATGTTTGTCTTCGACCGTTGATTGATGAGTTTGCGCAGTTGTGGTCCTCTGGAGCTCTGACTTATGATATATCGAGGAAACAAAATTTCCTTATGAGGGCGACTTTGATGTGGAGTATCAATGATTTTCCAGCTTATGGAATGCTTTCTGGTTGGAGCACGCATGGGAAACTCGCATGTCCATACTGCATGGAAAACAACAAGGCATTCACGCTAGCAAATGGAGGTAAAGCTTCTTTTTTTGACTGTCACCGTCGCTTCTTGCCACTTCATCACAGGTACAGAAAGAACAGAAAAGATTTCTTTGTTGGCAGAGTTGAAAAAGATGTTGCATCCCCGCGTCTTTCTGGTGAAGAATTGCATGATGTTGTCTCAGAGTACGGTGACATTGTGTTTGGCCTTCAATCAGGTAAGCAAAAGTTTCCTGGTTTTGGTTTGACCCATAATTGGGTAAAGCGAAGTATCTTTTGGGAGCTTCCTTATTGGAAGATCAATCTGCTCCGCTATAACCTTGACGTCATGCACATCAAAAAGAACATGTTTGAGAACATTTTCAACACCATCATGGATGTGAAGGGGAAGACAAAGGACAACATCAAGGCTAGATTGGATATAGCTTTATACTGTAACCGTAAAAATATGGAGTTGGTTTATGATGAGTCACGGGTCGCAAAACCAAGAGCAAGCTTCGTGTTAGAGAAAAATGCACAACTGCTAGTCTACAAATGGCTTAAGAGTCTGCATTTTCCGAATGGACATGCATCGAACATATCAAGGCTGGTTAATATAGAGGATTATAGATTGTATAGAATGAAGAGTCATGACTGCCACGTGTTTATGCAAACACTCATCCCATTAGCTTTTCATTCATTTACTGTTTATTGATGTACATTACATACAAGGTTTATCAAATGGGAAGGAGTGCACCTAAGTCATTGTCTTCACTAAGCCTAGGGCTTGAAAGAAAATGTAAGTGCTACAACGGGTATTTTGTCAATGGATATGTTTTCCATACTGAAGAATACGGGCAAGGAAGAAAGACATACAACAGCGGTGTTTGTGTTAAGGGATCCACTAGTA
>Ga0325405_1002090_pt1 | contig 20542 bp, 18 predicted proteins | sample PopdelMetagenome_21_FD_205663 | JGI IMG/M metagenome (GOLD analysis project Ga0325405, IMG submission 205663) | Populus deltoides microbial communities from Bellville, Georgia, United States - Xylem-Control-R2 | ecosystem: Host-associated > Plants > Phyllosphere > Stem > Wood/Secondary xylem...
TTTTATATTCAATATCATAGTCAAATCCTAGAAGTTTTGTCATCCATAAGTGTTGGGAAGGATAAGACAACCTCTGCTCTAGGATGTATTTGAGAGTGACTTGATCAGTACGGATGGTAAAATGTATGCCCTATAAGTAGTGTTTCCACTTAGATACATCATGTAGAATAGCTAGCATCTCATTTTCATAGGTAGATAGAGCTTGTTATCTTGAACCCAAACAATTACTAATAAAAGCTATAGGATTACCACCTTGCCTCAACACTGCCCATGTACCATTCCCAGATGCATCAATTTCAATTATGAAAGGTTTTGTCAAATCTAGTAGTGCCACCATAAGGGGTTGAGTCATAACCTCTTTTAGTATTGAGGAAGCTACAAGTCCTTCCAGAATCAACCATAATAAAAAGAGAATGCTTATTAACCTTACTAGTCACTTTAAGGGTATAAAACCCTTTAGTACCTTCTAAAGCATTTATAAATATACGAGGGGTAGTTGTTCCCAAGTTCTGATATTCTACCTCAATTTCCACTTCTCCAATGTCTTCTCCATCATCATTAATCATACAAAGAGAATAAAGCCTTTTGTTCCTTCACTTATGCCCTGACATAAATTTATCATCACACCAAAAACATAGGCCCTATGCCCTCCTCTATTCAAACTATTTACTCCTTAATGGTTTAGTGGTTTTGATGGGGTTTCTGTTAATAAAGTTTGGAGGGGGCATAGATAGTATGTCATCTTGGGAAATTTTGGTATTGTTTAGTTTTTGTGTAGAGGAATTTTTTAGATGAGTAGGGAAGGAGTTGAGTCTGGTATGGGAAAAGTATGAGATAGTTTGAGAAGGGTATATGGTAGGGTTTCAATGGTTACATCTGTAAGATAAGGTGTTTTCTTGTAAATGATCTAAGTGGTATGCTTCTTTTAAGGTTTTAGGTTCATACATCTTCATCAAGTTTTTTATTTCAACCTCTAAACTGTTGGTGGGAGAAACCACTAGTGGTGACTTTGAAACACTCAGAGGGGATAAAACACAGTTTTATTTCAACAACAAAAAGCTTATAAAATAAACAAAAGCTCTTAATACATACCCTTTTTCTCTCTAGTGTTTCTTTCTTATCTTTCCCACACATTAATAATAGCATAAACTTAGTTGCCTATTTATACACAAATTAAAAGTAAAAAAAAATCTTAGTTGGCGGTTTGTAAAGGCTGCTGGCGGTTTGTAAAGGCGTTGACAGCTGGTGGCTGGTGGCTGGCGGTTTGAGAAGTCGGCTAGCGGTGATTGCAAGTGGTGGTTGCCATCTTTGACTTCTTTGGCTTGATTTTAATACAACAAATCCGCTCTTTAAACTCAATCGATGGATGTCATGCCAAGCATGAACTTCAATCTGATAAATATTCCTCCCTTCAATGGCTTTGTAAAGATATATGTAACTTGATCATTTATTTTGCAGGATATCAGTTCAACTTCTTTGTTCTTCATATGCTCTCGAATAAAGTGATGATATGTATCAATGTGTTTACTTCTTTTATGATACACTGGGTTCTTTGCTAATGCAATCGCTGATCGATTATCAATATAAATCTTTATATGATTTTCTTGAGGAAATCCCAAATGCTTCAGCATATTCCTTAACCATATTAAATGGTATACATTTGAGTTGGCAGCAACATACTCAACTTCACAGCTTAATAACGTTACTATCGATTGCTTCTTAGATGACCATGTGAAAGATGTATCTTCCAAGAAAAAGACAAATCATGTTGTGCTTTTTTTTTCATCCAGATCTCTACCCCAATCACTATCCGAGTAGCCAACAAGATTGAAGGTTTTACTTAAAGTATAAAACATACCTTCATTTATTGTTTCTTTGATGTAGCGAAGAATTCTCTTGGCTGCATTCAAGTGAGACTGGTCTGGTGTCTCCATATATATGCTGATAAGTCCAACTCTGTAGAGTATATCTGGTCTAGTACATGTCAAGTACCTTAAACTTCCTACTAAGCTTTTGAAGTAAGTTGGATCAACACTTCCAACTTTACTCTTCCTCAATTCCACTCCATTTTCAACTGGAGTTGATACTGGATTGCAGCTTTCCATTTTGAACCTTTCAAAAATATCTTTGGCACAACTGCTTTGGGATACAAAAATCCCTTCTTCTTTTTGCACCACTTCTAAGCCAAGAAAATGTGTCATTAGACCAATGTCTGTCATCTCCAACTCCTGTACCATGCTTTTCTTGAAGTCTTCAAACATGGTAGGATTGTTGCCGGTGAATATCAAGTCATCAACATATAGGCACACAAATAATATGCTACCATCTGCTTATTTCTTCACATATATTACGTGTTCATGTGGATATTTTTCAAATCCATTATCTTGAAAATACTTGTCAATTCTGGTATTCCAAGCACGTGAAGCTTGCTTTAAACCGTAGAGAGCTTTCTTCAACTTGTATACTTTGCTTTCATTTTCAGCTTCAATGTATCCAAGTGGTTGTTCAACATAGATCTCTTCTTTTAGGAAGCCATTCAGAAATGCTGACTTCACATCAAGTTGATAGATCTTTCATCTATGTTGTGTAGCTAGTGAGATCATCAGTATGATTGTCTCTAGTCGGGCTACTGGAGAAAGTACTTCTCTATAGTCAATGCCTTCTCTCTGTTTGTAGCCTTTTGCCACTAATCTTACTTTGTATCTTTGTAATTCTCCTTTTGCATTCTTCTTCATCTTATAGACCTATTTGACACCTATTGCTTTCTTGTTTTCTGGTAGATTAGTCAGCTTTCAGGTATCATTCTTCTCAATTGCATGTATTTCTTCATCAATTGCATCTATCCATTTCTCTTATATGACAGCTTCATTGAAGCTAAGTGGGTCACTATCTGTGAAGAAACAAAATAAAGTTGTATCTTCCATAACTTGAGTGGAATCGTACAACTCTTATAGATTTCTCATCCTTCTTGATTCTTCTGATGGGGATGCTGATGGTGGTGTTAGTGATGATTCTGATGTGTTTCTCCTGTTGAATACAGAGGATCCGTGTACCAGACTTTGTGGCTCATCTGCTGATAATATTAGACCTGCTGCAAGTATTGTTAGTACTTTCACTTCGTCTTCAAGGATCAAATTAGTGCTGATCCATTTGACTGCTTCTTGATCATTATTTCATTGCCAAGTTTTATCTTCTTCAAAGATAACATCTCTATTCATAATTACCTTCTTTGTGATGGGATTATACAGTTTGTATCCCATCCTTCTATCACCATATCCGACAAAGATGTATTTCTCTCTTTTATCATCGAGTTTGCTCTTTCTTGCATCTGGGATCTTTGCATATGCCACACAATCAAAGACTCGAAGATGAGTAACACTTGGTTTGTGACCACTCCATGCTTCTTCTGTAGTGATAGCTTGCAAACTTCTGGTTAGACATCGATTCAGTAGATACACTGCACATGATACAGCTTCAGCCAAGTATTGTTTGGGCAAGTTCTTTGCTTTGAGTAGACTTCTTGCCATGTCAAGAATCGTTCAATTTTTTCTCTCAGCTACACCGTTCAGCTGTGGTGTATAAGTTGTGTTGTCTGATGTTTGATGCCTTGTTGTGTACAAAAGGCTTCAAAATCATTTGAAGTGTATTCTTCACCTTGATCAGATCTCACAGTTTTGATCTTATAGCCACTTTGCTTCTCAACAATTACTTTAAAATCTTTAAAACAATTCAACACTTCTGACTTCTTCTTCAGAAAGTATAACCATGTCTTTCTGCTAAAATCATTAATGGAAGTAAGGAAGTACCTATTTTGTCCAGTTGACATAGGCTTTATGGGAGTGCACACATCTGTGTGCACTAACTCCAGTGGCTTATTTGCTTTCCTGTTGACTTCTTTGGCAAAACTGGATCTGTGATGTTTGCTGAGGACACAACTCTCACAGACTTCATCTGGATGATCAATATGGGGTATACCTTTGACCATTTTCTTGCTTGCTAGCATCTTCAAACTTGTGAAACTCAGATGTTCAAGCCTTAGGTGCCAAAGCCACTCTTCATTGTTGGTGATGACACTCAAACACTTTGCTGCATCATATTGGATGTTTAAAGGAAACATCCTATTCTTGGAAATCTTCACATAGGCAATTAATCTTTCATTGTAGTCTGTATTTGTCAGATGATAATTCTTCATGAAAAGAGTATAACCTTTCTCCATAAGTTGACCTACACTCAAAAAGTTGTGCTTTATGGCTGGAATATGGTAAACATTTGCGATATAGCTTTGATCGCCATTCTTCAACTTGATTGGGATGTTGCCTTTACCTTTAAATGGAACTTTTGAGGTATCTCCAAAGGTGACTAGACCTTGTATGGTCTCATCTAGATCACCAAATAGATCCCGTTGGCCACACATGTGATTGCTGGCTCCAAAATTTAGATACCAAATATTCTCTTGATTCTCGCTGAGTCCTTGTTGGACAAATAATGCAGTTGATCCTTTGATGTTGGCATCCTCCTTTGTATAGTTGGCTTGTTCACGTACCTTTAATGGAGCTTTCCTTCGACATTCAGTGCTATAGTGTCCAAATTGATTGCAATTATAACACTGGATATTTCTCTTATCACAGTGATTGTAATCGCCTCCTCTTCCTCTATGAGTGGATGCTTGTTGTCCTTGACCTCATCTGGTGGTGTTTCTACCATCTTTTCCTCTAAATCTTGTATTCCAAGATCCTCTTCCTTAAAATCATTGAAATCCTCATTATCTTTGTTGAGCTCTTCCCCTAGTGGTATAACCACTTGTTGAAGTCTCCTCTTACGCATATCTATCTTTGAGAGATAACTTTGCTTGTAAGGCATGCTTAATTGCTTTATCTCCATTTCTTTTCACAATCTTTTGCTCATGAGCTTACAAAGAACTCATAAGCTCATCCATCATCAACTTGTCCACTTCTTTAGACTCTTTAATATCGACAACAACAAAATCAAATTTTGGATCTAGGGATCTCAAAATTTTATCAGTAATTCGAGCATCTGTAAGGGCTTCTCCATTTCTTCTCATACGATTGACTATTACCATAATTCTTGTGTGATAATCAGAAATAGATTCCGAGAACTTTATTTGTAATAATTTAAATTTACCTCACAAAGATTGGAGACGAATCTTCGTGATTCTATCAGCACCTTTGTATTTTTATTGGAGAGCCTCCCATATTTATTTTGATGTTTCTGCGGAAACAATAATCTCAAATATGGCTTCATCAAGACCTTGATAGATGATGGTCTTTGCTTTGTTGTCTTTCTTTCTATTGGCTTTGAGGACTTGCTTCTCTACCTCATATAGAGTATCTTCTACTTCTTTGGAATCTGGTTCATCATAACCATATTGCACAATGTCTATACACTCTCACAAACAGTCATAGTTGTCTTTGGTCAGCTTCGGGATGACTGTTTGTGTATTTTCTATAGTCATTTTGCTTTTTAAATGACTATATCACCTTCTGGGAGTTGAATTTGGAAAAACGGACACTGTAGATGGATCTAGAATGCTCAAAATAATAGGAAACTGGTCTGACTTTGTTGCAAATGGATTAGAAATAGGCTGAATCGGTTAGGAAACTGATTTTGGATGTCGGGCGGTTTGCTGGGGTTGAACCGGGAATATTCTAGGGAATATTTTTTTGGCTTGGCTTGGCAGCGGCTTAGGCGGTTTGGCGCGACTCAAATATGGCACGTGTGTTACTCAGTTGTCTTCTTCCTCTAGGCGCGTTGGTTGGGACTACAATAATGAAATTTCAAGCGGCGTGTGTGGGCTACCTCTTGATCCAATGACTCTGATTTTTGCACCGGTGAGTTAGTATAGATGAACCCTACACTGTGGAATGATCAAAACGTGTTTTTGATAACTTTAAAAAAATGGATGTATCTCAACAACGCCTCTGTTTTTGTTAAGAACAAAGCTTTAATATCAATTATTGGTGAGAGAAACCACTGGTGGTGGCTTTGAAACACTCAAGGGGGATAAAACACATGGTTTTATTTCAACAACAAGAAGCTTACAAAATAAACAAAAGCTCTTAATACACGCCCTCTCTTTCTCTTTAGTGTTTCTTTCTTATCTTTCCCACACACTAATAATAGCATAAACTTAGTTGCCTATTTATACACAAATTGAAAGTAAGAAAAAATCTTAGTGGGCGGTTTGTAAAGGCAATTGATAGCTAGTGGCTGGCAGCTGGTGGTTGGCGGTTTAAGAAGTCAGCTGGCGGTGACTGCAAGTGGTGGTTGTCGTCTTTGACTTCCTTGGCTTGAGTTTAATGCAACATAAACCACCTACAAAAAAAATATCAATGCTTGTTTATCTGAAATGCCAGCTCTATTTCATAGAACATCAAAGTCCTGAATGTAAGTTTCTAGATTCCCAACCTGTCTAAGCTCCATAAGCTCTTTTAATGGATCCTTTTGGCCCCCAAACCTAGCACATATGGCTTCTAAATAATCCCCCTAGGGTTACCTTTCATGAAATTATGGTGTAGGCAACCCCATTCAAGTAATAAGAAGCCAATTTCAGTTTGTCTGACTCCGCTTAATCTATTTCAAAGTATTGGTTACATTTGTATAGCCATTTATGGACGTCCTCTCCCTAAAAAAAAATAGGGAAGTCACATTTAAGCTTATGTACCTTGTGGTAAGTAGGTTCTCCTTCACAGGGAAAATTGATTCGAGTAGTTGTAGCATGCTAGCATTAGCCTGCAGTGTGTGTTTCTCCTTGTTGGCACTAGACTCGATCCCCAGTCTCTTGCTGTAAGGCCTGAAGAATAGATGTTTATTGGTATGTCAACCTACTGATGAGGTCCTTTAATTCACAAAGTTTGATTTCATGGTTATACCTTGTATTTTTCAATTTCTGTTCATTAAAGTCCAATAGCTTCATCACCTGGCCATGATTATGTGCTTGTTCCTTAAACCTATATAAATTAATAGTTTTAGGGATCATGAGATTTTCTTAATTAATCAAGATATTATTTAAACTTTAAATTTAAGTTCGGACAAACAAAAATATTATTTAATTGAAGTTATTAGTTTATCAAGATTATACTATATATATATATATATATATATATATATATATATATATATATATATATATATATATTACTTGATTTTATTTTTTATGTTGAAAAGCCACTGAGAAATCTTTGGTAAATAATGATCTTCGCAAAAAAAAAAACAATAAAAAACAAGACCTTCTAATGATATTAATATACTCAATGTCATAGAAATTATATATAAGAAAAATACTAAATGAAATAAATAAAATAGAAATAATAACAAATAAAGAGAATACTCCATGATTATATTCATGTTGGTTTTAGATCTAGATTAGACTTGAATCAACTAACTCGAACGAATTCAATATAAGCAATCATCGAACAATGTAAAATCATAAATAAATTAAACATGCAAAGATGATATATCAAGTAAACACAATCATGTAAAAATTAAAATCAAATCAAATAACTTTCACATGTCCTTACCATGTGTAAATATATTTGCTTTTTTTTTTAATTTCACACACACAAATATATACATGACTAACCTATGTGTCTAATGAGGTTAATGGATGGAAATAAAATTGTTAAAATTACGAGTTGACTCATAAAATTATATTCAACATGTTTTTATCGTGTAAAATCACGTAAAAATTAAAAAAATGATGAAATTAGATTGAAATCGTGTAAAATTATGTAAGATCATGATTTTACTTTTGATTTTATAATTTTACAATAATTATAAATTTTCAATTATTATATTTCTCATTACATACTCTTGTGTTTATTCATTAATGCATGAGCCCTATATGCGCTTATATCCATAGATTCTTTTTTCAATCAATAGTGCAAGGATGAAGAAAACATAATCTTGCTTAAATCCTTCATAACAAACAAAAAAATTATCTATTATGAGACAGAACTTTGAAAATTCTTATTCTATAGAGATATTTTTACAAACAAGAGTGACAAACTATACTCTAAAGTCTGATATACTATGTGTTTATGTCTAAATATCAGTCTTTTACACAAGTTTATAACATTATGATTTCTCTATAAAAAAATCTTATAATTTGTCTAAAATATGAACTAACAAGGAACCAGACATCAAGATTAAGGAAATGGGTCCTACTTTGAATTGTTTGATTCATTTGTTTTAGTTCATAGAAAGTCTACAATTCCTTATTGACCTACTTGTTGATATTCAATTCCTTATTAATCCACTTGTTAAGATTCATAGTGTGTAACAAACAATATCTAAAACTTATAAAAGTATAACAATATTTAAAAGAAAGCATAACAATATCTAAAAGTAATGTATTATTTATCAAGGCAAAAGACATTAGATAAGTCAAAACACTATAGATGGTCATGCATTTGGAGAGAGTATTAAAATTGGTGTTAGCCAACAAGGAAACATAGTTGTGAAGACTTAGTTGTTTTCAATGTTTTTTCTTAGACGCAAAGTCCTACTAACCACTTTCAATTTTTTTTTCTTGAATCCTACATTGTAGGATTTTATCATGTAAAAATAAGTAGACTATATCTTTATTAATAGAATTGCTTATTGTTTGTATGACCTGGAAAAAAAATATTACTTATGATTTTACAATTTATTTTTTCTATTCAAATTTATATTGTATTTTTTATATCATGTAAAAAAAAAACATTTATTAAATTATTACAAACTTGGATGGAATTCTAACCAAGGGTTTACATTGTCTTGATGTGATAACACAAAAATTAAAAAAAAATAAAAAAAATCAAGAGTTTAGTTGGATCTGATTGAAAACTCAGAATAGCTTTCGACAAAATAGTAGGGGTGATCATTTTCGGTTCGGTTCGGTTTTTATCAAAAAAATAACCAAACCGAAATTTATTTTTTACAAAAACTGAAACCAGTTCAAACCGATTTGGCTCGGTTTTTTTGGTTTGGCTCGGTTTTTTTCTGGTTTGGCTCGGTTTTTTTTGTTCGAGTTCGGTTCGGTTCGGTTTTTCAAGTTTCAAGCTTAAAAAACCGAACTGAACCGGTTGATTTTTTCAAAAATTTAATCGGTTTAATCGGTTTCACGGTTTGGTTTTTTCGGTTATTTTTTTTATTTTCTTAATTTAATTAATTTTTTTTATTTTTTTATTCACCCGGTCAAATAGTATATTGCATGTAATTGAGGCGATTGAATATTGTGCAGGTGGGATTCTGTTTAGGATCATCATGGCATCGTATTACGGAAAGACAGTAGAAAAGGCACCCAGCTGCCAACTAGTCAGAAAACCAAATCTAAACCTAGCAGCTAGGAGAGGAGACAAAGCCTCACAAAGTGGTACAAAAACAGAAAACAAAATGAGTATGAAGGTTTTCTGTGTGCTTGCATATGACATATTATCAATGGGGGAAAGAGAAGACCCAAGAATACAAGAGGTTTTGTTGAAAAAAATAAAAACCTATCTCTATCCTCTCTTCTATTCAAAATATTTTTCTTCCAAGAGCAAGATAACCCCCTTGCAGGTTCTTTTCTATCAATCGGGGCCCTCTCCCCACCACCTTCATGGGAATGGTCTACATGATTCATAACTACTACTCTTGTTCACAAAAAGCAGCACCTACACTATTTTCAATATTGTCTATCCATTTCATATGGACAAAGTTTTCCAACTTCCATGTCTTCAACTACAAATTGCATCTCATTTTGCTAGCACTTCTCAGGGAGTCTAACGAATAAGATTACTAGTAGGACCCCGATGGAATCTCACTGAACCCACTTCAGGTTCTTGCTAGAGAATTGAGGTGGGTCTTGACCAGCTGCGTATCTTTGATACAAAATGGTGCATATTTTCTCACGACTTGTGAAGAGTATTTGACAGGATCTACGTTGTCTCAGGTTCTTCAAGTGTTGAAGAATTTCTTGATCTGGGACTATCTGTAGCGTCTGAATTTGGAGGGGTCACCCAAGAGTGCTTCATGAGAGGTTGTTTGCTGATTTACCACTGAATTACATGTAAGTGATACTTCCGTGATGCAGCTGTCTGCACCGCCATCTGGACTAAGAACGCTAGCATTCAGGAATGGAGGTTGCTTTGGAGAGGGGATTTCACATTGGGCATCGGTGAGCATCTGTACTACTCCATTCATGGACGGTCTTAGCCTTGAAGAAGCTTGTGTGCATAGAAGTCCTATTTGAAGCACCTTTTCTGCCTGTTTCTGGGAAAACATACCTCTTAAGCCAGGATCAACCATGTCTGTAATTGTATTAGCTTTGTAATGCTTCCAAACCTGATATCAGAATGATGAAAAACACTGTCAATAGGCATGTAACACATTCTTGCCGGTTGTAAAACACTCCAAGTTACAAATCGCACTCGAGATCGTCAAGAAGTTTCCAAGTAAAAGAATAAGATGTAACAAAGGTCTCGAAGATCAAATGGAAATGAGTTCCATATTTCTAAAAAGCTTTTACATTGAAAACTCCTGGAAATTTCAATAAGAATATTTTTGCTCTAAAGGAATAAGAATCTTACAGAATGCAGAATTGAACTTGATCCCTGTGAGAATACACTGTTCTTTTTACCAGTTGCAATCTCAAGAAGTAGAACCCCGAAACCATAAACATCAACTTTCTCTGTTAGCTGCCCTCGAACAAGATATTCAGGAGCCATATATCCCCTGCAAACGAATAGTCGCGATTTAGAAGCAACAAATGATGTTACAACTCTGTTTATTATGTTGTGATTTTAATTCTGAGTTGGTTTTTGTTATATTGAAACTCAGTTCCCCTTCTAGCATTACTCCATAAATTACACACGATAACGAAATCAATGGCCGATGTGCTTTTAAAGAAAAGAATATGTAAGCAAAAAGTAGCTAAAACTCGTATATAGGAGGTTCATTTCTTACAATGTTCCTGCAATGCCAGTGCTAATATGGGTGTTGTCAGTGGCAACACAACGTGCAAGTCCAAAATCAGCAATCTTTGGAGTAAGCTTCTCGTCAAGAAGAATGTTGCTAGTTTTGATATCTCTATGAATGATAGTCACTCCACAACCTCCATGTAGGTATGCAAGTCCTCGGGCTGTTCCTAGGATGATATTAAACCGCTGCTGCCAGTTGAGAATATGTAATGTGTTCTTAACTGCAACAAATGACGATCATGTTATTGCTATGGATATATAGACCTCAAGCATTCTACATCCTCATTTGTCCTAAAATTATTGTTGGCACAAGTTTTGGCAGAAAGCTCAACGATTTTTAAGCAATGTTTAACATGGTAATCGAATTAGAAAGGGAAAATCAAAGTGGGTATCTAGGAAATGAAAACACTGACATTGAAATGTAGATTGACTTACTGAAAAGAATTTGATCAAGGCTCCTGTTAGGTACATATTCATAAACAAGAAGACTCTCAGGGCCTTCAATGCTGCAACCCAAAAGGATGACAAGGTTTTTGTGTTGAATACCACTGATCAAGTTAACTTCATTGAAGAACTGGTCAACCCATTGCCTAGTACTATAGACCAATCTCTTAACTGCAACCGTTCTTCCATCTGGGAGAGTTCCTTTAAAAACAGAACCAGCTCCTCCTTGGCCCAATTTCCTCGAGTCATCAAAATACTCAGTTGCCTTCTCAAGCACTTCATAAGTGAAATTTAAACTAGAGTTGGGTGAAAGGCGGAGATTGGTTTTGTCTAGGGATAAGAAAGAGCAGAACAAGTTAGAAATGGATAAATTTGAAATTGATAGCTCATCAAGGACATTGAGTTTTTTGGTTGCAATTTCACCTCCTTTCCTCTTTGACAATCTCTCATACCCTATAAAAGCACCAAAAGAAGCTAGCACGACGACCACAACTGTCGATAAAGTAACTGCAACTATGATTCCAGTGTTGTCTGTACAAGGTAGCAAAACATGTTGTTACAGCAATGCAACATTCAAGACAAAACAAATAGTGTTAACATAGACTACATAACATAAACACCAACAGCAAAAAATTCAAGACCATACAAATTTAATCAAGGAGAGTTAATCTTACCATAACGAGCTTTTGATTCCACGGATTTCTTAAAAAAATGCTGTGTAGAATATTTCATGTAACAACCAGCAAAAAAGGCACTTCCCCCCGAGCCAGGAGCACATTGACTTAATTTTGAGCCTGCTTTCACCAGGCACTTTCTACACTCATCCTTCTCAAGCGTATTCCAACATTGTGCCAAAGCATAAACGGAAAAAACTCTTCCCTTTGCCTCCGCAGCTGCAAATGTTCCATTCCCGAGTGCCATTGCAGTGACATTCTGTATCGCTGCTGCCAAGCGTTGCTTGAACTCCATGTGCAAAAATCTATCTGTCAAAGCATTTGTTGGCTCACCACATACCACAGCATCATTCATGGGATCAATGGCTTCATGAAAGAAGTTATAGTTATCGTAACGAATAAAACAACCATTAAGATAGATTCGAGCAGAAGTGGCAGGGAGACAACGTGGGAGTTTGACTCTGCCTTGGAAAAAACAGATTTTGCAATCAAGTCTAGAAAGATCATCATGACATTGAGCTAATCCATATATCTGAAGCAATGGGGAGGTGATGAAACCGCATCCCCAGTTCCGAGAACCGACCTGTTTTTGGAGAGAATCCATGACTTTCACAATGTTTGGTACGTAAGAATTGTCAATGTGCTTAGAAGAGCCGCAGATAAGGCCGGTTTCGGACTTGCGATCGGCGGATGAAAAGGGAAAGAGAATTAAAATAAATATTACAAACAACCCTATGAGGTTTTGAGAGAATGTGAATGATAATTGCATTGAATTCAAATGGGCTTGCTCTGTTTGTCTCTGTTCTTCTCTGTTTTGATGTATTATGGATTGAAAAATGGAGAATAGAGGGGACATGGATTATCACCTTCAATTGTAATCTCCTGAAACATATTATCCTCTCTCTCTCTCTCTCTGGATTTGAGTGACTTCTACAAGGAAATGGTGAGGAGGAGAGGATATGATCCTCCTATGTTATGGTGTGTGGTTTTGTATAACAGAATGTTTTCTGTTTCTTTTTCTTGGACGAACTATCATGATTTCTGCTATTGGTTTTCGGGAGGAAGATGGAAAGGAATAGAAAATAGACTGGAGGGATGAACTGGCTTTGGTTTCTCTTTTCTTTATTTAGAGCATTGTTAAGATAACACAGCAAAGTGGCAATTTAATAATGGCGGGTGGATGGGAGGCCATGGATTTGGGACCGAGATACTGTTTTTTGTTTTTGGTGTTTTGAAAGTTTTTATAAAATATTTTAAAATTTTATTATTATTATTATTATTATTTTAAATTAATATTTTTTATATTTTAAAATAATTTTAATGCGTTCGAAAATAATTTTTAAAAAATAAAAAAATATATTATTTTAATGCATTTCTGAGTGAAAAATTTTTTGAAAAACAACCGCAACCATATTTTCAAACACCTTCTGAGCTACCTGGCTGGTACTCATTTCACACGTTTAAGTCACTACAAGCTAGTTCACCAGCGCTCCGCCGCCAGTTAAAATTTTTTAAAAAAGAAAAAGTATGCAAGTTTTTGTTAAAGTGTTTTTTATATAAAAAAAATTAAAAATCAAAAATCAAAAAACTTTTGTACATCTAATAAAATAAATTAAATTGAGAACTATATGTATTATTAAATAAATAAATAAATAAAGAGTCATTAATAATGAATAAAGATGAAAATTAAAAAATTAAGAGTAAAATATAGATAAAGATATTTGGCCTCACAACTCAGTTGTTTGACGTGATTATGTTTAACGACTTTGTTCATAAAAATCAACTTTTTTATTTAATTAAATGATAATAAAAATAGATACATGAAATTGATTAAATAAAATAAAAGACAAACAAATATTATGCAAAGTTACTACCTTATTACCGAGTAAGTGATTTCACATTCTATTACCGGGCACTAGCTCCATTATAGGATAACTAGTCCAACCCACATCAATATTAAAGAAGCACATTTCACATTTAATGAAAGCATACTTACTTTATTCAATGCTACCATATCAAGGTGTCAAGCACGCTTCACAATAATCTACATTTATCCAACATCTATCTCAGACTTTAGTTATCTTAGAGTTTCATCATCTAAATTTTCCCAACATAATTTTTGTTGTTATGGTCGATAATAATTCTTACATAGAAATTTCACTGTTATTATCAAAGGTAATATATACAAAGTCTCTAAAGAGTGTAGCGTAATGGCAAAGGGTTTGAGATCTACACAGCTAGTCTTGAGTTCGAGTTAGGGCGTGCACCTCTTGTAAGAGCCTGAGACAACCGGGGTTTTACTTCCTCACCTGGGCCCACAAAGTACGCTTTCTGGAGGGATGAGATTTCCTCGAATAAAAAAAAATAATATATACAAGATTCTTCCATTGTTGCGGTCAAATCACAATCTCATAACAGACCATGAACTTTTGCTTATGCGATTAATTATAAATTACAAACCAAATTCTACTTCAAAGGCATATGCCTTTCGTCAACAATAATAACAAGAATACACTATAAAATTTAATTTCCATTGTTATTCTAACATTTATAAAAGCATGTGTAATAATTAAAAAGTAAGAAATGGCCAATCTCTTACCAATACTTTTAATTCCTTTCAAATCAACTAAACTAGCAAATTGTCCCGATCATCTTAATATAGTTGTCATTAGCCCTTCGGCTAGTCTAAATAAATTATTCTTTTTGTCGTCTGTTTTTTTTCAAGAATTGACATTATATATCCAAAGCATAACCATATTTTATTTTGACGATGAACATCTCTTCTTTCTTCTTCACCTACTAAGGGAGCAATTTTGAATTGAGATATTTTGACCTTCTTAGGCCACTAAGTATGAGTGGTGGCCTATGGGTCCAGTTTTCCATAATAAAATGAAACGGATCTAATGGATTTCTACCATCTGTCACGACCCGAATCTCGGGTCCATGACCGGCAACGCAGGAGCGGTGCTGGAAGGACACCCTGCCCGCGCTAAGCCTCAAAACAGACATATCAAAAGAATAATTTATTCAAAAATACGCAGCATTTCATAATCTTCAGAAATATTATATCCTTCAAAACTAATGAAACCAGAAGATGGTTTAAAACTCCTCATCGGTAATTAAAACAAAAACAATAATCCATAATACTCATTACATTGTAAAAAATCCAAACTTAATCAAAACAAAGTAATAGTGGAGCGCCTAAGACATCGAATCAAACAGCCTTGAAAGATAAGCAAGGCATACCGACTCAAAACTGAAGAAGCAGGAACACTCAACAAGGTTCACCTGCTATCAGAAACTAAGAACCTGAAATAATATTAAGAATGAGGGGTGAGTTCAACCAACTCAGTGAGGGAATAATAATTAATATACATTTTAGATATTCTTGATATTAATAGTTCGCAAGATCATTTATCTTGATATACATATACATATACATACTAAACTTATCATATACATACTAAACGTATCATCATAACGTAGTGGACTATATGTCAGAGATCAGATAACACCCGAAGGTGACCAGACCAGATGACACCCGAAGGTGACCATTGTGAGATGATCAGTCGCCATAGGCTGATGCCTCTCTCACCAGCTAGGTATACATACAAAATACTATGTGCACACAGGCTAACTACTCTCCGTTAGCATGGAGTTACTGACAAGTCCCATATCAAGGCATAATAGATATTCACATAATCATCAAAGAAACGTATATCATATCAATTAGAATTTACTTTGACAGATTGCGAGTGCAAATTCAAGAATAAATGAGTACTCGGAAAATAAGCAACATATATAATTATTCAAGAAATATAGAACTAAATTAACGAGTTGTACTCATTGTATAATCAACATACATATTTACTTATCATATATGCATATTAAAGATTATCCCACTCACCCGGAAAATATAGAACTAAAGGAATGTCAGACCAAAGACCCGAAAATCCTATTGAGGATCGTTAGGAGAACCTACAACAATATGAAAATATACTCAAAAGCAACTCAAACAAGAGATCCCAATGCATAAAATAAAACCAGGTTTAGTCTCCTAATTTTATGGACTAAAACGATAATTTTCCAAAACAGGGACCAAAACGTAATTTTACCAAAATTGGACCAATCTGGAAAATACATAACTATACTGAATTTTTCACCCATAAACCATCCTTAATTCTGTCTAGAACGAACCAGGGACCGAACTGTAATTTTCATAAAGTTCAGGGACTAAAATGTAAATTCCCAAAATTGAGGGACCAAACTGAAAATATTCCAAATCAATTATCAAACTCGGATTCATCATCCTTAACCTCATAATAACACTGTCCAGAATCCCAAAATACAATTAGGGGTCAAATTATAATTTTCCCAAAGTTTAGGGACTAAACTGTAATTTCACAAATTGAGGGACCAAATTGAATTTTCGTCATCTTCAACCTCAAACCCAGAATTTCACAGATTACCTACTGTCATCTTCTGATTTCTAACACAATTTCACCATTCAAATAAAATCATAACTCAAAATCATCATCTTTACCTCCAATCTCTCACAATCAACTAATTAACCAATTACCCACAACAATCAACCCATAACCTTCCAATTAATTCATCAATCAAACTCAAAACACAATATTCAAAACCCTAACATTTATCAAAACAGAACTTAAAGCTTAAAGAACACATATTTATACATAATCTTACCTTTAAACTTATTTCCTCCAATTCTCTTCTCCTTTCCTTATCTTTCCCTCTTTTCTCTTCTTCTTCCTCCCCTTTTCTTCTCTTCTCCCGTCAGTTTTCACTCTTAAAACACAGCTCTCTCTTCTATTTTCTTTTCTATTTATATTAATCAACTCTTTGTTCAATTACTACAATACCCCTTATTCATTTATACTCATTTTTAGCCTTCAAGAGCTTTATTGCCTTTTACCTACTCATTTAATTTCAAAACATCACACCATCCTTTTAGGTTCAAAGCCTATCGTTGTTCACGGGTGAGGATAGGTTTTTTGATAAGTACTTAAATGTAAAACCTCGGGTAATATTATTGATATTAATAAAAGGAGGATAGGTTCTTTGATAAGTACTTAAATGTAAAACCTCGGGTAATATTATTGATATTAATAAAAGTCAAGATTACAAAAAATGAGGGAAAGTGATAAATTAAATTATAAGAATGATGATATATTCGAGAATATGAATTTGAAATATTTTGTTCAGATGTTAAAATATATAAAAAAATAAATAAAAATAAATAAATAAACACGAAAATATAAATAAAATTTTTATGGAAGTGAATTTCATGAAACTGAAAGTACCAACGAGTAACTTAATGAAATTCGAAATAACTCGAGTAAGATTTGATATAAACAGGCGTCAGGATTCAGGAAATTTTACCTAAAAATCATAACATTTACTATTAAGGGATATAAAAAGCATTTTAAAAAAGTTTAGTAATTATTTGTGTGTAAGTGTATGTGTGCCGGAAGAAAAAATTGAGGGACATGGAAGGTATTTTAAAAAATTTAATTTTATATATATATATATATATATATATATATATATATATATATATGAGTGAAAGTGAGTGTGTGTTGTAAGGAAACAAAAAAAAAAGGAACAAACTTGCTTTTTCAAAGAGAATGAAGCATTCGATCAGGAGAGGAAAAACAAATTCAAGCTAGGAAATTTCTTAATTTAAAAGTGTTAAAGCTTTGGTTATTGCTTGGTAAGGTGCCTTCACACTTTTAAATAAGATTCTTGAAAATTTTATGCTTTTAATTGATTGAACTTTGTGAAAAGATTTAAGAATTTTAATAAGATGATGAGATTGTGTAGGAAAGAGATGATATTAATGTTAAAGAGTGAATAGATCATACATGTATATATATACTTATATGTATGTATGTATATGTATATATATTGATTTGAATGATGAAATGAATTGTGTTACAATGTGGAAATTGAAAGAAAAGGAAGGAAATTTACAAAAGGAAAAAGAAAATTTTCATGTTCCTCTCTAAATTTTATTTTGGTAAATGAAAGGATAATTGGATGGATTTTTTTTTTTTTGAGTGTGTCAATATGTAAAGTAGAATAATGATGTGATATACTTGTCAATTCAGGAGAGGTTGCCAAGCCGACATCACACTAGGAAACTTCAGCTCGAGCTTAGTCGTCAGGTAATTACACAGTGCCTGAATTTATTATTGGTCAATATGTATTTTTATCTGATTAAATGTGGTTGATAAATTAGTAATTATTATATTATTTACTTGAGCAAATAAGATATGCGATGTGATGAATTAATTCTTGAATTAATGGGATTAATGTCCTGGTGAATGAGCGTGATGAGGAATTAAATCCCTGATTAATGGGATTAGTATCTTGGTTAAAGGGTAAATCATTGAACTAATTCATGATTTAATGGAATTAATGCCCTAGCAAATGGACGAGATGAACAATTACTTTTCCTGGTTAATGGGATTTGTACCCTAATGAATGGGTGAAACGTTAAACTAAGTTTTGAATTGATAACAATAGTGCTTGTTGAACAGACTGGTGGAAAATTAATCATCTATTAATGAAAGCAATGCCGGGTTAATTGGGCGATAGGAATAATTATATTTTTTGTTGATGTTAAAAAAAAAGAAAAAAGAAAACTCACAGATTATTCTGAAATTTAATTGATATATATATATATATATAATACTAGATGAACAAGTTAATTTAATGATCTTTTGACTAAATTTTCAAAAAAAAGAAAGAAATAAATAAAGTAGAAAGAATTTTATGGATATCTTTTTTTCATCTGTCTAATCGAATTATTGTATTAAATCAACTTTCAGGTACATCCCCCTATCGGACTGAACAATAGATTAGTTTCCTTATATTTTGTTAGGTATCTTTTTACAATGAATTAATTTATCATTTTGTTATGTAATATAATGCGTCAACAGTTTATCGAAAGCCCTTTTGTGTAGTATAATCTTAATTATGTACTTATTTCGATTATAATTTCATTAATGATCCTTATTTGTAAATCTTTGAATTGTGTAATGTATTTCAGTTATAATTTGTAGAATAATTCTTTGGTTTGCATTCATGTAAATGTGGGATATTGAATTGTTTAGACATGTGTGAATTTGATTATTGATAAGTTGTGATGTAATGAGAGGAGGAAGTCCTGGATGATAGGATGAGTAAGAAATTTGATAATTGGGGATTGTAGATGAAAAGTCGATAATTTGGTATCTAAAAATATAGAGAAAACTCTGCTGAAATTTTTATTGATTACAAAAAAAAATTCCCTAATCTTATTTGAATTATCATGTCCTTGCTCTTTGTTTTAAATACAAATGTTAGGTTTGTTACATTAAAAGTGTATTTTTATTAAGGTTTTATATCATCATATTATTGCATTTAAAGTATCATTAAATTCTCTAACTTAAGCATGTTTTATAATAACAAGTTTGATAATATAAAATATTTTTAATTTATGGCAAATGCTTGGTTTTAAATGCAGGTTTGTAAAACATGCATATCTCACAATTTAGAGAACTAATGATGTGTTTGATTATTGAGATTGAGCGGACAAAAGGAGGGTTAAGCTTAGAGAAGAAATTCTAGTTGGGCTGGTTCAATTCAAACCAGAACACCATTTGATTTTTAGGTCATAACTGGAGCTATAAAACTTGAATTTAGGTGTGGTTTAGCATGATGGAGCGCTAAGACATAGGATGCTCTTTTTTTATTTTTGTAATATTCAAATTTTATTTCATGTTATATTGTCATTAATCTCTTATTTATGCTTATCATTTTTCTTTATTATACTTAGTTCATTTATATCATAGCTATGTTTTTATTTTGTTTATTTCTGTTTTTATTTTTAATTATGTTTAATTATGTTTAGTTAAGTTTATTTTTTTTAATGTGACACTAATGGTGTAAGAATAAGTATAGTACAAATTCAACATGAGTTTTAATGTTTAAGTTCAAGAAAATTTGTTATTAAGATGTGTTATAATTGTTATCGTAATCAATCTTAATACCTTGTTTGTCAAGTGGTGAGTCTAGATTCGTAGTGTATAATCTTTAACACAACAAATACTTGATTTTTTGATATCCTACTGTATGGATAACCGACACATATTCTATGAAAGGATCTCGATTTGTTATTAACATAAGTTAGCACCATAAATACTTGACAATATTTACAACTGTTGGCGTTACTCGAATAAGGTAATTAATATAATCATGTTAATAAATTAAAATGAGTCATTAATGATAAATCATCTTCTTGGAACCTCCATTATGTGTAGTTTTCAATTGAATAATATAAATAGTTTGGACTATATTTATTTAAAATACCATTAGTGGATGCTCTAACCTCGATAATTTTTTTTATCTTTGTTAAATCTTTACATTAATATCACATTTTTTAGTTCTCTTTAACTATAT
>Ga0325405_1002091_pt1 | contig 20541 bp, 11 predicted proteins | sample PopdelMetagenome_21_FD_205663 | JGI IMG/M metagenome (GOLD analysis project Ga0325405, IMG submission 205663) | Populus deltoides microbial communities from Bellville, Georgia, United States - Xylem-Control-R2 | ecosystem: Host-associated > Plants > Phyllosphere > Stem > Wood/Secondary xylem...
AGCTTACGCTTACGTCGACTAATTTCACGGGCTCTAAAATTAAAATAACTTAGGGATTCGATTGAGACAAATTACACGGAGCCCTCAATTGTGACAAAGTCCATAGTTTCGGGACTTTTTGAGGTTTTCAAGGTTTCTTGTATTTATCAAAATACACGCATATCATTCCCATCAACTCTGTCTACTAAATTCTCTCACGTTATCCCAGTCAAGAAAGATAAAGAAAAATAAAGTAAAAACAAATAAAGATGTGCCCCCTGACGTGTTTTTGAAATCAAAGAGAGAGAAAAAGTCATGTTGACGCCTGAGAAATTAAATTAAATTAAATAGGGGCTATAAAAATATACGAAGTAGCACGCATAAAACAAAAACAATTTTCATTGTGCTTGAACCTTATCATATATAAAATCATTTTAATTATGTTCAAAAATATAATAAAAGGTTCTGTTAGATCTGATCTCTCATGTCCAGATAATAAACTACTACAATAAATATAGATTTTATGAGAAATTTTATAGTACACAGTTAATAATTAATGACATGTTATTAGTTATTATTTAGTTTATTTTTAAAATAAAATAGACACAATTAGAAGAGAAGTAATATATCTTATTATTTTTGGCGTATCATAAATTTTATATTCTCCTTTTATTTTTGTATTATTTTTTTTAAGATAGGTTTTTAAAATAACTGCTAAAATATCACTAGTTACTCTTTAAATACTATAAAATTTATTATCCAAAGACTTTTTTGTTTTTTTAACCTTATTGTGTTTTTTAAAAATCACACATTAAGATATAAAAACATCACAATAAACACAAAAGAAATAATCACATGACACAACAACGATTTTATGTGGCTAAACTATGTCTATATGTATAATCAAAGGGGGAAAATTCTACAATTATTAGAATCAATATATATAATTTTAGAGAACTCTTGAGGTGCTTGACAGTATGGTAATAGTTGCTTTTCAAATAACTTTTTGTGCCGAAATGCATGTCAATGATTTTTTTTATTTTTTAAAAATTATTTTTGATAACAGCACATCAAAACAATTCAAGACATACAAATCATATTAAATTTTAACAAAAATAAAATAAATTTTTTAGGAACGTAGTTTGTACCGATTTTGCAAACATATTCTTACATTTGAATCTCAAATACGCTATCTTCCCAGTACATAATAACTCACAATTGCACACACACAAAACAAAAAGAAAGGTTTAAATATATATATTTATTAAGAACATATATTAGTCAAGTAAGTGATCAGTCACAATCCCAGTATTGTAAGGTTTTCATTGCCGGGCCAAACCAATTTATGCCACATCACAACAACATTACTGGATAGACATTTTATTACATAGTTGATGGCATATATTCGTAATAAAGATCACTAACGGGATTTAGCTCATGAGTGTTCAGGATCCTAGTTCAAAGAGCCCTTCTTATACTTTAAAAACCAGGCAGATCATGTATTGAAAAGCTTCTAACAAATAGCATCCCAGTATGCTAATAGGTTAAAATTTGACCCTGTACATTAACCAAAAAAATAAAATAAAATCAAAACTATAAAACTCAATAGAGCATTCAATGTCGACTCTTGTATAGTTGTGTTTGGCGAGGTATAAGTTGCTAAACTCAACCTATTTAATAGATAACTCAGATCGAGTTTTTCAATTTATATCGGATGGAAGTTGATGTGGTGTGACTTGAGGGGTCAAACCTGAGACTTGATATAAATTTCTTAAAAAAATCTTGAAAATTTACACAAAGTTATTTTTAGTTAAATAGAGTTAATTTTTCCAAAATTTTGCCAGCAGACTGCTTGCTTTGATTTGCAAATTGCTTTAGACATGGGTTACAGGATGGTGCTCCTGGAAACGGGCTGTCTCCAGGTGGTGCATGCTCTAAGAAATCCTTCCTCCATCTTCAACGAGTCCGGCCAGACTGCAGAGGATACTCTGTCCATAGGTGGTCAGTCTTTTGAGCACCTTTCCTTTCAATTTTCTCCCCGTTGCACCCATCAGGTGACACATGTTCCAATCAAGATGGCTGCTAGTTTACACGCTGTTTGTTTTTGGCTAAAGGACAAATCAGTTAGTCTTGATTCTCTACCGAAATAAAATAATAAAAAAAACAAAACATTAATACGTGGTAGTTGAATATAGAAAAAGATAAAAAATAAAAAAAAACACCTATCGATTAATATTTTTCATATCAGGTCTATCTTTAACTTAAAAAAAAACATTAAAAATTATTGTTAAGAAAAAAAAAATAGAACTGGGCATTTTAATCAAAACAGGGAGTCATGTAATGAATATTTTACTCATAATAGAGTTTTCTTTTCAAAATCCTTTTAGTTTAGAAATAAATTAAAATAATATCTTATTATTATTTTTTAAAATTTATTTTTCAAATCAACATATCAAAATAATTTAAAAAAACTCAAGATTTTCCAGAAACACAATCCTAAACACCCCTGTAAATGCATGAACATGAAAACACAGGGTCTCAAAAGAGGGTTTTTCCTTTATATCCACATTGATAATTGTTTGGACTAGATTGGCTACTAGCACAAAACCTGATTAAGCCTTTAAAAAAGCTAACTCACACTTGTATATTCTATCAAAACCTGTAGTTAGTAGAGTTATTGAGCAATGCAATCATTATGATTCCGCCATAAAGATAATTAACGTGAGCAGTTTAATGGAAGCATGGAAGCCAGAAACAAAAATTTATATTTTGCCTCTTATATGAAAATATTTTGATTCCAAAATTGTTCCCATGCATTACCAAAGGGTGATTCGGTGAATGATAATGATCTTGGAATGAAGGTAAACATTTCCTTAAAACTGCAAGACTTGGTAATGCACGCAATTGTTAGAGAAAGAATCAGTTGCTCATCAAAGGGGCCCGTTAAAAAACGATTCTGAAAAGTATGTATGATACTATAGAAGATAATCCAGTGGAAACTAAAATAAGTCGTTCATAAAAAGAATCGGTGACACTGCCGTGAAACATGAAATAGAAAGATCTGAGGGTGAAATCCTAAGAGAGGATAAAGGAAGAAGTAAATATACTTGAAAGAAAGATGGCACTTCAAGGTATAGCTAATTGTAGGGGTCAACCCTAATCCAAATAAATAAGGAAAGAAAAGCTAATCCATGTTGGAAAATTTAGCTAGGTGAGTCTTTTATCAAATGGAAGCAACACTCCCCTAAGTTCAATTTCAGATGAATCAGATAATAATGTTCCAGTAACAGATAATTACCTAAAAAAAATCAAACAGGTGGGATGTAGATGGTAACCAGGTGTATATGGTAGAGGCCAAAGAGGAAAGATCACCTAGCTTGACCACCTCTGTTATTTTTTAGCAGATAACTCAAAAGGTTTTGGAATAATCAGCGGCAACACTAAAGGCAGAAACCAGACCAGCCATCCCAGCAACCTGTGTCCAACTTCTTGTCCCAGCAGCAACAGCTGCCCCTGCCACAGCACCCGCAATTAGAGGATTCACCTGTATGAAGAAAAAAATTTGATATGTTCTTCACTTAATCATCAAGCATTTCCAAGAGCACCGTGCTTGATAAATGAACTTTTTTTTTGTGCAAGTCAACAACTTGCAAATAATCATCCTAAATACACAACCATGTAAAGATGCAAAAGGAATCTATTTGATATTTGTAATTTAAATTATAATTCAAATATTGAATAAGATCATATCAATCACTGAAAATAATAGTGGAGTGGAAACAACAATTGGTGAAAATAGGAACGACACCAACCTAAGGGTAGAGCCTTTGTAGAAAGACCCAGTAAAGAGCAAACTATATAAAATCATCGCCTTAAAACATTATATTTCCTTAAAAGAAAACAACACAGACTACAATATACGGTCTAAAACTTCCCTTGATAATATTCATAACAAAATGAAGTTCATATTATCATGATCTTTATCCTTGCTTTTCTCATGCGCAGCTCCCTCCTAAAAAAGGGGATCTCGCTAACAATTTGATGCATGCAGGAGAAAAAAAATATATATTTCAATAACTTAGATCTTACAATTATCAAACTGATAATGATTCAAGTTGTGTTGATCTATGAGTAGCAATGGCAACAAGGTTGATATATAACTAACCCAGTCATTCTGCCTCCTATATCTTTGAATTCCACAACAAGTAGCAGTAAAAACTCCAGCGACAAGCCCTGAGCAATAAGACAGTAATGCAAGATCGAAATAAGTGAGCTTCAGAAACAGCTGATAAATGTTCCGAAAGAAGCAGCAAATGTGTCTTGAAAGGAACAGCCATATGTAATAATCATACACTGATGCTGTATTATAACTAAATATCAAAGTGCTACACATACCATAGAATTTACATCTCTATGATTCTATTTCCTAAAACGTAGATGTCTAATCCTAATTGACTAATTCATTGGTTTACTCTTTATCGACCTCATGATATGTCTTTTATTTCATATGCTGTTGTAATCGGATGGATAAGTGCTTACACACCCATCCAAGCCAATTTGCATTTGCACCTAACCGATCCCCAGATACATTATGCTTTTCTACTGGTTACAAGCTTGTCGAAAACCACCTAAATCATCTCCCTCTAATAGCCTTGTCTGAAATATAAATTAAAGTGTAATGCTATAGCTTCAAAAAGCCAACCAAATAAGAGATATTCAGCGAATTACCACATTGGAAACCGAATTTCCCTATTGTCTTTGCCTGCACATGAAAATAATAATAAAAAAAAAAAGCCACGCCAAAATGAAAAAAGAAAAGAAGATTCAAGATATGAAATAGTAATAGAAACTATCTTACCACAAAGGAAGCCTGAGCTACGCCAGTCAGGCCTGTACGTTTACAAAAAGAAAACAAATTCAATAAGTGTCAATTTTGAATAGATGGTAGCTACTAACAGGTTGAGAAGGAAATCACCTCTTTTACGAGCATCATAAGGACCTATGCATGACCCCCAAATTGCACCTGCCTGAACAGAAATCACAAGGGTTCATTCAGTTTTCAGTAATCAAACAATCAGTCAAGGTTTCTCTCTGCCTGTCAATGGAGTTTCTTTGGAGAGTTATGATTACCGTTCCAACACGGAGTACGGAATCAACGGCGAGGGAAGAGCACGGCACCGCGCCGATGAGTTCTTCTTCCATCTCTTTTCCCACTTCTGAATTCCCATTTCTCTCCCCCTTTTCACCTTCCGGTTACCAAGACCAAAGCCATAGCTGAAAAGGGATAAAAACGACGTAGTATGCAAGTGTTACTTTTTATCTACGAAGATGACGTCATTATTTCAGCAAAACCCGTATGTGTACATTACTAAAAGGCCTTGAACGACGTCGTGGAAAGGAAGCCCTCCAAAAGAAAAGAAAAACCCTAGATCCCTTTTCCATCTCGTCCCAATATATTCAGTCTCTGTCTCACCTACACGGCGCTCTTTTATCAGCTGACGGAGGGAGAGAGGGCTCAGTTTTTATCTGTGTATTAGAGAGCAAAAATGAGTCGGGCAGCAGCAGCAAAGGGAAAGAAGAAGGGAGCGTCCTTCGTCATTGATTGCGCTAAGCCGGTGGAGGATAAGATCATGGATATCGCCTCTCTCGAGAAGTTCCTCCAGGAGAGGATCAAGGTTGGTGGAAAGGCCGGTGCTCTTGGTGACTCTGTTACCGTTACTCGTGAGAAGAACAAGATCACCGTTACCTCCGACAGCAACTTCTCTAAGCGGTACTTGCTCATCAATCTTTATTTATGTTCGTTGCTTGAATCCATTCTCATTCAGTTTCTTCTGTGCTTAGATTTTTTTTCTATAAAAATCAATCCTTGAAATTCTTCTTACGGAATCCTCTATGTTGGTGATGCAAATGACCAAGTTTCTTAAGAATTAGGAGTTTGATTCATGTTCATGAGAACTATACGTTTTGTTTTGTCTGGAAGAACAATAAATCATTGCCTCAGCAATCCTTGATTATAAATATATATTTAAAAAAAACGAACAAAATCTGCTCGTAGTCTTGAATGTAGTTGCAGATGATGAAAATCAAGCGTCTCCTTCTCACTTTATCATGACTTCATGTGACTGCTGGACTGGTTGATAATTTTCCTAAGGTAATTGCTTAGGTGAAAATGGGGGATAAGGCATTATTATTTATAGTTTTGTTTTGTGATGTTATTTGCTATGCAATTGACTAACAAGCGGCTGGACTGAAGCAGGCTTTGTATCTTTGGATTGATGGAATATATTGATTGTTGTTCATGCATGAAATTTTAAGATCCCTGATGTTATTTTTTTTCTATTTCGCATCCATCTTCTACTGGTTGTCTGACCTAAATATTATTTCATACTATTTGTGCTTCTTTTTTTCCAGGTATTTAAAGTACTTGACCAAAAAGTACCTGAAGAAACACAATGTGAGGGACTGGCTTCGAGTTATTTCTTCCAACAAAGACAGGAATGTTTACGAATTGCGCTACTTTAACATTGCCGAGAATGAGGGAGAGGAGGAAGACTGAAGACTCGGTTCAGTATTTCTTCTGATTATCTGTTCCTTTTACTCATTTTAGGGCCTCCATTATCGATATCAGCGGTTGGGTTTTCCTCACTTGTTCTTTGAAATTTTGGCTACTGATAATTGGATTTCTATTTTCAATTTTCATGTATTAGATGCTATTAATACAATCCGAATTTCTTTCTAGGGTTTTGCTATAGAGATTGTCACGGCTAGGTTCTTGTTTCTGCCTTAGCATAATAGTTGCCTTGTTTCTGCTCGTCTTGAATCATCAATGCATGCTCATGGTTGCTGTTGCTTCCTAGAGGTTGTTTTACTGGAGGTTGTTGGGGATTTTTTTTTTTTAAATATATATATTAAAAAATATTTTTTTATTTTAAAAAAATTATTTTTAACATATCGTATTAAGATGATTTAAAAACATTAAAAAAAGGTTAATTTGAAACAAAGAAAAAATAAAAAAATTATTTTAAAAAACAACACAAACAGGTTTTAATACAGCACCGATTTAAATTCGACACGAAATTATTGGGTGAATCCGCTTCATTACTTTATTAGGATTATGAACAAATCAATCATGGAATGATGTATCCTCTTTTATCTTTTATTTTATATTTATATTCGTGTCGAATTTTTTTAATGTTGGGATGATTATTTAATTATCTGTTATAAATCTGGTTAATTTGTAATGTCATTTAATTTTGTTAAATTTCATCCGATTTAAAATGTTGATATGGATTAACGTGTGGATTAGCGTAGCATTAGTAGCTTTAATGAAACTAAACAAAATAAGATGATGCAGGAGCTGGTTGAATAAATTCTTAACATAAGGGTGGAATTCGACAACATTAACACAGTGGGGTGGGTTCTAGCTCTTGCCTGAATTCTAGCATCTACACCCATCGAGCTACTATGACATGAAGAAGGTGATTTTCCACGAACTCTTCAATTTTTTTATAGGACTTGTTTGCAAGTTAAGATTGAGTTCACCCAACAAGAAACCAGGGGATGCTCGGAGTGGGGCGGGGAACGTTTGAGATCTGTGTACATTTTAGTCCTTGAATCTTATTTTTTTAAAAAATTATACCCTTCAAGTTAAGGATTATTTGATAGAAAATAAATATATGCACCTCTAGATTTTGGATATCACTATATGGGTGGCCCGCGTTTCATTGAAGCCGGGTTGATTTTTTTATAACGTAAAAAATGATGTCCGCACGTTGCTAGCATGCTTTAAAGAAGGAAAAACAATTCACGACTCGATCTTTAGACTCTACTATGTCTAATAAGATGATTTCTTTTAATTATATGATAGAAAACATAGCAACAATAAATATAGTGAATTTTTAAAGAAAAGATTATAACAATGACCATAAAAATTAAAAAGGTAAATTTCAATATAACTCAATGTTAAATGATGAAACTAAAAATAAATATTAAAAATAACAAAATAAAGCATCTTGGGCTAGCATAAAAAACTTATAACTCGAGTCGTGAGTCTACGTCAACTTTAATCAATTTTCAACAATTTAAATGTAGAATGATGAAATAAAAAAAAATCAATCAACAAAAACAAATTTAAAAAAAATATAAACACTTATAAACTAGGGACGACAATTTAATCATAACCCAGTAGATATTGACCCAACTTGAATGAATGAGTTATTTTTTATAGTTAACTTATCTTACTGGTAATGGATAGGATATGAATATTGTCAAATCTAATCCAAACTTGACCCGATATATATAACACACGTATATAAACCCATTGTCATCGTTACTGCAAATGGTATAACCTGATAAAAAAACAAAATGAAAAAAAACAAAGCTTAATTAAAAACAAAAACTAATTTTGAAAAAATATTAAAAAAACAACATATTAAATCGTCTCAGGTCAACTTAGGTCAACACATAAAATTTACAACTCAGGTTAGAAGACCATGATAACCTCATAAAGAGAAAAGAAAAAAAAAACATGTTGAATTCAAGTTCTCAACCAACCTAAAATTGAAGAATAAAATTAAAAACATTAATTAAAAAATGACAAAAAAAATTAACAGTGTCAATCCGGGTTAATCTGTCAAACCTGAATCATGAGACCAAGATAACATAATAGAAACCAAATCAAAATAAATTATGAAGTTCAATTACCAATTAATTTAATGTTGAAGGATGATATTAAAAAATAAATTAATTAAAAAAGAAAAAAAAACTTGAGCCAACCCAGGTCAACACGTCAAACCATTGGCTCGGGTCATAAGACTAGGATAATTTTGTAAAAAGCAAACCAAAATAAATCGTGAAGCTTTATTTCCAATGAACCCAAATATTGAAGGACGAAATTGAAAAAAAAAAAAACTCAATGACAAAAAAACCTAAGTCAATTAGGCTAATACATAAAACCCACGATTAGAGTTATGAAATTAAAATAACTTTATAAAAATAAATCAAAATAAATTATAAAGTTCAATATTTAATACATATAATGTTAACATTAGAGGATAAAAAATACTAAATTTAAAATAAAAAAAATATTGTTTAAATGAACAATATTTTACAAGTAGGCAACAATGATTTGTTTTTAGTTGCATTTGTTTTGCAACTGTTTTTACATTAGCAGTGCAATAATCATAACAAGTTATTTGGTAACAAATCAAACTATGTTTTCTACTGTAAGGTCCATTAAAAAATTGAGTTTGAAATGCAGATTTTGTGAAGCAGTTTTTAAATGTTTTTTAACCGAGTTTCGTAAATATTTTATACATGTCTTTTGCTACACATAAATTTTAACCATAATTTTTACCAAACACATATTTAAATTCAATTAAACACATTTTTTAAAATTTATTTTCTTAATTCATAACTATAAAAACTACACCAAAAACAAACACAATCAAAACTTTTTTTCTAAACCCTAACGCGCCATATGACTCAGATTAAAATACTCACATCTACAAAATATCTGGCATTAATTAAATGCTTTCCTCGACAAGAAAGATTTGCCACCGTCCATTCCTAGAGAAAAGAGGTAGCAAATGATGGCCAATTTGTCAAAACTGATACCCCGACATTATTTAATTTGTCATCTGCTAAAATACGGTATTATTTGTTTAGAGTTTTAAACTGTGGTGCAAATAAAAAACAATCAAAATAATATTTTTAATCCTAAACCATAATTTAAAACACGAGATTTATGACGTAGTAAAATAGGTTATGAGTATTCACTTGGCACTTAATAACTTGCTTAAAAGCAATGGACAAAAATAACAATACTTTATTAGAACACGTTTCATTTTACATTTTAAAAATATTTTTAATTTTTTTTATTTTAAACTAATATTTTTTGGTATTTTTAAATCATTTTATATTCTGATATTAAAAATAATTTTTTTAAAAAATTAAAAAATATTATTTTAATTCTTTTCTAAATAAAATATATTTTAAAAAATAATCATAAACACTACTATATATATATATATATATATATATATATATATATATTAGGCATTTTTTTTTCTTTTTTTTTCTTTGAATCGCGTTTTCATGCTTTGTTCATTGCCTATTTCTATCTACTTATATATATATATATATATATATATATTTTAAGAGAATATTTATATTGAAAAATTATTAAATTAATATTTTTTTATAATTTTATATATTATTTACCAGAAGCGCAATAGCTTTTAAGTTTAGATGTTTTTTTTTAAAAATATGTTTATCTTGACAAAATTATTAAATTAATATTTATTGATGATTTTGATATAATAAAAATAAAAAAATATTTTAATATATTTTTAAATAAAAAAATATTTAAAAAACAACATCCATATTTTTTTCTAAAGAGATAATAATTGCTCCATACTTATTTCAATTATAGGTTCCGCGTACAAGGAGCTGTTAAAAGTAAACATTTATAACTCTACAGAGTTGATTTTATGACTAAAGAAGTCTATTATTTGATTTTTTCTCTCTAAATACATCATACTATATAATTTTAAAAAATTCAATTAATGTATAAATTAATTCGAGAATTAAAAAACACAATATCTGATTTCAATTCACCTAGTTTTTACTTTAATCACTTGATTGAATCTTAGTTCTAGCAGGGATTGGTAAATGATTGCTCCACGTCTTTATTATGCATGAAGAAGTCCAATATAGTAAATAAAGTTTGGATTGCGACAAATCAAAGCAGCACCTGTCGCTATACTTTTCTCTAAAAACATTATTAACAATTTGAACCCGCACCCTCCTCATCTGTTGCCGTTCGGTCGTCAGCGATTGTCCGGTGAACTTGATCTTGGTTAGTTTTCTTTATCAATCCAGTTCCTACGTGTCATATCAAAAGTCGCGTCTCTAGTACATGATCATAGACAGTTTTCCATCTCGAGATTGCATTTACTTAATCTGATTTGGTTTTAGTCTGTTAGATTTAATTTTTCGATACATGATCGTTTTTCTTCTTCTTCTTATTATTATTTAATTTTCGAAATTAACAAGCAAGAGCATCTTTGTTCAATCTAACAGTGGCATTTAATGAGAGCAAAAACAAATTAAATTTTGGTCTTGAATTATTGGATTTCTCTGCGGCTTAGACTCACTTATTAGTTGTTAATTCTTCAGGTTTTGTTAGTGTTCTGCAATAATTACTGATGCTGCAGCTCATTTAAGCTGCAGCTTGAGGTTGCTACGATGGCCTCCGCGTATAACCAAAGTGATGGCGGCAGATTTGGAGATACCAATATTGTTGGGCATGAAAAATGTGAAAGCTACTTTCTTTTCCGAGGCGAAACTACCCTTGGAGAGGGTTTTCGGACCTTCTTATATTTTCTTGGTCTTGCTTATTGTTTCATTGGATTATCAGCTATAACTGCTCGTTTTTTCCGGTCTATGGAGAATGTTGTTAAGCAGTCGAGGAAAGTGGTGGAGATTGACCCATACACGAATGCTGAAGTTATCAGATACGAGAAGGTGTGGAATTATGCAATTGCAGACATTTCTTTGCTTGCCTTCGGGACCAGCTTTCCTCAGATTTCACTAGCTACTATTGATGCCATACAAAATATTGGCAACCTGTATGCTGGAGGTTTGCAAATTGTAACTTTTGTAAATCATTTCAAATTTCTTTCCGTACAGACATTTCAATTGAATTTGGATGCATAAGTATGAGGTTTGTGATATCATATATATTGAACCTGTGCGCTTGTTGTTTAATCCTAAGCTGTTGTCTTTACTATTTCGGCTATCCATGATTTCCTCACTCACTAGCAGTTGAACCAAGTGGAGTCAATTTTATTTATTTATTTATAGGCTGTTTGCCTCTTTGTTTTTGCCAGGCGCTGGCAATTTATGCCCTACTCTCATCTTGCCAAGCCAAATAATATTCGGAAAATGACATCACTGTTTTCTTCTATCTTTCATATACTGGGTGGGGTTGGCCATCAGTGAGCTCAGCTTGGAGTTACCTGATTGATTTTCTATGGTTAATGAAAGTTCTTGCATATCTATAATCAGTGAAAATGTTATTGTGAGAGAAAAAAGTTGTAAGGTTTTGAAATTTACAGATTGAATATGCTGTTTTTTTTTATGGTCCTGTATTGATTATGTTGTTAATTTGTGATGATGGAACTAAAATTCTATCAAGTTTGATTTGATAAAGTTAACAATCTTTTTCACCGCCTCTCTCATCTTTGTATAAAATTTTTTTAATGTATGTATGATTGCCTGTTGACATGTTAGCAGTGGTCGATAATAATCAGATTGGTGATGTTTGTCTTACATTTTGAATCATTTGGCTTCCTATTATTGACAGTTAGCAAAATTTGTGTGAAAAGTGAGTGGTGTTTCAAGTTGACATTTTTGACAGTTTGCAAAATTACTTAATGTACAGGGATGGGTCCTGGAACACTTGTTGGCTCTGCTGCATTTGACCTTTTTCCAATCCATGCTGTTTGTGTTGTGGTTCCGAAAGCCGGAGAATTGAAAAAGATAGCTGATATAGGAGTATGGCTGGTGGAGCTGTTTTGGTCTTTCTGGGCATATATTTGGCTTTATATAATTTTAGAGGTAATTTCCGCATTCCCCTCTCATGTGAACTGCAACAGTGAACAATTTTGGAGTATATTATGGATTTTGCTATATATGTTTTGATTCATTGATTAAGATCTTCATTTTTGCTTTTAGCCACTGGATCTTTTAACTTTCCTGGACATGTTCATATTGTTGCTCTTATGTTCTACTGTCAATGTTCTCAACTCCACTACATATGTGCATATGCATTTTGCATTAGTTTATTTTAATATAGACTGGTCATGCTATGATGTGTTATAGCTGGATAGTTGTCATTAACTAAAACTCCCTGTTCCCCACTAGCGGTTCTTGAAATTATGTCTGGATTGCATCAAATGGATAAAATAAATGTCACTACAGGTGGGGTTCATGATGTGATTATCTCATGTTTTTTTCTTTTCTTTCCTTTTTTTTTAATAGAAGCAGAAAACTTAACTGCATTTGAAAAGATGTATTTGTGATTGAAGTTTACATATATCAAGCACTTTCTTGGCAATAAAAATGTCTTGACTCTTGCTTTGTGTTGCAGGTATGGACCCCGAATGTCATTACACTTTGGGAAGCCTTATTGACGGTATTGCAATATGGTTTACTGCTAATGCATGCTTATGCTCAAGACAAGCGCTGGCCTTATTTATCTCTTCCTATGTATGTCTTTATTTCTCCCTTTTTATCTTCTTGTTGAATAAAAGCAATCACTTATCTGGCTCTGTGTTCAATCATCCTGCTTCTGATGCTTCTTGTAATCTGAAGTCCAAGAACGGAAAGGCCAGAGGAGTGGGTGCCGGGAGAGGTCCCTTCTCCTACGCACGAGAACAATGTGTATGGGGAGTACTCTGACTCTGAGATACTTCAAGTTGGTGAAGAAAATAGGAATGTTGTTGACATATTCTCTATCCATTCAAATAATGGTAATGGTGCATTTCTGCATTAATTCTAATGGTAGTATAACAACTTTCATACCTCAGCACTCTACTCTTAAACAGTTCATGAAAAGGGGGCCACATACCATTTATTGTTAATTTTCATATGTGGTCATGAATTGTGGGAGTGACTGGCATGGTTAACACTGCAAATATTTTTCCACCTATTTCATCTTATAGAAGTATTAGGCCTTAAAGTCACTGTGAGATTACAATGACATAAGATGATAATAGAATATTAAACTTCCAACTAACAGAATTGGTGGTAATGGGAATGCAACTTAAGACATGTTAATTAAGAACATATGTATTAATGCTTTCCATGTTTACCAAAAAAATGAGAAATTAAACTGAACCGTGAGGTTTTCTTTATGTGAAGTAGCATTATAATTATATCTTATTCCCAAAGCAAGGCTTAAGGATTCTATTCTAGCCAGGATCTTTTCTGTGAATCTTTGTCCTTTAGCCTATCGAGCATGCTTTGCTTCTCTCTTTCTCTCTCAAATAAGCACATACATACTCAATGCTAGAAAGATAAGACACCCTGTATAGTGTTTAAATGAAATCATTATAGTCAAACAATCAAGTTGTTGCTGCATCAATTAGGTTTTGCATATGTGAGACGATGACAGATTAGAACCCAACCATGAATTTTTGTATCTGTATCTTTTTCAACCTAGAATTTTTTCTGTTCAGGTCCAGTCTATCAAAAAGTGCCTGTAACAGATGACGCAGCTGAATCCTCCAACAAACATTTTCACCAGGAGAAAGATTTACATGTGCTTTCTCTTTGGAAAGAGCAATTTGTGGATGCACTCACGGTATTGCAACCCATGCTATATATATGTGTGTGTATTTTTAGTGACTGCTGTAAGAAATTGATGGCTAATTCTTTCTGGCCAAGAATTATTCCAATAGTCCTTTGGATACTTTCTGTATCCTGGTGGCGGTGCCCTTTTCTGGCACCTTTTGCTTTAATCAATATGTTTTCCTTACTGGTGAAAAATAATAACTCTCAGGATCATTTCTCTCTGTGTTAAATAAATTTTCACACATCTCATGCCATTGTAATATTGTCTGGCACCCATTGCCTTTCATGGAGTTCATTTTGTGATTTTATCAAACAGCTTTGTACACGGAAGTCTATGTTTAACCTTCTTTTTGCTCATGGTTGTCTGCAAAATTTTCTTATTTTCCATTTCTTTTCCTGCTATTTTGGGGGAATAATTTCAAGTTTTTTTAAACAGTTGGAAAGTCTAGAATCAAGAAAACTAAACAGTATTCATCTACGGGTAGCAAGAATTTCCTGGCAACTAATCCTTGCACCTTGGAGACTTTTGTTCGCTTTTGTGCCACCATATCATTTTGCTCATGGCTGGATTGCCTTTATTATCTCTCTACTATTCATCAGTGGAATAGCTTACATTGTAACAAAGCTCACTGATATCATAAGCTGTGTCACAGGTTTCCAAACTCTCTACAAATTATTATCCCAGTTTCCTTTCCTGGAGTTGTTGATCATCATGTTATATCTACTCACCCTTTGTTTTCACAAATGGTTTATATCATTGCAGGAATAAATGCTTATGTCATTGCATTCACAGCATTAGCTAGTGGAACTTCATGGCCGGATTTAGTGGCGAGTAAGATTGCTGCTGAACGCCAGACAACAGCAGACTCTGCCATTGCAAACATCACTTGCAGGTTTTTCATTGCTGTACTTAATTTGGGATTTTCTTACATAATATTTGGTCGTTTTCAAATACCTTAATGTTTCCATCACAATGTTTCTTATTCCAAAAGAGATTCAGGGAAACCTCATTGGTTTGAGTATTGTAGCTGGTAATGGGTTTTTGTTATGCTTGTGGTTCTGAATACTGGATGTTGGTGTCAGATTAAGGAAAGACAGCTATTTTTTTATTTTTTATTTTATCTTATTGTAGTGTGCTGTTTAAGTTAAAATCCAAACCCAAAGACAGAAATTCATGCAAGTCTAATGCTGACCTTTATGTAATATTATTATGATATGTAAAACTGAAATGGTAAAGGAGGACACGTGCCAAATCTTCAATCTCTTTGAAGTTGTTCAAGCAAATTAACAGTGGAGAGATGTTCTCCGAAATGATAATACTCTTAGGAATTACAAGTGGTAAATTTGAGAGGTAGAGAATTCTGTGTACAAGGACTGGAGTTTTGTTTATTCTCTTCATCTTTCTAGCCTTCAAATTCTCTCTTTGTGAAACTTTGTTTTACCACCTGCTGAGAGATGTAAAATTCTATTATCATGCAGAACAAACATGAACTGATCTGTCCCTTTCTTTTCTTTCCAGCAATTCAGTGAACATATATGTAGGAATCGGCGTTCCATGGCTTATTGACACTGCCTACAATTTTTTCATGTACAACGAGCCGTTGCGTATTCAAAATGCTGCTGGACTCAGCTTTTCATTGCTTGTTTTCTTCTGTACTTCTATAGGCTGTATTGCTGTTCTCGTGCTCAGGCGTTTGACACTGAAAGCAGAACTTGGAGGACCAAGGATCTGGGCATGGGTAACCTTTGTGTATTTCATGTTGCTTTGGATTATTTTTGTTGTGCTCTCCTCCCTCAGAGTCTCTGACATTATTTGATAGACAGCTTTTAGCCAAAATTTATTTCCGTTCTTTTTGGGTTGCTTCCCAATATTTGAAAGGTCTCTTGTATCCATTGAATTCTCTCCAATTAAGGTCTTTTAGGATTCCCATTGTATCATTCTGTTATAATAGCTTGAACTAACCCCGAGAAAGATCCAGCGCGCATGTATTGTAATTTGCTACGTGTGGGTAAGACTTTAACAGGCTGCTCGATTTCGCCATTCATGTTTGTTTTCACAATGGCCAAGCATGTAACTTTTTCTGCAAAGCCTTGAAAGCAGATGTGAGACACCAAGGTGCATTGTCTGAATCTTGCTCCAAAGCAAAAAAGGATCACCTGACAACAGCGTTGGAGGCCAGCACAAGCAGAGAATAGGTAAGATGGCAAGAACATAAAATCAATGCATCCATCTTTCATCCCTACAGCCCCGCGGCATGGCCGTAAAAACTAAATACTAATATTGTTTACGTGAAGTGGTGATTTCTCAGTTCATCTGCAAGCTGTGGAAGCAGCAGAACTGTCAAGGACTGTACTATCAAGTACCAACACCAGATGACATCTAACAATTTGAACCACTTCATTCAAGATGCTAACAAACCTAGGTCTCAATAATCTTGACGAGCTTCTGGGGTTGAAATCCGATAAACGCTAGGACCTAACATTGCAGCTGGTGATGGAAAATGAGATGTAACAGCATGTATAAACGGCTACTTTCGTCTTTTTTAGGTTTCTAAGTTTTATAGCGTTCTTCTCATGGATAAAAACCATTCAGTAATTCGGACTACACGCGACAAATACTTAAAAGAATTTGTCTCATTGTCTGACTTGGCTAGGGGATCAACTACCTAATTTGTGAAAATATAATTCCAGTTTTGCAAGGTGAATTTGATCCTCAGCGAAAAACAGGGAAAAAAAAATTACTTAATACATATTCACAAGAGGGCACGTGAATATAAAATTCTCTAAATAAGGCAGGAGTCCCAATTCAACCAATTTATTGCAGCAACTCCCGTTAACAATCCTACTACAACGTCTAGCGGCTCCATTCATCAGTGGGTGGGAAACGATCCCCCAATTCAGGGCAAATTTCCTTTTCGCCAACAAAACAATGTCTTGCCTAAGCAAATGCACCCGTGGTGCAAGCTGTGGCTGGAGTTGCTTCCAGCTGTTTCCTTGGAGCACTGTATTTCTTGGTAATGAATCTGCAAGAGAACAATGATGTAAGAAGCTGGCAAAAGCATTTTTTTTAAGAGATTAAAACGGCTTAGATGGAGAACAAGAATAAGACAACCTCGCAGAAATTGAAGGAAAACCTGCTTTATGCAATGCTCACACCATAAAATGCCAACAAAGGTATTGAAATCAAGGAAATATGGAATACTAAATGTAGGCATGCAAGTTATATGAATTTTCAAGTTACCTGAAGAAATCCCTCCACAACAACTCAAACATCAACCAGTTCATTCCAGTATCAGGTGAACCACCACCACCACCACCGCGATTTGAGGCACCGGAAATTGTTCTATCAATCAAATGTATCATTAATGAGTGCATGCTTTCTAAATATTGCAACAGCATTAAAAGGGAAAGAAAAGAGAAAAAAATTAAGGACACACCTTGCAGCAGTCTTCTTAAGCTCATCAAACATGGAACGGGGAGAGATGCATCCCACTGTGAGCCATGGAGAGATTTTGCAGCAAAAGTTTGCGCCATATATGCTGTCATGGCTGCCATTGGTTCCCTTGGGAGGTTGTGCTTGGCACTCAGCTGCAAATTTCTGGAGCCTCTGTAGTGCTTCAGCCTCGCCTCCCACCATAGAAGCATTTGCAGTTGCCTTCCCATCCTGCATTTTCATTGACGGACAGTATCATCAGTGCAATCAAAGGTGACGATAAGAAGGTTGCAAAGCATTCTGTTTGGATCAATGGTTTCTGAATATGCAAGACCAACAGGATTAGAAGTAGCAGTTTCAAGAGGAATGGAAATCCAAAAAGGTAGCAAACAGAAGACCAGTTTTCAACAGTGTATCCATTTTGAAAAATGAGAACCTGGGATCAGAAAGTATTCAGGCTAACGATGCAGAATGTTGGCAATTCAGATTACAAGATTATAGCATTACGAGGTAAGATTGATCTACTAAATAAACACTGTTTTCATCCAGTATCCATCCTTTATATTTGAACATCATATTGTTCACTTATAAAACCTTTTCATTTCAAGTTATATCTTAGCCTTCTAATCAAAGCCTAATTTCTATTCACATTCTTCCTAGCAAAGCACAGTCATCATAAACACAGTTTTCATAACCATGCCAACATCTCTAACATGATAATCAAAGCACACAAGCATAGAAAAAAAAAAAAACAAAACAGTTATAAAGAGGCCGAACCTGAGCTGGGTTGAGACCCAAATCCAGTAGATTAGGGATATCCCCAGGCTCCACATCTCCTCTTGAAGGCAGACCCTTTAATTCATCCAAGGTCTCAATGGTCTTCCTAATCTCCAAAACCTGCACTTTCTCCTTAAACCCACCATAATTCGATGGCATATCTTCCAACTTGAAAGGTAAATCATCCAAATGATACAAAGTACTTCCCCAAAAGTACTTAACCTCAACTCCCTCATCTTTCATAACCTCCTCAATCTTGTCCTCTGCCTTAACCTCATCATGAGACACCTCTCTATGCGCATACACAGCATCAGCTCCAATAGCCTGTGCCAATTCAACCAACACGGTCTCCGGTCTCCCCACTCTCACCACAAGATCAGATCCTCTAGCCTGCAAGTTCTTGCGCAGGTCAGAGACAGATTCAATCAAGAAATTGGCACGATAAGGTCCAGTTTTATCAAACCCAGAAGAGGATTTGCCATAATCTCTCGGGTCAAAACAATAAACAGGCAAAACAGACATAGAGTCGTTGTTGGCAGAGTTGAGGCACTCATTGTCATGGACACGCAAGTCATTGCGAAACCAAACGATGCAAGCTCGGCGAGTTCCGGCAGCATTGGAGGGGTCAGAGGGGCGGCGGGGGCCAAGAGTGAGGGGGGTTTGAAGAGGGTTGGCAGAGATGGTAGACTTAAAGGAGAGTTTAGGAGAAGAAGTGGAGGAAGAGAGAGAGAGGTGAGTTAGAGAGGTGGCTTGAGTAGGTATTTTCGCCTTGGTTGGTGGAGAGGAAAAAAGAGCTGAGATTTTAGGATGAGTTAAAAAATGGGTAGGTAGAATGGTGGAGAGAGAAAGAGAAAGAGAAGCAGTGGCAAAAGGGGATGAAGAGACAATGGCAAGTTGCTGTTTTTCTTCTTCTGAAATGGATTCTGGGGTTTCTGGGTTTCGAAGTTTGGAATCCATTTTGGTTTTGGATTTGGTTTGGGGAAGAAAGAGTTGTTGTTGTTGCGGGAGAGAAAAGGTGGTTGAGTGTTTGGTTCGCTCCTTCTCGTTTTTCTCCTCGCCTAAAATGTTCAAGGAAGACGGGGGGCTTTGAAACTTGTATTATATGTATCAACCTCGTGTCTGACTGCCCTCACCTCACCAACTTGGACTTCGGACTTGGAGGGGTGTTTTGGGAATTACGCACTTGGGTTGGTAGAACGTGGAAGGCTGCCGGCGAGCAAAATGCAAATAATATTTGGTTAGTCATTAAAAGGTTATATATTTTTCTATTGCCATGACTATGATATGTAGATTTCGAGTTTCTTTGTTTTCACATTTAAAAAAGTTTTTGAAAGTTGATTTTTTTTTCTAATTTTAAATAGTTTTAATGTATTAATATCAAAAATAAATTTTTAAAAAATAATAAAAATATTATTTTAATATATTTTCAAGTAAAAAATATTAGGTCTAACAAATGTTGCTCGGCCCCAGCATGGATCTGGCAGCATTAAACCCAAATATTAGGTTGGGCAGCATCAGACCCTGGTGTTTTCTGGGTCTGGCTGACACCATACCTATCAATAATTGGGTTTAGTGTTGGCGAGACCTAACACGCCCGGGGCTTGGCATATTGCCAAGCCCAATCGTGACTGAATCTGGCGCTAGCCAGATCCAATGCATCTTCATTATGATGTGTTTATGCTGGCGCGTGTCAACCAAACGCACTCGAGAATTCAAGAAAAATATACCTATATGTTTTTATTGATTTGATTTGTTTTGGTAAAGATATATAAATATATACTAATAAAATCTTGATTCATCAATAACTCCCAGTTTTTGTGATATAATAATATGCAAATACTTTTATTAATTTTCCAGTTCGGGTAAATAGATGAGTTTTTCTCATATAAAAAGGGGGTGTAAGCTAGAAACAATATGCATTTAGAATGAAAAAAATTCTTTCAAACATAAAGTATTAAAAACTTGTACTCAGAAAATTTTTTAAGAAATTGAGG
>Ga0325405_1002092_pt1 | contig 20541 bp, 4 predicted proteins | sample PopdelMetagenome_21_FD_205663 | JGI IMG/M metagenome (GOLD analysis project Ga0325405, IMG submission 205663) | Populus deltoides microbial communities from Bellville, Georgia, United States - Xylem-Control-R2 | ecosystem: Host-associated > Plants > Phyllosphere > Stem > Wood/Secondary xylem...
TTAATTAATTAATTTTCCTTAAAGCAAATCAACTAAAAGTTAAAAAACAAGATAAGCAAGCGTTAAATATATGGCAACCTAGCTTGCTACGCCATGAACATGATGCAACTCGGAGTTCGAAGCAACGAGTCATGTCAAAAAGACTCCAACCGCGATTCTTGCACCAGCAAAGAAAACAACTGCAATTCTTCGTTGTTGCATGAAAATACACGGTCCCACAGCCCACGAGTGGTGATTGAATCCATGATATAATTCTTGTAAGAACTTGTCCCAGACAAGATTTTCTCAATGTATTGATGAGAATGAACGCACGATGTTCTTCTCTGTTGTTCAGATTGTTGATTAGAAATAGGAAGACAATCACATGAAGGCAGTGAAAATCGAGACTTCTCTGGCATGTAAAACGATTTTATTTTTTTAATAAAGAAATGCATTTATTCGTCATGATTCGAAGGAAGGATTAATTAATTTGGCAATTTCTCGATGTTATTTCATTTTAGAAAGTTCCGTTGTGCTTTTTTATTTTTTGAAGAAAACACATGCATTCAACAAAAAGCAAATTTTATTCTAAAAACGTTTTTGAAATTTTTTTATTTCTTACTTTAAATTAATATTTTTTTAGTATTTTCAGATTATTTTGATGCGCTGATATTAAAAATAATTTTTTTAAAAAAATATTATTTTAATATATTTTCAAGTAAAAAATATTTTAAAAAATAACCACTCCCAAACATACTTTAAATTCACTTTAACAAGGCTTATTAGCGACCCTAATTAGAAAACGATGAGGGTTTAAAACTAGAAAACTAGAAATTAATCATAAAATATTAGCATAAGTGGTTAAGGTTTGGATTAGGATTCATATCTTATCTTTATATAATTTATAGATTATTTGTCATCGGGCTTTACTTGTACATAAAGAAGATCGATAGGTTCTATCAATTCAAGAACTAACATATGACTTGATGATGCAAACTAACTATAATTAAAGATAGGATCTTGTAATCCTCGTAGACTAATAAAAACACAATTACTTGCAAATATATACATAAGAAATAAAATTAAATTATGAAACAACCTTAAAACCTCTAAAGTTTATGATTGTTCACTACACAAATTGGTAGCAGATTGAAAATGACCTATCATCTCTCAGCACATGTAAAAGAGAGCCACCTAAACACGTGAGCATGACTGGACTCTCTACCAATAATTTCTTTTGCAGGACATCTTAAAATTAGTGTTTTGCCCCACGTTTCAACAGTGGTTTTTTTAGATTTAGATTTTTTGATTTTAAATTATTTTTTTTATTTTTGGATTGTTTTGATGCCTTATATTAAAAATAAATTTAAAAAAAATATTATTTTTATATATTTTCAAACAAAAATACATTATAAAAAATAATCTCTCAAATACCTTCAAAGTTTTTTTTTTCTCCCAACTAGAGCGACCCTCCAATCCAATCGGCTACGGTCATTGTTTACATTCTTTACGGAACAAGTTAATTGACCAAAAGAAAAGCGCTAATCAAAATTAACCAATCCATTTGTATTAATCTTATCTTAATTACACCAATATATTTAAACATGTAAATTATATTTAATCATATATATATTCGGCCAGATTCTTTCTCTGGCTGCTATAGAGGAAATCGGATCGAGATTTTCTATTGGTTCAATGCATACCGCCTAATTAATTCACCGAACTTACTAAAGGAGATCTTGGAAGTCATTTTCATCTAATAAAAAACTATATACTAGCGTCTGATTTTCGAACACCTACCCAGTGGTTGCAGTGTCACAATTCCCTTTGAACAAAGAAAATATAACTGGGCCTACAAGCATTCAATAATGTCTCTAGATGTGTCTTTATAGCATGGACTGCTACGAAAACTGATGTCATTGTACAACGCACTTGTTACTCTAAGGTATACATAAAATAAATAAATTATACATTACTAAATTTGTCCACTTCATTTTATAGTTAATGCATTATTAATTATCTCATTTCTTAATTATGATCGTGTTATTAAATATGAAATGATTCACACTCTAGATATAATTTACTAAATAGATAATTTGAACAAATTTACGAAAATTTATATTGTTTCAGCAGCATTTTCGTACCAATTTAATTACCAAGATGCTATTATAAACAATACTAACACTTATTTAGCTTAATGCCATTAATTTTTGTGGCATGCAATATTATCTTATATTGTGTATTGCTAACGAATCCATTAAGGTACTTGTTAATAATCATTTAAATTGTTCATCAATCTCTAGTTTTCTTTTTTTATTTTGTCTTATAATAGAATTCATTATGAACATTTGAAATATTACCATATAAATAGGCTCGCTAATATCTATAATTGTCTTCTATTTAATTATTGATATTTAATCTTTTTCACCTCTTGAACCCAAAAAGAAAAGAGAAATTAAAGACAAATAATTTCATTTAAATTTTTTTAATGGAGCCTCTGAGCACTTGTTAGTATTTTGTTTATTTATTTTACAGAGAAGAGTGCTGATTAAAACTTGAAATCTTTAGAAAGAAGAGGGACATTATTATCAACTGAGTTATAGCTTATTGGCAGCACTTAATTAATGGCTTTTATTTTAGATATAAACTAGCCATAGGATCCGACCTTATTTGCAATATTAATTAAATAAGAAAGAAAGTATTTAATTCCAATATTGAAGTAGTAAATATTATTTCCATGAATGAATTTTGAAGCTTGCCAACTTTGATAGAAGATCGACTTTGTCATTTTTTTTTATCTAGGAATAGAGATTCCACCCCCCCTTTTTTTTTTTAATGTGAGCAAATTATTATAGAACTTTTTACTAGTACCTTATTATTCAGGGGTTCTTGGCTTTAAAATATCCATTGCATTGAAACACTGTTAATTATCAGTCAGTATAATTGAGCTCATAGAAGGTAGGCATTTAAGCTTCCACTAAGTTCATTTAAATTAAAAGAGCTTCATATTCAATCATATTGGTGGAGTTGGAGAGCTCAAATTGAAATTCATATTAAAAACTTTTCACTTTGAGGCCTATAAACACAATCCCTACCTTGTATCTAAAGACATAAAATTTTCAATTGATTGGGGGTGTCATGGACATAAAAGTTGTATTTTGTTCATGTGTTAGCTATTCCATGAACTAATATTCAACAATAAAAAATGTAGAGGTTTGGGCTTTCTTAGTTGACATTAGCTGTTATTAAAGACTAAATTTCTCCAACTCAATAACCTATTTTGACCTAACATATCTATTTTATCGAGAATCTACTCGATCAGTCAGGATAATCACTTAGTGTACTTAGAAGTATGGTTTCAACTTCTTTGTAGCACTTAACAACGCTAGGGTCATCTTTTTCACCTCCAAAAATATCATGGAGTCTTTTAGTAGTGTAGTAAACTAGCTTATGCATTCCATCCATTTCTTCATAAAGATGATGCTTAAGACCAGGTATGTCATCCTCAAGTAGAGGAAAGATGGAAACAAAACTTTGAATTTGTCAAGTATCCATAAAAGCTTTTTGTGATTTTAAAGTCTAATAAAAAGATAAATATGTTCTTATATATCTTAAAGAATAATAAATAACTCTTTTCTAAGCAGGATATGAATTTGTTGAGAGTTACCATTATTCTAGTGAGCCTATACATATCATTTACAAACTAGAGAGGTTTCATGTCTAGGATGACCTAAAAGTTTTTAAGATTAGGATCTATTCCCACTTGTTGACCAAGATTTATAAATATTCTCCATCTTAATGGTGAAAGCATAATTGACAGGATTCAACTTTATTTAGTAATGATAAATAACATAAAATACATATTGGGAATCTTAGAGATGTAGCTCAAAGCTTATGCTTTTCACTAATATGACATCCATATAGACTTTTATATTCTTTATCAATTGTTGGGTTTCTTGAAACATATAAATAAAAAAAGTAGTAATTTGAAATTTCTATGGAGTCTCAAAGATCTTGTTAGACAATCAAGGATCATTTAGGGTTTGTGTGAAGATTACCTAAAGAAAAAAAATCATCTTTCTTAGTTTAGATCAACTTTTTAAAGCTGGATTATCGTAAAATACAAGTTGTCCAATTATCTAGCCTTTAAAAGTAATCGACACGAATGACCAGATAAAAATTTCATAAAACCCTTATAAGAGAAAAAGATTTATATACTTTCAGAGCTAGCTTTTTATTTTTTCTACTCTAACTATCTATATAGGTTTATCTGATGTGTAAAGTGCATACAATATGTAATGTTCTGTATAGAAGGCTTAACATTCTATTTACAGAAAAAACCTAATAACTCTATAAATAAATAAAAATCTTTTCCTTTAAATAATATTACATATATTATTTCAAGATCAATTTAAAAAATTATACAATCAAGTCCCTGCTTGACTCTTTTAAGTCTAGAATTGTAATCCCATGTATAAATTACATTCTAATCCTTAATTTTTAAAATTTATTTATAATCAAGTCACACTTAATTAATCATCCCATTTTTATTTTTTACCGATAGTTTCTAATGTGTATGATATATAACACGTGGTTGATATATAGCATATGGTTGATACACGTGTCTTTATTTAACATAAATATGTTTCATCCCCATAATTGATGGCGTAGAGACTGGACTTTACCTAGGGTTAATGCACTCAGGACTAAATGATTAACATTAGGGTATTTTTGACTACTTAGGAATTCTTGCAAGTCTTATACCTATGAGCATTTACTTACAAAGTTTTATAGGAATTTAAGCCTAATTTAGAGACACATTTTATAGGCCTCATTGATTGATAAGACTTTTAAGAGGCTAAATTGACCATTCTGAATCTAGTAGAGTAGTGGGTCAAACATTATACCTGAACTTAAAAGGTTGCAATCTACATTAAGGCTTTGAATGTTTGGATGAGCTTTATGAATCATTAAAGCTTTAGGATTATGTCTTTTATGGGTCTTGCCTTAAACTATTTGACATCGACAATATGATTGAGGGTATTGATTTTAGGCCTATCAATATGAAACCTATCATGTTTTAAGCATATCACTTTAGATATGTAAGAGTTTGTTTGTCCTAATATTCTCCCTACTCTCATCTTCAATTCTTAGATCAGTTAGGCACCATCATTAGTGTTAGATTCCTTATCCTATCACCATAAATAAAATTTTACCCCAATCATTTAAACACAAAAGCATATAAGAATAACTAAGTTTTTCAAGGCTTTTAATGTTAAAAATTTGAGCATAAACCCTTTGTTTAACATCCCTTTATCCTTTTCATAAAATAAAAACAATAAAGTCATATGAACATTATAACAATATTAATAAAATTTTAATAATGATTTAGTGGCATATCTTTTCTCTAGGCTTTGGAAATCTTCTGCTACGATCGTGACCTTTTTACTCCTTAACTCTATATTATTGTTATTTTGTTTTTAAATTTTGGACGCATAATTGAGAAGCATCCTTAAATGATTTGAGGACTTGGTTTAGTGCTAGATTTGCATTGATTGATCTCTTTAAACATTGAAAGAGCCTATGATTAATTTAAAAAAAGGGTAAAACATGCCAAATGATTTTGGATAAAGAGTAGATAAGTTTGAACTGCTGGATTCTAATTTTAGTCTATAAGTTTGAAAAATTAATACGAACTACTAAGTAATACTATCTATTTATAATTAATGATTAGAAAAGGTATCGAGAAAAATCACGATCATCATACACTTATCTAATGGTTTGAACTTAAGATAGAGAGTAGAAAATATTAGGGAAACATGTTTCATTTAGAGAAAAAAGCCAAAAAATACAAGCAGATCCAAAAGATAATTTCAAACATAGGGATGAACATATATTTAATTTAAATGAAATATTTCAATTTTGAGTAATTACCCAAATTTATTTTTTCTTTTCATTATTTTTTTTTCCAATCAAACAACTCAAGTTCTTTTCTCAAACCAAAAAATCTGAATGATAACTTTACTAAGATTTCTACATATAACCTAAAATTTCTACTCATTATCCTATTAATTTTATTTACCTAAAATACTAAGAAAATCACAATTTACTAGCCAAATTAATATATTTGATTTGATGTGACTTGATTGTCTTGGCAATTTTAAAGGCAATTAAGATGAAATTTTTTTCTTAAAATGTTAAGGCAACAAGATCTTAAATCTACCTAAGTTAATCCTGGTTAACCTGTCAAACCTGTATCCCGGTTATTAAATTGACTGGGTTTAATAATTTTTTTTCTTAAACCATCTTTTATCTAATTATATGATAAGTAAAAATAGATTCTATCATGAAAGCAACCCAATAAAAGAAAAGAAAAGCACACATTATTGGTTACACAAAAAGAACGGGCACTAATTTTTTTAAAACACTACTACAATCTTATTACAAAAACAAAGTAAAAAAATTGAATGATATTTGATGAAATAAAATATAAAATATACTCTTAATTAATTTAAGAAAAATTTGGTTGAAATTCATAATAAAGAAAATAGAAAACACAAAATACATCAGGCAACAAGCATGGGTGTTTAACATTCTTGACACATTACAAAAAGGCTAGGCATGTGCATAATTGTTTTTTTTTTTAAGGAGTTTATGGCTCATTGTTTTTATAATAGGTGATAGGTCGCTTGTTGTGGCAGACAATCTATCACGTGATTGACTATTTTTCAGTCACCCCTAATGACTAGAATATTAGGGTCAATATTTTAGGCATTAGAAAACTGTTTTCCAACTAATTTTTACATGAAATGTCTAAAAAACACTGTAAATACCTTGATAAATTCATTCCCTGCCCAAAGAAAACCTTAAAGTCACTTTAAGAAAAATTAAAATCAATCAAATTTTAAAAAACTAAATGGACCATCATCTATGTTTTCAATATTTTTATAGGGAAACAACATCACCATTGAACTCCTATCAAGAAGACGAAGTCATTGATACCAAGAAAGATAATTTTTTATTGTTAAAATATGGTTATCCAAATGTTTATTTTTTATCTTATCTATCATTTTTCAGCTACCCTCTCTCTCCTTATTCGAACCCAGGACCGATTTTAAAGGAAATAAATTTGAAAAATAGTTTTTTTTTTAGTATATGTAGTATATTCTAAATAAATTAATTAAAAAATTAGATTGAGATGCATAAAAAACCACAAAATAGTCAAGGCATCAAGCTTAAGTGCCTAACACACCTAGCTTATTAGAAATAAGGTCAGGCGTGTGCCTGACTAATTTTTTTTCATTTTTTTTAGGAGCAGATGACTCCATTTTTTTCATAACAAGCAGCATGTCACTTGCTGTGGCAAATAACTTGTCGCCCGATTAACTATTATATAGCCATCCTTGATGATAAAAAAATCAAGGTCTAATATTTGAGCCCTGAAAATCTATTTTTTAATTTATTTTTACCTAGAAATACCTTAAAAACACTCCAAGTACATTGATAAACCAATTCTCAACGCTAAAACACCTTAATATCACTCTAAAAAAATCAACCAAATTTAAAAAGAATAAATAGACCCCAATCTACTTTTCCAGCATGTTTATAGGAAAATATCATCACCATTAAACTTCTCTTGAGAAAACGATGTCATTGACATCAAGAAAGGTTTTTAAACTTAATTTATAACTACGCAATTGAAAAAAATAATTAAAAATAAATTATGAGCTTGAAATATTATTTAACTTAATTTATAACTACGCAATTGAAAAAATTAAAAATGTTATTCTAGGAAAGAGTATTTTGTACAGTGAAATCAACAAATCTTAGTTTACCTAGTCATTTGGTGTATAACATCCATCAATTTATTTTTTATTTCGATATAAAATTTCTCTTTTTTATAAGAAAAGTGAACTTATAAAGAAAAATAATATAGAAAAGTGATCAATTTATTAGGCCAACGAACCATCGAGGTAACTAGTTTATTATCTAGTGTTATCCCTCCCTTTCCTAGTTCTGTGAAGAAATGAGATTGCCGACAGGGCAAGTTTTGGGTGGTGTGGTTGCATTCGACGACCCTTTCTTGTAAATAAAATAAGTGTACAAATTAGTAGAAATATCAATATTTGTTAATGATGTGCGCATATTTATTCTCATAGAGTACGAAGCTCACCGAGAGAGCCACTCGGAATTGCGAAACAACTTGTACAGAAGGCACTGTCCTCCAAAAGAACACTATGATTCATCAGTGCCATATTCTGCGGCTCGGACCCATCTTGCAAAGATGTCTCACTAATTTTTATCAATCCTTCTTTTCAGTGTCTTGTGTTTTCAACTTATTCTCAATATAAAGGAATTATTCTTCCAGTCTAAATATTTACATTAATATGGAAAATTTCCTTACCTTGATACGGTGCGCTGTTGGAGTTTGAGAGCCCTAACCAGCAGACACAAATGGCCGCCAAGTCAATCCTTGCAACATAATTATAGAGTATGTATACTCTTTTTTTCTTTTCTTTTCTTTTTTTTTTGCAACTGGGCATCCCAAATCACTCTACCCTAGATCAAACACGAACCTATTCCCTAGCTTTGCTGTATTTCTGGACTGTTCATCTAGCCATGGTACAAGTCTACATTTTTCTGTGCTGTTCATCTTTATTAAGTTCATGTGTCTTGGCTTCTTAAATTAAAAAAGTAAAGGCCACTATAATTGCATTACATCTTTGTAATATAATATATAACGCATTATAGTATCTTTGACTTTGGAAATTGAATACCACATAAGGATATCCAATAGTTTAGATTTTCGATTTTTATTTGAAAGTCTCAAGTTTAAATTCTAAGAACGGTGGAGATTTGAAAACTTGATTGGAATTTAATAATTGGCTGTCAATAATGAATCTCTCACTTGCAATTTATACTCTATGGATTGGATCCTCAAATCATTACTAAGTCATTGGACCTTAATAGTTTTATTATCGCATCGAATTTAATAATTAAATCTAGGTTTACTTAATTTAAAATATTTAAATCTGATGATGATCAATAACTTTTATATTATTTTATATTCTTATATTTACTTTATATCGAACATGTATACTAACAAATTTAACCTTGAACAAAATTTATCACAAACACAATTTTGGGAAGAGCATCGAGATTTTTTTTCCTTTGATAAATGACCAAGAGCTTTGAGTTATTTCAAATATGTAATTGTAAGTGTAAAACCATGCTTGCGCTATTTTGGACCCCCGAGTAAACGGAAAATCCCATCTGCGGTATCTTCCTCGTTTTCAAAGGCCGAAAATAACTTTTTTTCAATTTCGAACTTTTGAATCAAAATGTTGCCTCCAAAATCAAGCAATTGAAAGGCAGCTGGTAGGCCTAGCATCCCATTGAACTTGTATTTTCTTGCACAAGCCAGCACCCTAAATTCTTTATAAAAAAAAGAAAAACAAAAAACAAAAAACAAAAAACCTCCTATGAATGTTATCCGTTTTAATTCGATACATCTATACATGCATGTTCATGTGTATTTGTCATTTCACCCTTGCATAATTATGCACTAAAAAACCTGACAAAGAAATGGGCTCAGAAATTCAAAACATGATTTATTAGTATCTCTTATGGCCAGCTGAATTTTTGTGTGTTACTCATGTAAAATTTGAAAAACAAGGATGGAAGATAAGGACAGAACATATTGATACCATTAATATTAATAAAGAAAGAATACATCAGCAATTCCACTAAATTAAATACCATATCCTGTATTGTTGCTTGGTCGTCTTTACTTTACTAGTTAATGGTGGGTAATAATTTTCCTCACTAGCTAAAACTTTGTGGATCAATAATACATTTTTCTAGATGCGATTTCAACCTCATCACTTCAAATATTACACACACACACACACGCGCGAGTTAAACAGAGTTGCTAATTCGGACTACTGCACCGACTGATTAGCCATTAAGCACATATACACAGTAGCAATGATCGAAATTCAAATGAAAATGATGGTGATGATTGTATTGATGATAGCAATGGGTTAATAATTGTAAATCTTATTTTAAAAATATAGTTAGTGCAAAATAGTGTCATTAAAGGAAAAGAAATCAAAATTGTTGCTAATTGGACGAGAGGAAGAAAAGGAGGAACAAAAGCACCTTCATAGGGCCCATTTCATGTCTCCTCATGAGACCTAAGCTTCCCCCCCACTGCACAATCACACTATTCTTCTTTCATCTCTTTTCTTTCCTTCTTTCTTTCTCCATCACCCACCCGTTTTCTTAATTTCAATTCTTGTCAAAATAGTCTTGATCATTTTCTCTGCAAAAGAAATTAATCATGTCAGGTGATCAAAGGCCTAAAGATTCTGCTGAAGGCTCTTCGCGATCTGGAGGCGATCACCACCAGCTTCAATCAGCTCCTTTGAGCCGGTATGAGTCGCAGAAACGGCGAGACTGGAACACTTTCGGGCAGTACTTGAAGAATCAGAGACCCCCAGTTTCATTATCTCAGTGTAATTGCAATCATGTGCTTGATTTCCTTCGGTATCTTGATCAGTTTGGCAAGACTAAGGTTCATCTACATGGGTGCGTCTTCTTTGGACAACCTGATCCTCCTGCTCCTTGTACATGCCCTCTAAGGCAAGCTTGGGGGAGCCTTGATGCCCTAATCGGACGCCTTCGAGCAGCTTTTGAGGAGCATGGAGGATCAGCGGAGACTAACCCTTTTGGAAATGGAGCTATTCGGGTTTATTTGCGTGAAGTGAAAGAGTGTCAAGCTAAGGCAAGAGGGATTCCTTACAAGAAGAAGAAGAAGAAGAAGACTCAAATAAGGCCAAGAGACGAAGCAAAGCCTTCGATGCAGACAGCTTAAGTCGTTTGGCTTCTTCCGATAAATGGTAATTATTTTTTTCTCTAGATCATACATAACATTTAAATACATATATACCAATCTTGTGCTTAGTTTAGAAAATCTTATAGCAAGACTGGCTAAATATAAATGTATCTTTAATTTAACTACACGGCAAGCAAATAACCAGGTAAAACTTAATCAATTCTTGAAAATGGTATGGCTGAGTTAAGACATATAGCGTACGTGTGTTAGTAGAAGGAAGTCGAACGGCAGTGATTGATTGGATTTCCAATACATTGAAAGGCTTCATGACATACGGAAACTAGTTTGTGTGGAGTTTTTCGTTTTCTGTCATAAACCCTAAACCCACATTCCAAAACCCTAATCTGATATCACTTTCAAGACTGTGCAAGATGAAACAACTCTCTAGTTAAATGAAAAATTTACCTGAACAGCTTTTACCCTTATTTATTATTTCAAGAATACATCAACTACCATTATTGGAAAGGAGGGAGAATAGTATTTTGTTCCCCCCCCCCCCCCCCCTCTCATCACGCTATAAAAACACTGTTCAGGTGCTGTTTCCAAATTGGATTAAATAAATTTCGCAGCCTGTTTTACTTTTTGCCTTGTTTTGCCTCTTTTGTGATTCTGCGTGATTTTTTGCTCCCCATGATTCGAATGACCATCATGTGATATGTCATACGTTGCATGTGATTTTTATACACATTGACGTTGGGATTTAACATGCATAATTATAGTCTCATAATATTTAAACTCCCAACTATTAATTTTTATTACTTTTCTTGTTGTGGAACCAAAATCTTGTATTTGTATGTGTATGTGCTTTCATTGTAAAAAACCATTAGTCTTGTTAATAGCCAGAAATCTCAAAATATGCTTGAGGGAGATCTGTGAAAGCAGGTACGCTGGTAAAATTATGAGTCAGCACATATGATGTCTCTGTCCCAGGAAGTGTTGTACACTGCATTATTGTCTTCTATAGATTTGAATGGATGGTTGTCGGCATTTCATTACATTCATTTGCATTCCCTGAAATTAATTTGTTTGAGAAAAAAAAAACTGAAATATATGAAAATAAATAATCTTTTTATTTAAAAACCAGGCGATATTCTTGAATTTTAATCCTGAGGAACTTCCTTATTAGCAAATTTCTTATGAAAATTAACTTACCTGTTCCTCTGAGATAATAAACAAAGTATCAAGCATGCTACGTCTCTTAATCCAAAGTAAAGTCTCTTGATCACTACCCACTATTTGTCTTTATGAATTCTCAAAGATAGTGTAAAAAGTGTTTGTTGGGATCATATAAGGTTTGATCTCCTTTAAACCAGATTTCATAAGCATGATTTGACTGATCAAGGATTGAAGTTTTGTGATTAGGGATTTATTTTGCCTATCCAAATAGATGGATGGATCGAGTTAATTTTCAGGAGATGTCTAGTAATGGTGAGTTTAATGGATACAGAGTGATGTGCGTGGTTGAGAATCGACAATGATAGTCATTACAGTATAGAAGAAGAAGCAATCGCCATAGCTGTGGCAAGGATTATATATATACTTTTAATTTAAACCTTATATCCTAATTAACGATTTGTTGTTTCTGTTAGTATATTACAGTTTCCACAATGTATCTTGGTAAGTGACTTATGTGTGCTTTTAAAATCTCCATCTTTCAGCTGTAGCAAATTAAAATTTTCTTTTCCAATCTCAAATGCGAAAGAAACAAGCTATTCTTGAATTTGTAATCAATTTCATATATAAGAGTTTGTTTTAGACAGGAAATGGATATTCTGCATTTTTTAAATTAATCTTGGAAATCAAGTACGGCAACCCTAAATCAAAAATTATTTTTCCTGTTTTTTTTTATGTAAATTAATGCTTTAACTAGTTTATGAACAAACCTAATATAGGGGACGTCTTACGGTTTTAGGGATTGAAGGTAAGAACATGTTAAATGACATACATTCAAAATTAGCTTATAGCTGAGTCGCATAGATTGGTTTTCTTGAATTCATGTCCCATGGACATTTACTTCCATGGATATGCATGAGACTAACCTCAGTACATCATGCCAAAAACAAAAGGCATTAATTTTGCTGTGAAGTTCATAGTTTTATGGCCATACCACCGCATCTTGTTAGAGAAAAATAAAAATTAAATATAAAATAGTGTAAGTTTACACAAGTTTTAAGTTTAAAAAAAATTTACTCAAAAACACATATCAAAAAATTATATAAATTATATTTTAAAATTTCACATAGAAATTTAAGCTATTGAATATAAATGATTCTTTAATATATTTGATACCCATACCACAACTATGGTGATTGCTTCTTTTTTTTTTTTTATACTGTAATGATTATAATTATTGACTCTCAACAACACTCATCACTCTTTATCCATTAAACTCACTACTATGCTATCTCGATTCATCCATCTATTTGGATATGCAAAATAAATCCTTAATCACAAAACTTCAATCCTTAGTCAAATCTTGTTTATGAAATTGATGATTGAGCTATGACACTTTGATGATTGAGCTAAACCCTCTATTTCCATCTTGAATTTTTATCAATTCGTTATCAAAAAATCCCTTTTGTGGCCAATTGAGCACTTGTACTGTTAATCAATTAAGTACAATTTGTCTAAATTAAATAAATATAAAAAACCCTACTCAATAGGAAGGGTGGTGTGGACAATAATATTAACATGAATGAATGAGAAGGTTATAATAATAACTTTACATGAAGATGCGTACTTTTTTGTTTGTTTGTTTGATAATAATTGAAGATATGATATTAATTAATTAAAAGTGCATGGATATTTAATTCCCTTGGAAAAAGAGTCTAGACAACACCCAAAAGGAATTTGATGAAATGAAAAATATAGGTGCTCAATAGGCAGAATTGATTATTGGTCTAAAAAATAATTTTTATATGATTTTGTAATATCATTTTTTTCTAAAAGTTATTTGATCTTGAAATTTATATAAAATATCACTATATTGTGTTGACTTAATAACAATTAGAAAATAATGAAGGTAATAATGTTTAATTCCATGATCGTATGACTATGTGAAACAATTATTTTATTCTGAAAATATAAGTTTTTTTTAAAATAGTTTTTATATTATTCTCTAATAATCTAATAATAGCAAGGAAGGTTTTTTTTTTACAAATTGATGAAAATATAAGGTGGAAATAATAGGTTTCACTATGTTAATTAAAATGGTTTTGGAGTGGTTTGGTTGGTGATGGTGAAATAATAATTATAATATACAATATGTTTTTTGAAAAAAAAAATTTAATACTGGCACCACAACAGATGGAGAGGACCATTGAGGTGGTAATATTGATGTGATAATGGTTGTTATATACATATAAAGAAGAAAAGAAAAATATATGTATATTTAGTGTCTAAAATTTTAGATTTATTTCATTTTAGATTTTGAGTTGTTATATTTTTCATTTAAGCATGCAGATGTTTAATTTTTTTTAGATAAATGCTTTTGTTATGCGCTGTTATATATATATATGTGTGTGTGTGTGTGTGTGTGTGTGTGTGTGTGTTTGTGTGTAATGATGATAATTTAACTATTAAATTGACATATAGTAATGTTGTTATGTTTTTTAAGAATGCATAACTTTGAATTGATTTCTAATTGTGATATTTTTATTTTTATTAGTTTTGTATCAATAATTTAGGAAATTTAATTATCAATTGAGTTTTATATGTATATATATAAGAAAAATTAGATTATTGGTGATGTTTTCACTCAACATTCACTTCCCATCCTTATGACATGTTTGATCATATAAAAAATAAAAATAATTCTTAAAAAAGAACTTAAAAGAATTTATATTCATTTAATTTCCTTCAATTTCTTACCAATTAAATAAATATCCAACTCAAAAAACTAATAAATTTAATTATTTTCATTATATAAGAAAATTGTATACTTTGTAAAACTCTTTATACTTTCTCAATAAACTCTTTCAATTCCATTGAACAAAAAAAATAAATAAAATAAAAAATAAAATACAAATCTGTATCAAACTTCTTCATAGTTAAACTCACCACCATTTAATTGCTTTTACTTATGGCCAATCATCAAGAACAACTCGACCTTGTAATACAAAGTGATATCATAATAATGAAATCCAACAAAACATTATCATAATAAGACCATAAACAACTAAAAGGTGGATTTCTTCAATTTTAGTTTACAAAGCAATAAACTTATTTTTTTCAACTTTTTTTCCTTTTTTTCTTTTTTTTACATGTTCAAATATGACACTCACAATTATGTATATTGGACCCATAACGTGAAAATTTGCAATTAACTAATGAAATGCAACAAAAACACATTATTGATAAATATTTGAAATTAAAAATACAATAAAAAAATAGATGGACATTAAATTACAAATAAATTAAAAACTTCATTCACAATCGGCGAACATGTCAATATGGCACATTCCTATGCAATAGACGAAAACTAAAAAAAACTACTTGGGCAGATAAATTTGAAAATCTAAACATGCAAATAATAAAAATAAAAATATTGAAACCTAAATAGAAAAAATTGAAAAGCTCAAACGCTGATATGTGACTAACTCAATAGCAATCCTATATCATTCTTTGGAAAAATAAATCTTATAATCGTTTCTAATTTTCATTTATATCTCTTTTCATAAGAATAATATATTAATTTTCATTCTTATTTCCACTTTCATCTTTATTTCTTTCAACCAACTTCAAAAAAAAAAAACTTTCATTTTCATTTTCATACTAGCATTATCCAAATTTCAAACTTTTAATGACTGTTCATTCTAATAATTAACTTCTATCAAATGACTCCTCCACATTGAGGCCCTAATCCAGCCATGCATGGAAGTAGAATTGTCTAAAAAAACACAATTTTTTAGACCAATATTTTGCTTTCCATTTTCTTCTTTAAAAAAAAAAAAAAAACCAGATAGAAACTAAGCAATAGCTCCATTAGAAATTAAGTACAGATTGATAATTTACATATTTGCTTATGGTGTGTCAAAGGATATTGTTATTAGTATAAATCTGAGTTTTGGAAAACAATAAACCCTAAGAATGTTAATTGCCTGCACAACCAAACAATATTGTTTAGGCTGATAAACACTTTTCTTTGAAGAAAAAAAAGTAAAAGAAAATTGTTTACTGAAATCTTCTTATGGGCTTTTGACTATATGATATGGGTATGAGTCATGGACGCCTACCCGAAGGGTCAAACCATTGCAAAGAAGTTGATAAGTTAACTAGAAAGATGAAATAAAGGCTTACAGTTATTTCTAGTTGTTGAGTGGTTTTGTAATGTACGTGTGTACATGCATGTATCGGAGGAGTTCATTAGGGCTTCAGGGAAACATATCGTTTTACTAAACCTGGGAGAAACGAAGCAAGAAAACTCAAGCATAACATCAATTCCAAGAGAGTGTATAATTCACGATTTTGGTAATAGTTATTGTTTGACGAAGTTACAGTTCGCTTTGTATTTTCTGTTAGTTAATTATAGGGTTGTTTGGTTCAAATTCGAAAGCCTGTCCACTTACAAACGTCCACTAAATCTCTTCTGAGCAACAGTCATACGTACAGAAGTTGAGCTTTTCTTCTCCAGCCTATTACTTTGTTAAACTTCAATGATTGCTACATGTTCTTTTATGCGATTGTTCCTTTTTATTATTACTATTATTATTCTTTAACTTGATTTTATACTGTTATTATTCTATTTACATACTCGAAAACTTTAACCTTGGACGATAGAGCTCCCTCCCTTAATCCCTCTCTATATATTACTTTCTTGATGATAGTGTGTGTGTGTGTGTGTACAGACACATTTATGGTTGATGAAATGATTTTGATTGTGTAGGGCAGTCCAGGTTTGGAGCTCGGATACCACCAAAGTTTCTATAAATAGAAAATGCTATTGATCCCTTAATTATCTGAGAGATATTACTATATATTCGCTCAAGATGACATGTGATAACATGATACTGTTAGAATTAGATAAATTAAGCTAATTCGGAGTTTATTGGCAACTCTTATTGCTGTTTTGGGTTTTGTTAGCTGCAATTCGAAGCTTCAGCTGTTACTCTTTGCTTTGTTTGTTTTTTCGCTTTTGGTCTTATGTGCAAAATTTAAAGCTGTACGTTCTGGCCTTGAAACATTGTCCTCAATGAGGGGAAATTTCTTAGATTCAATCAGGTAACGAGTTTGTGCTTGGATAACTGGTAATGTCACTAGGAGTGGATGAGTGGAGGCCTGTGATTGCCTCGATAGAGCAGGTTGTGTAGGTTCTGAAGTAAATAACCAGATTTAACAATTACGTATATGCTTTTTGCTTCTTGTTAATCTTGAATTACGGCAGTAACATTTTGCTTTTTGTTAATCTTTGCAGGATCACAAAATAGGACAAATGGAGATGAAGTGCCAGAAAGGCAAATGTTGGGGGTCTAGCCTCTGCTTCAGTACTTATTATATAGCTAGCTAGCTTCTCTCTTTGCAGATAGTGTTACATCACAGCCTACTTCTAAATAATCTTGTCCTGGCAGGTTGGTCTAAGAAGCTATTCCTAGCTTATAGGAATTAAAACTGTAGTCGTAATGTTTCTACTACATCCTCGACTTCTTAATTAGTAAGACGTTAACACTATATGTCCAGCTCTGTTGTTTCTTTGCAAAACTAGTGTCTTAATTCAGCTAATGGTGAAAATGGCTTTTAGCTTCTGCCAAAATGTAGCTTTGGGCTTGCCTCTCATTAGAAGAGCTGTACTTACTAGTAATCCTTCAATTGTCCAAAGTACCAAGTTTTTCTTCATGTTTAATCTTTAGTTAATTTCCTACATTTGCGAACATGTAGTAATTTTTATCTTTAGCTAACTGCTTTTTCTTACACTGCATATATAGAGAACTCTATTTTAGACTCTACCAGTACCCGTTGATATATATCCGAATCAATCTGATTCCAGGATACGAGGAGCTTGGATTTCTCCCCAGATGCATACCTTAATTTATCAGCTACACATGGATAGTGGGCGGAATAGATCACTAAACCACACATAACACCGCAAGATGCCCATCAATGATTTATTGTCAAGGCAGCGTTTTCTGTTTTCAGTCTAATTGTACTTTTAAAAAATCTTTTTTTTTTTAATTTTAATGTTTTTTAAATTGTTATATCAAAAATAATTTTTTTAAATAAAAAAATATTATCTTAATATATTTACAAATAAAAAACACTTTAAATAATAATATCTATTGCAATCCTAATCTTTATCAAAATTACTGCACTACGTAACTCATAACCTCGGACTTATGTTTGGGAGCTAGGGAGAGCTAGCCCGCTACCTGCACGAAAACCTGAAGGTGGATTGGTAGCTAACTAGTTACACTGAATTATGTTCCATTTATGATTAATTAGGTAGTGAAAAGCTCAAATGACTGCCATATTAGTGAAGTAGGAAGTTATTGTACGAAACAAAAACTAATAAGCAATAAACAATTTCAGATTCCCTAAACAAAAATATTAGTTAGATATGCCAGCACATTACACTGCCTGAAAAATAATATTTTCAAACAAAATATTTCACTAAATTCCACGAGAAGTTTTGTTTCTGATTGGAATATTTTTAACAAAAAAATCACTCAAATTAACTTTCCAATAGGATATTCTTTCAGATTTTTTTTCCTTGTTAATTTTGCCTGAAATTTAATTTAAAAAAATATTTAAAAATTAACTTATGAAGGAAATTTTAATCCAAAATTTAAAAAATAAGAAATAATACATAACACTCAAAAAAATTTAGAAACATATTAAAAAGTAGATTTTTTTTTTATTTTTTTGCAATTCCTTGGAAACAATAAATTCAAAAACTCCATTAACAAAATATATTCATAAAATCATGAAACCTAAACCCTATAATACTAGTTAAGCACACAAAGCAAGCACACGGGCGCGCATATATATATATCCTAATAAAATTTAATTACTTTGCTGGGAATAAATATTTTCAGTCATTAACTAAATATATTCATAAAATCATAAAGCTCAAAATCCATATTTCAATTAAACGGAAAAAGAAAAATCAATGTTACTTAAAATATTTATCCTAACAAAATTTAATTTATAATTGTATATAAAAGCACAAACTCTAAATAAATTATCTTAAAATGTTAAGAATCATAAATATTAAGAGGACTTTATCGGTAAATATTAAATAAATTGTTTTAATTTATATGTTAAAGTCCTATTATTATTATTAGTATTATTTATTTATTGAGAATGCTGAGGATTTTATTAATATTGTACCGCATACACCATAAATTTCTTGATATAAAGAGCCAATACTTTTTATCTAACAAAAAGAGCCAAATATTAGGTACAAGAAAGTTGATCAGTATTAAAATATATATACACTAAAACAACTAGGTAAATAACTATAGCAATCTATACTATCATTGTTTTTTTTTTTTCATCCTAAATGTTTTTCAATTTCAACCTTTTATGTACAAATTAATTATTAATTTTTTAAATTCTACTTAAAAAAAAGAAAAAACAACAAAAAAGGACCAAAATATATAACAAAAAATCTCATGTCAATATCAAATTCGATAGAAAAAAAATTATGTTTAGACTACCTATATATAGTTTTTATAATTTTAATTTTAGTATAAAAATTTATTTTCTTAACATTTTAATCTTTTAAATTTGAAAGATGAGAGAAAAAGTTTCTTGAGGAGAGAAAATTATCAATTTGGTTATATTTATTTGGGGAAAAAAAACTTATCTTTAGGTTAAATTCAATAAAAGAGATAGAATTGATGTGTTTTTGAAACTTCATCTTACTTGATAAAGTAAAAAGAGAGGAATATTTTTCCTATTTGATTTTGTATTTTGTATTTTAGATTTTATTTTTTTTCTTTATTCAATAAATTGGATTTTTGATATTATAAAGGTGATTTTAGGTGAAAATAAAATTAAAAATAATTTTTAGGACTACAAACTCCCTTGAATTTTCCGAACACCATTGTGATTATGAACAAACAAACTACACATCACCTCCTACTTATTTAAAAATATAGGCCGATGATTCGTCATATGTCCAATTTAAAAAAAAATTTAATAAAAAGTTTCAAACTATCTAGGCCACCCAAAACCACGTGTTTGGATTTTTTTTTATCATTTGATATTTTTTTTTAGTTTCATTCTTTAATATTGAGTTTTTATTGAATTTTTTTATTAGTTTTTTATTTTAATTTCATCATTCAACGTTAAGTTGATTTTGAATTAGTCTTTAAGATTTGCTTTGATTTGTTTTCTATGAGGTTACAATAATCTCAAACAAATTAATATCCTGACATTTTATTGGTGCTCAATTTTATGAGTCTCAATTTTTATTATCACATAATCAAATAAAAACTAGTTTTAAAAAAATTAAAGTTATTAAACCCAGTGAAATTTATGACTCGGATAGCAGGTTTCGCAATCGATTAGAAAATTTAGCTTCTTAATTTATTTTTGTGTGTTTTTTATAGGGTTATCACATTCTTAAACAAATGTCTTGATATTGGGTTTGTGCTAAATTTTACAAGTATCTATTTTTATTATAATACAATTAAAAAAAACTAATTTAAAAATAAAGTTATTAAACT
>Ga0325405_1002094_pt1 | contig 20528 bp, 16 predicted proteins | sample PopdelMetagenome_21_FD_205663 | JGI IMG/M metagenome (GOLD analysis project Ga0325405, IMG submission 205663) | Populus deltoides microbial communities from Bellville, Georgia, United States - Xylem-Control-R2 | ecosystem: Host-associated > Plants > Phyllosphere > Stem > Wood/Secondary xylem...
CTTTTGCTTCAATAGAGAATTAAAATGCAACTGCGGTTTCGAGTGATTGCCAGGGTTTAGTTTTGAAAACGAAGGGTTTTTGGTATGGATGTTCATGTGATCGATGGTGAAGAGGGGATGGGTCATCGTGGGGTGGCCTATGATGGAGATTCAGAACCAAATGATAGTGGAGAAGCAAATAACAGGGAGCATGACGAGGATGGGGCTGCTGAGCTGCATGAGCCGTGTGTGGGCATGGAATTTGATTCAGAGAATGCTGCAAAGACTTTTTATGATGAGTATGCTAGACGCCTAGGTTTTAGCACCAATGTTGCTCATTTTACCCGTCCTAAAACCGATGGGGCGATGGCTGCTAGAGAGTTTGTATGTGGTAGGGAGGGTTTGAAGAGAAGGTCTGCTTATAGTTGTCATGCTATGCTTAGAATAGAGTTGAAGAGTCCAGGAAAATGGTTTGTGACGCACTTTGTAAAGGAGCATAACCATTCGACTACTAATCTCAGGAAAGTGAAATACCTTCGGCCCCGCAGGCATTTTGCTGCTGCAAAGAGTGTTGCTGAAACTGGGCAAGGAGTGGGAGTTGCTCCAAGTGGTGTTGGCCAAGCAGCAGCAGTTGTTTCTAGTGGCATTGGCCAAGGAGTGGGAGTTGTTCCAAGTGGTGTAATGTATCTTTCAATGGATGGAAACCACACACCTGTAGCAGAGACAAACCATGGAGTTAGGAATACTCCTCCTGCCGAACCAAATCGTGTTATTAAGACTTCTACAACAGTGAATTATATTGTTAGGCCCAATAACCAAAAGAGGACTCTAGGAAGGGATGCTCAGAATCTGCTGGAGTATTTCAAGAAAATGCAGGCTGAGAATCCTGGTTTCTTTTATGCAATACAACTCGACGATGAAAATCGCATGGCTAATGTTTTTTGGGCCGATGCAAGGTCAAGAACTGCTTACACTCATTTTGGTGATGCAGTTACATTTGACACAAATTCTCGAGTAAATCAATATAGGGTGCCATTTGCCCCATTCACAGGTTTGAACCATCATGGTCAAACAATTTTATTTGGCTGTGCAATACTTCTTGATGATTCTGAAGCTTCTTTTGTTTGGTTGTTCAAGACATTTCTAACAGCAATGTATGATCAACAGCCTGCTTCTATAATCACCAACCGAGACAGGGCCATACAGACAGCAGTTTCTCAGGTGTTTCCTGATGCCCGACACTGTAATTGTAAATGGCATGTTTTAAGAGAAGGCCAAGAAAAATTGGCTCATGTATGCAATGCACATCCCAATTTTCAATTGGAACTGTATAATTGTATCAACTTGACTGAAACTATTGAGGAGTTTGAATCATCATGGAGGGATATTCTTGACAAATATGATCTGAGAGGACATGACTGGCTTCAATCGTTGTATGATGCTCGTGCTCAATGGGTTCCAGTGTACTTTCGGGATTCCTTTTTTGCTGTAATGTCTCCGAAACAAGGATTCAATGGTTCTTTTTTTGATAGTTATGTGAACCAACAGACCACATTGCCGATGTTCTTTAGACAGTATGAAAGAGCATTGGATAATTGGTTTGAAAGGGAGCTAGAAGCAGATTTTGATACAATTTGCACCACACCAGTTTTGAGGACGCCATCTCCTATGGAGAAACAAGCAGCAAATCTTTATACGAGAAAAATATTTGCAAAATTTCAAGAAGAGTTGGTTGAAACTTTTGTATATACTGCTAACAGGATTGAGGGTGATGCTGCTATCAGCACATTCAGGGTTGCAAAATTTGAGGATGACCAAAGGGCCTATATTGTTTCGTTAAACTATCCGGAAATGAGAGCAAACTGCAGCTGCCAAATGTTTGAGTATTCAGGCATTCTTTGTAGACATGTTTTGACAGTCTTCACAGTGACAAATGTTCTGACATTGCCACCTCATTACATCTTAAAACGATGGACGAGAAATGCCAAAATCAGTACAGGAATGGATGACCACGGGGGTGATTTGCCTAGCCAAGAGTCTCTTACTTTGCGATACAACAATCTATGTCGAGAAGCAATAAAATATGCAGAGGAAGGGGCAATAGCTGCAGAGACTTATAATGTTGCAATGGTTGCTCTTAGAGAAGGTGGAAAGAGGGTTGCTGTTGTGAAGAAAAATGTGGCCAAAGTTTCACCTCCTGGGGCTGGTAACGATGATAGGAAGACCTCAACTTCAGCATCAGATACAACTCCATTGTTATGGCCACCGCAAGATGAAGTTACCCGACGATTTAATCTGAATGATACTAGCACTCTAGTTCAATCTGTTGCTGATTTGAATCTTCCCCGCATGGCCCCTGTGTCCCTTCAGCGTGATGATGGTCCTCCTGGTAACATGGTACTTAAAAGGAACCCTGGCATCAAGTATTAATTGTTATGTCCTTTGGAGTTTAAATTATAGCAAAACCCACTGACTTGGCAATTTATACCTCTTCCGTAGGCAGTTCTTCCTTGTCTCAAATCAATGACTTGGGTGATGGAGAACAGGAGTTCAACAACAGGGAATAGAGTTGCTGTCATCAACCTGAAGGTATGCATATAATGAATTAAAACTTCAATAATAGGCAGGAAATTGTCATCTAGCCACTAAAGTTGGGAAGAAGTTTTTTGACTGTTGACTTCCCCCAGGTCACTGTGTAAATACACCGAACATTTTTAAGTATTTAAAATGTATTTATGCTATCTTGTTGATTTAAGTGTGTCAAATGCTCATGTTTTAATCTTTAGCGAACTGTAGATAATACTCTTGTTGTTCTCTAGCTGTGTATTTTGACAACTGATTTGGGGCGCCTTACATATAGTTTGTGTGGAACTACTGCAGTTGCAAGATTATGGCAAGACTCCATCAACAGAATTGGAGGTTAAGTTTCAACTCTCAAGAGTTACATTGGAGCCGATGTTGAGATCTATGGCATATATCAGTGAACAGCTCTCAACACCAGCTAACAGAGTAGCAGTTATCAATCTGAAGGTATGTAACTCAAAACTAGACCTTCGTATCAGAAAAATAAATATGATACTGAGGTCCAGCCACTAGTGAAATCTATAATCCTATTGTATTTTGTGCTGCCACTTTCATTAGACAAAAGAAAAGCAAAACAAGCTACTGGTTCCAGATGTTGTTTTGTAGATTGGTTAGCATGTTGTCCCTGTATCTTGCATATATGGTTTATGTGTGGCTTTATATTATATTTGAATTAGGTTTGGACAGGTCTCAGGACCTCAAGCCAATCTCAGCCAAGGGCATAGTCTGAACTCTGAATTGGATGTACTTCCTCCTCTTGCTTTGAAGACAAATTATTATTAATGAATAAGCAACTATCAATGAAGGACATTTTTTTTGCTGCAGAATACACGCTAACCCCTCTTTCCCAAAACATGCTTAAGAAAAGTGCCAATGGCTATGTCTCTAACTTGGCCCTCCGTAATTCAATATTCATTCTGCTTCTTGATTGTGTTCTCCTCATCTGTTCTATGGTTTAGAGATACTAATCCTGACAGTAAAAGTGGTCTTCATGTTTTAGGCATTAATGAATTTAACAAATTAAAAAATTGGTTAATGTGCAAATGACTCGGCATTTGTTGTTTGAGCTTTGTTTTATGCATTATGCATATGCCTAGCTTATTATGGATTAAGGAAGTCCATTTGGACCATAGGCTGATATGTAGTTGAGGAGCCATGCTATTACTGCAGCATTGACAGGCATGGATGCGTGTCTTTTCCTCTGATTTTTGTTTTTTTTATTTTTATGTTTGTTTTTTTGGTGGTTAGTCTTGAATTTCTTACCCACATAGTGTGGTTTAGGATTACCTAAGTTGGTGATAAAGCTTGCACTGAGTGGTAAAATATGGAAGATGAGTAAAAGAGTGAAGTAGGAATACATATGTTGATAAGTGTGGAGTTGGATAGCATTGGAAAAACATAATGGAAAACGTGAATCTGGAATTATGATGTATATCTCTATTTGTAGCATTTGGCTGAAGGAATTTATTTCTGTCATATTGAGAATCTAAACTGAAAAAAATGGTAAAGGATTAAACTTCTGGTTGAATGGTTGCTTCCACAACATGGGAGGGCAGCCTTCCAGCACATAATTATGGTCAGACACTTTTTTAGCCAAAGGAATTTCATCTTTGTAATCTGTTTTTTTCATGGCATGATTCTCTTTCTAATATTTCTCACATTAAGTTCATCTAACTTTCATTTTTATACTAACTAATAAGTTGTGTGGGGTGTGTACCTATGTTTCTACCTCACCCTCACAGTCTTTGTTTTCCCAATTTCTGTCAATGTTGGGGATTACTTTTTAACTTTTTTCCATGTCTATCAATGCACTTATTTCTCCAAAATTCATGTGATGATGAATCCCATCTGGATTCTGGCATGGGAAGTTTTGAAATGTTGTGTTTCAAGATATCATAAAATGAGAGAACCAAGTTTAGGAATTTAATTATTGTTCATCATGTTATTATTAGAAAGGAAAGACAGTGAATCCAAACATGGAATCAGGAATCCTCCACAAAGATGCAAAAATAGTAATGAAGACAAAAGAGCTCTCCAATCCTGTCAGAATATCCTCTAAGGAAATTCTTCTAAAAGCCAGTGAAGCATTATGCCATACAGACATTCTAATACATTCGGAAAAAAATATTATTTACTACAAGGTTTGCCTCAACGGAAAATTATTGTGAGAGGTCTTACAAGTTGTCTTTCTATTGCCAGCATGTAATTGCTGAACCGATCTTGGGATCTGAGTATTCATTTGAACACTTGACTTGCTGTAAATGACCTTATGCAATATATAGAACCTGTTCCTAGAGGAAAGAGCCTTATTAATTTACCCACTGGGGTGTTATTCTTATGGACCCATTCAGCAATGCACCTCTTTCTTCTCTTTTTTTTGGTGATAACAGAGGTACCGGTCCGGACTTCAATGGGCACACCCTGAATCTCAAACCTCAGGGTGTATGCTGAACTCCTCTTGAGCATCAGGCTTAGAAGTTACAACAGATCCCCAATTGACCAAGTGATTTTTACTCGATCTCTGCCTTTTATCATAAAAATCGCACAATTCTTCTCTGCATTAGAGATTCCTAAGGGGAAAATGCTTCTAATTCAAATAGTATGAACATGCTTATTCTTTTTTCTCTATTTCAAGCCAAATGAAGGCAGTTACTTTGAATAGCGGTGATGTAGGATAGATTTGGAGAAATCTGTCCATGTGCTTGTGGCAGACTAGGATTTGATTTTATCATATCAGAACAGAACCAGATGAGACAGGACCTAGGCTAGTTAATGGAAACAAGCCCAAAAGGAAAAGCAGAGAAATGTGATTTTCTTCTCTGCTCCTGTTCTACCCGCTTTATTGTATTTGAACTTATGTTTAATAAATAATCACAGCAGTTATCTCATTCTTACAGATGGTTTTCTGGTCTTATTGAGGTGTGTGCTGATCTTTATTTGTTGTAGTTTATTATTCATTTGGAAACTTTATTCTTTTCTTCTATGGTTTCAGCTTCAAGACACTGAAACAACTACAGGAGAGTCAGAGGTTAAATTTCAGGTTTCCAGAGATACATTAGGTGCCATGTTGAGATCAATGGCCTACATTCGCGAGCAGCTTTCAAATGCTGTAAGCAATCTTGTCTTACTTCTTGTTGCTTTTTTTCACTTTCATTACATTGGGGCTTCCATTCCTCTTCTTTCTTTTGCTTCTAAGCTCCCAAAACTCTCTTCTTCTTATACTATTGATATTGCCTCTTCCATGCTGTGCAGCATTTTCAAAAAATTTAGAGTGTCCATCTAGGCCCAAAAGGCTTATGCTTGCCAAGTATGTTACTTGATAATACCTTCTGTGTGTGTCTTTTGCAGTTACTGCTGCCTTTGTGCACCCATAGAAAAATTGCTTGCTTGCATTTTATCAGAAAAGCAAATATTTGCATTAAAAAGGGTCTACGACTATTGTCCTGGGTATTTTGATTGTGCATCAATACTCTCTCCTTTGTTACAAAGTAGAAAGACCTAAGAGTCGTAATCTCCTAACCATTCATTATAGAAAGAAGATTGAGAGATAGTCCTGTTAGATCAGTGTTTATTATTGAGAACTAGCTGGCACTTTTCTCTTACACATAGGATTCTCCATTCTCATCCAAAATGACATTATAATTCTTGTGAGCATGATTATGCAAAATATTAAAGTTATATGGTAGTAATATCTAATTATTTGTCGGCAAAAAGCTTATATAGATACATATTTTCCACATCTAGATACTTCCCACATTTGAAAATTTACAAATAATTGCATGTCCAATATAGGGTTCAAATTCCAGAAATGGTGCATAATGAAGAAAGAATAATTCCTTTTTGTTTGGCTAATGAGAATGACAAACTTAAGATAAAACACAGATTAGGCTCTCTCTCTCTTTTCTGGAAGTACCAATCAAACATTAGATTCCAAGTTTAATGTAAATACCCAGGTGTAATAGTTCTTGATATTCCCTAATGAACAGAGGAGAGAACCAAATTATTCCTTTCATATTTTTCCAAGATGTACTTTCAAGGATGTGGAATGAAGGCAGAGCCTTAAGTGAATCTGTATTGATAGACGCCCTGCGGGTCATCCAAATTGTAACAGGGAAACTAATGCTGTCAGCCCCAATTTCTTGATCAATACTAGGGCTCTCTAAACCTAACATTAATGATATGACTTTTAACTTGACACTGAAAATTGTATTAAACTATAGTTGAAAAAAAATTGATTGTATGGAACTAGTTTGTGGCAAGCATTTGCCCCAAGATTGAAAGTTCTCTACCTAACTCAAATTAAATCTGAAAGATTGAGAATAAGCTAACCTGTGGTGATCACCTGATCATTAGAGGAGATCTCTCAAGTTACGAGAAGCCCTTTTTTCCCTAAAAGTGAAAGCCTGTGATTTAGACTCTTCAAGCTCCAGATCCGTCAGAGAAGCAAGAATCTATTTTCTTCTCTTTCAATCCATTTTCACACAAACCATCTGTTTAACATCGTTGCTTCATCTCCTTGTTTCTCGATACGTGTCATTTATAGGCAATTGAAATTTCTACACGTTCTCCTCGCCCATTGAAAATGGCCAAATATGGTAGATACCTTTTGTATCGCAGCATAATAATGGTATTGACAGGTGTGCATTTATTCAATGTAGAGCATCGTTATTATCGCTACTTTTTAAAAAAGTTTATATGGTAAGGAGCCATGACTTCATTGCACCAAGTGCTTATATTGAATATCTTACAGAAATCATTTTGAACATATTATCAATTCACGTTATCTATGAGGATATCATCAGGGCCTCATGCTTCTAGTGCCTTTAGGGGGTGCTTTTCGACAAGACTGGGCTGCTTTAGTTTTTTAATTTTTGGGTTTGCTAGTCTGCTGCACCCTTTGTTTGGAGGCTGTCATATCCTCATTTTGTTATTGTAGATCTACTCTTTTCATTATCAATGGTTTTCTTTATCAAAGGAGGAAAAAAACTTATCTTTAACCAAAGCTTGAAAACCAGTCGGTTTAGAGGGTAAAGTAAATGCTTCTTGATTACATCTAAATGCCAGTCATTTATATGAACATTCAATATGCAAACTTGCTTGATGGGGCAAACTCAACTTTTTATAGTATGAGAGAACATAGGTGATCCAGTAAAGAAAAACCTTGTCCTACCTTTTTTAGAAGAAAAGAAGTGTACACAATCTGTACGCATCATACATTATCTTTCCAGTACCTTGTAAAATCTACTTGGTGAGGCTGTTTGCACAGGTTGAAAGGTTTGGTTTTGTCTAGTTTTTAGCTTGTTCCATGGTTCTGTTGATCTTGATAATTGTTCATCCGCATAAAATTTGAGTACATGCCTACCGCTAAAATTTTCCCTATGACCAGGATGATATGTATCGTTGAGCATCTCGCACTTTTTTTTTTTGGCATTACTTTTGAATTGGAATAGTGCAGCCAAACAAATCTTAGATATCAACATTTTTTTTCTTTTGAGAAAGCAGATATCAACGTTACTTGTAAAATAATGGCTCCCCCCCGCGGGAACAATTGAAAAAATAAAAGGAAGAAAAAAAAACCCTTCAGATTTCCAAGTTTCATTATACTTACAGAAAGTTTTCACGTTGAGCAGGCTGAGCCCCAAGCGGAGCCTCCATCAAAGAAGCATCGGAAGTGAAAGCTTATATTTGCTGTCAACTAAATCCATGGTAGAAATACTGTTTTGGAGGACAGAGGAAGTGTGTTCATCAAACTGTGTATCATTGCTCCCTTCGAGTCGGGCTAGCTTGCCCTTCATTTCCTTCCCCCATCCCAACGCTCCCTGTAAGTTTGTTTTGTAACATGTGTACATGTAGTGTGTCAAATTATAAAAGCCAAGGCATCAAAGAGTTGCATTTTTGGTTTTTATCTGACCCAGGTGCCTCATTTGTTCCATATCCTTCTCAAGTTTTGGTAGAATCGATCAAACATTATTGTCTTCGCCAGTTTCCTTGTGTCACTTGATCTTCATGCCATAAGATTGCGCATTTCCGCACGCCTTTAAGATCATTGGGAAGTCAAGGTTGAGGCAGATACAAGACTTGTATGGAATTCTACACCAGTTCATTAGCATTCAAGATGGATGCTATCTGCTTCCCGTGGCTAAAGAAGCATCGCATGTGGGATCATTTTCCAATTTGTAAGGTTATGCAAAATGTGGTTGCTTGTTGAGTCTCCTTTCTCCAAGGTGGTTTATTAACAAAAATACTAAAAGAGGATGGTTTTCTTTTTAATATTTTTTTTAATTTTATTATTTAATATAAGATTTGTTTTTTTATTGAATTATTCTATTTTTATGATATAGATGGTGAGTTTGATGAGTTAAACTAGTTGACTGAGATTTTTTCTTGATTAATTTTATTTTAATTTTATTTTTTAATATTTAATTGATTAAAAAAAAACTAAAAAATGAGGGGTTTTTATCTCCTCACGTAACATTTTCACTAGAATAACTTTTTTTTTCCTTTCCTTTGTTTTTTTTTTTTTTGTAATCTATGTTTTTTTTTTTAATTTTAATTTTATTTTTCAACAATAGATTTATTAAGCATTGTATTTTATAATTTTATAATTTATCTTTTATCAAGTTATTTCAGACTCATGATCTAGATTATGGGTTTAATAAGTTAACTTTATTGATTGAAGGTTTTTTTTTCTTTTTCTAATTGATTTTTATTAATTTTATCCGTTAGTATTAGGTTGATTGGGAATTAGGTTTTGTGATTTGTTTTAGTATACTTTCTATTAGGTTATCTTTATTTCATAACTTGGATCACAAGTTTAGCAAGTTAATCATTGTTGACTCGAGTTTTTTTTTTATCTTTTTTTATATTGATTTTTTTATAATTTTATATTTCAACATTGTGTTGATTGAGAATTAAGTTTTAAAATTCTTTTTCAAATTGTTTTCTATTGGATTATTTTGGTTTTATGACTTGAGACGCGAGTTTAACAAGTTTACCTGAGTTGACTTGGATTATTTTTTGGGTCTTTTTTTAATTAATTTTTTTCAGATTTATTCTTCAATATTAGATTTATTAAAATTTATTTTTTTAATTTGTTTTGATTTGATTTATATGGATCTCATGACTTGATATGCAGATTGACAAGTTGACTCGAATCGATCTAATATGTTGTCTTAATTTTTATTAAAAAAATCTCATCTTAAATATTTATTTTAACTTAAACTATGTTTTTACTGATCATTTATGTTATCTTTGGATCCGTCAATGTGATTGTGTCATATCGGATTAATTTCCACACGTTTTTTTTCAACTAGAAAGAATATTAACAATGTCTAAATATATTTTTTCATGTTAAAAAAAATTAATTCAGCTCATAGTATAGCGCAGACTAATAATCTAGTTAACTATAAAACTAAAAGGCATTGGTTTTCCTTGTGCAAGATTTTATTGTTCATTCTCTCACACATTATTGTTAATAGACTGTACAAATTTTTTTATTTTTTCAATGTGGTCCTCAAACTTTTTTTCTCAATGATATAGTTCTAATTAAAGACCAATTCTAATTAAAGACCAATTAATTTTGATTTATTATGAAAGAATGGGATTGAAAGAAAAGGAACTGAAATGAAAAATGAGTCAAACATGATATTTGTGTCAAATGATTTAATTTGACGAGGAAAGTTCATATTATATTTTGTTTTACTTTTAAAGTTTGTGAAAAAATATATTTGAGCTCGAGTTGATTTTTGGTATCGGGGTGATTTTGGTTTTTGGAAAGACTTTTTTTTTTAGACATAAATAGGTTTATCACGGTTCTTAAAGTGTTTTATATGGTCAAAAATATATTGAAAAACTGGTTTTTAGGTCAAAAATACATAAGTGCTAATTTTTTAGTGGTCATAGTGGCTAGAATCTGGGCAAAATCAGATTTTGTGTTATTTAATTTTTTTCAAGATAAATTAGGTCGGGTGACATGTTATAGGCCCCAAGGGAAGCAAAAAAACAAATAAGGGCTCTGTCGTGCAGGCTTGTCATGCCAGGCATGCACGTTGGCCTTAACTATATGGGCCAAACGAGCTAGATTGGCTTGCTAGGCCCACTAGCGCTTGGCCCTTTCATTTTTTTCTGATTTTTTTTAAAAATTCATGGTTCTTTTTATATTTTTTATCTAAAAAAATATTGATATTTTGATTAATATCTCTTCTCTCTTTTTTTTCTTTTAAAGAACTTTTAAATTACGGTTATTTTATTATTATGCATTTAATTTTCCAAAGGGTTTTTCTGATAAATTTATAAAAAAAAATTTTATCTTTTTTAAAGATGAACTATATTTTTAAACATAAAAAATATTATTTTTATATAATATTTCTAATATATACAACCTTACATAATATTATTTTATCTTTTATTTTATTTAACCAATTTAATGTGTGTGTCTATTTCTATTATTGTTTGATTGAATAAAAAATAAATTTAGCAAACACCACTAGATATATTTATCATCTTGCAAAATTAAATATTTTCATTTACATCTATTTCTTGATTTTTCTAGTTTTATTTTAGTTGTTGTTTATGATTTTGCTTTCCATTTATTAACATACATGGTTTTCGATTTGTTTGATTGATGTATGCATAAATTTTTTTATTTTCACTTAGAAATTTTTTATCTACAAAATTGTTTTGAAAAAAACTATGTATAATATTTTTTGAGAAAAAAATATCTAACCAATAATGAAGTGCGGGTCAAATATCTTTTGGGCAATTTTAGCTTGATTGAATATCAATTGCTATTGATTTTCTAGGCGGTGGTAGAATTGGAAGAAAAGGGAAGGGAAAAAAAGCATCAAACATGAATGGCACATCAGAGATTTTTTAAAAATATATACTTAGGTCCTCAAACTTTAAAAATAACATAAATTATACAATTATATCCCTTTAAATTTCTTTAAATAAATTAGTTTTTGTACAAAAGCTTAATTGTATTATTTTTTGTTACACAAAAAGGATTTTTTTTGTGTTCTCAGATTTCATGAGATGAGAGAGGTTTGAAGGTGTTTTTTTAGAGCCTCAATGTTGCCTAAAAAAATAGATTTTTAAATTAAGGAGAATCTAACCCAATTTGATTTTGGGTTTTTGGACTCTTTTTTTGGTATTTTGAGTTGATGAATTGGTTTGTAAGTGTTTCCATCGTGTTATTGAGATGTTTTTGGGTTGAAATGATATAAAATTAGGTTTTTTGAACAAAAAAAATTTCTACCCTTATTTTCCGATTACCACAATGATGGCTAGAATCTGGCGGAGCACGAGTCATATAACTATTTAACAAAAACTCTAAACCGTGTAGGTTTTTCATTATAGCAGTAGACACGGTTTAGGTTTTTCATTGTAGCAATAGACACAATTTATTATGGGTTGCTATAGTGAAATTACCCTTTTGCCCCTAAGTTGAAAAAAATGTGATGGTATTAAGGGTGTTTTGGTCCTTATAATTGGTCCATTGATCATTAAAATGTTGTTTAGGGGTATGTTAGTATTTCCATTTTTTGCACCGTAAAAATATGGTTTTGTCCCTAGATTTAACAATTTCTTGAGATGTTGCCCAAGGGTTTTTTAGTCTTTTCAAAAACGTTAAAATACTTATTTACCCCTGAAGTAAAAAAAATTGAGTTGTTGACCAAGGGTTTTTTTTGTTTTTTTGCATTTTGAAATACAGTAGAAATAATATTATACTCTTTGAAAAGACAAAAATCAAGGCAACGCAGTGTCTGGGTAGTGCGTGCAGACTCATCTGGTGACCAAACCTGCCCTTTCGCCGTATCATTGGACGCGCTATTGTCCTCTTCCTATGAGGCAACGCGTGTCAGCATATTATGGTTGATTTCTTGTTGGCAGTCGTTTCTTTTTTCTTCCTCTTTCTTCTCTCTCTTCCAAATAAAGAACACATTTATCCTCTTTTCTTTATACTTGTCAATTTCAATCCTTTTGTTTTTTATTGTTTATTGTCATCCTCGTTCCTATTATAAAATTTTTAGTTATTTTAAATTTAGTCCTTGAATTATAATTTGTTGTATATTATTTTTTTCAATTCAATCCTTATTCTTTTGATTTCTGATTTTTTTTCCTTGACTCTTTTGTTAAAGTTTTATTGATTTTCAATTTCATCCTTCAATCAAAATTTATGTTTTTTATTGTTTTCAATTTAGCCCTTATTCTTTTGATTTATTTTTCCTTTTGTTAAAGTTTAATTGTTTTAAAATTAAACCTCTAATTTAGATTTTTTTTTATACCCTCTAATTTATTTTTCATTTTAATTTTCTCTTTTATTCTTTTAATCACAATTTTTGTGTCGTTTTCTTCTCCCGTTTCATCCTCCAACCTTTTATTTGATGTGGAATGGGTTTCAAGTCTTTTTCATCTGTGATACTTCTGATCTATTGACATAGATAACGAGTTTGACAAATTCATGTGATTCGGGTTCCTTTCTTCCTCAATTTCTTTTATAATTTTAACATTCAACATTATTTTTTTAAAAGAAAATATAGTTTTGTGGTTATCTTTAATTTCTTATGTATCAGTTTATCCTTCTCTCATGGCTTAGGTCGTGTATTTTGCATATCTTTTTTGAATAAATTTTTTAAACATGATTTTTTATTTAATTTTTTGAATAATTCTTTTAATTTTTTATAGGTGAACTTTATTTTATAAAATAATATTTATTCTTAAATAATATTTCTTATATATTTAGCCTTCCATAATGTTTTTAGTTCCGTATTTGTTTGTTTATATTATTTTTTATTGATTTTAATAAGCAAATTTAGCAAATAGAAACAAGTAAATATTTCATTTTGCATGATTAAATATCTCGGCTTATATTTATTTCTTAATTTTTTCAATTTTTTATTTTTTTATTTACATAAATAATTATTAATTTATTTGATTAGATACTCCCATGAACTTTTTAATTTATACCTTGAATTTTTTAGAAAATTACCTGTATTACAGCCCTGGAAAGCGCACACAGGATAAATAGCTAGTTACTTACTAAACGTCGTAACTGGAGGAGCACGCACCAAGTGATATTGCAAAGCTGCAGCTGTGCATGTTCTAGGAACCCTTGTGAGTTTGTGATCTTTAATCGCTTTGGATTATTTCAGCTCTTTGGTGCTTGAAATTCATGTTAGATCGACTTGAAAAGGTAACGCATAGTTTTTGAAAAAAGATTTTGCTAAAGGTAATCAATGGATGGTGCCTGCTGATAGTTGTGCGCGTACGGCATACAATTGCCTATGGGTGGAAATCAGGCTTCTTCTTCTGCTTTTAGCTCCCTCCAAAAGTAATCAATGGATCGACTGTGTTTTGTCTGAATTCAGTGCAAGCAATACCAGTTCATCAGTGTAATCCTCAAGAATGCAGAAGACAATAACTTCAAGGAAAGTACTCGACATTGCGAAGCTTCTTACTGAAACAAAAGATCCATTAGGAGCACTGTGCAGGGATCATCTACAAGTTTTTAACACACTACTCAGCTGATAAATACTCACTCAACCATTCATCTGGTTAGTTATCATCGGATCCACTAGGGTTCCAACTTTGTTTTATTAACAACAAAAAAATTCTCAAACTAGGAAACAGAACAAATCAACAGCTATATGAAAATCTGCTTTGCACAAAGGCCATTCTACAGATACAATTTTGTCAATAATTGTATATTCCCACCCCTAAATACAGAAAACCATCTTCTCAAGACAATAAAGCGGGCAGGGATGAAGAAAAAATATCAGGACCACTTCTAATTACTGATTCGATTCAGTGTGCGGATTTATCATTTTCGCAAAGAAGTGCCCTCCTTTACAGCTTCAAGTACAAGGAGACGCTTCTACAGTTGGATTGCCTCAAATAAAAGACATCTACCCAGCATGTAAATTACCTTCGCTCAACAAAAAATTCATATTTGAAAGTCCTCCCATGAACCACCAGTGACCCCTACAAACTCCTGTAATCTATAACAGTGACTTCATCCTCTGGCACATCTAGGTCTTGATAGCTGCAAAACATTCAGAGGAGCGCATCATGATTGAGAGATATTAGCTGAAAAAACTGACTTGTCTCTGAAAAAAAAGCCATATTAGGTGAGGCCACATGAATGGTTTTATATTAATTCTCTCAATCTTCAAGCATGAGATCTTTGTAGATGGTAACCTCCCAATGTCAACTGGTTTAAACTTGTAGAATAAAATGCAACTGTGCAACTCTCATTCTCTGCAGAGGTTGGGGGATTAAAAAAACACAAGTCTTTATAATACTTTATGATTTATGCTCAAGATTCAACCCAACAAACTATGCTTGTTGCTTTGAAAAAATATAGAGTATACACCACAGCACTTGCTGGTAAGGAAATCCATGACAAGTGTCACATCATTTTGATTGGCGTGGGTCTTAATCCAGCTTATGCTAAGTTTATATGAACCCCATTCCAAACATGTTTCATTGATTGAATATTTTTCACATAGAAAAGACATGTTCAGGTTGATCTTTAAAGACAATTTTTCTTTGCATGTAAGAAAAGGTATGGGAGCAGTCTCAAGGGGAAAAGGAAGCAACATTGGAAAGCTCACTTGTACACAACCCAAAATACAAAATCAGGTTGGAAGAGGCCGCAACAAAAGTTACCTGCGTATACGTCGGGGATCCTGTCGGAAGGCTGGTGATAGAAGAATAGGGGCTGGCCCACCTAACTGGGGCCCAGGCCTTGCATTTCTACCTCCACTTTCATATGGAGGAGGACCACCCTGATCTCTAAACATGCGCATTGCCACTTCAGGTGGGGCAGGAACAAAAGGCCCCAGTGGACTGCAAGTACAACCAGCAATCAGAACAAGCTCCTAAAAAAACCTGCAAAAAGTAGAGAAATATATCCACTCTCAACCTACCCAGCTCCGGGAACAGGCATCAAAACTGGTGGAGGAGCTATATCTGAGGGGAAAGGAGGAGGTACACGGATGCCTTGTCCTCCGAAAGTATCAAACATTGTTTCATCACAATTTCCTCCATCAGGACCATCATTAGATTGGAAGTCACCTGACTGTGGATTTTCAGACCTATCAAATCTTTCGTTGCCATTTGCTCTATTTTCACGTTCTCTACGGTTGCCACGTTCATCCTTCAATCGATTTTCTAGACCAAGCTTGCGCCTTTGTGGCTTATCCTTCTGCAATGAGGAAAAACATGAGTAATCATAAGCAAGAATAATACGGAGAATTCATCATCATTACTTTAAAAAAACAACAGTAGCAAAATGAGTATTGACCAAAAAACACTGACTGTAGATTGAGGGAACATATCTATGATAACTGCATTGGCTACCATGCATCATTACCTACCAGTGTAGGAGAGGGGGGCACCTATCAATAATTTCATGACACAGATCATGAGAATGTTGTAGAGAAGCAGCTTTATTATTTTTTTATCGGCTACTGTATGAGCATTGAAACTCAACCTAAATAGCTCTGTGGACCATACACTTGTCTATGAGTGTACAAGAAAAGCTAATCATGTGTATGCTTTCACTTCCATCAGTGCATATTTGATGTGTGAATTGTTTTCCCAACATCGAATGGGAAACGATGGCAAAGAAAAGCCCAAACCCTAAACTGACATGCTCTAAGTGGTCAGAGATGAATAACAAAGTAGTTTTCCAAGAAGAGGGCATAGTTTTGAGAGGTAATAGTTTGAAGTTACCAGACCTTGTTTCTTTTTGGTGGAGTCTAACGAAAGATGAAACTAAAAGTTACCTTCACTCACTTATTTCTATCACAGAAAATAAAATATGGAGAAAGGCAATATTTCAACGAAGACAGGCTGCAGGTACCTAACCTTACATTTGTAAACAGCATACCACTATTCAGCCTCTCACACCCATGAACAAAAAGATAAGGACCTTTTCTAATTGTTACAGACTTTTACTTTTTGCTTTTTCAAATTTTACATTTAACACTCCCATATTTGGCTTGATGAATCATACCGGTAATGACTGCTGCATAACAGGTGTGCCACCAGGTGCATCTGGATCACTGAAAATGAAAATAAAGTATTTGTCAAGTGATCTATGAAATAAGGAGAAAAAAAATATGTTGAAAGAAGCTGCTTACTTCAAATAGTTCTGAAAATACAGCTCTTCCCGCACTTTGGCAGTCAGGTCGATCACAAGTTCAGGGTGTTTCAGCTTGAGATGCTTTTGCACAAACTCAGAAGCATGGAAGAGCTTTGTGCAACCCTTGGCTCCACAACCATACTTCCACCCATACTTTTCATCTCTAATCTTCCGGACATATGGATCCAAACCTTCAACTGCAGCGGCATCTATCTTCTCCTTAGCAGTCATTTCTTCTAGAGGATCTTGACCCCTCAATCTCTCTTGCCAGCGCAAGTCAAGTTTCTTTTCCCATTCAGTTCCACTGTTGCTTGAATCAGAACTCTTTCCCTCAGTTCTCACGTGCCTAAGACCCCTAGCTTCATTTGTTTCGATCATTCCATAATAATCCAAACCATGGACTCGCCACAGATAGGTTATAAGCGTATCCAGTAGTTCAACACCTTCAAGGCCCTTGACTGAGGTTAAGCCGCGTATGATGATAACTGGGCCAGTGGAGCTCCCATGGGATTTCTCTCTACTCATTTTTTCATTATCAGACCCACTTAGAATATTGTCTTCGACACCTTTTTCAGAGTCAAGTTTGCATACAAGGGCCTGTGCTTGTTCAATGTCAACTTGGATTCTCTTGGGTTCGGAACTCACTGGATGAGCCTTTGGAGCAGCTGAAAGAAGATCAGCGTCTTTAGCTGGTGGCCGACCGTGCCTCCTCCTTTTGCCACCAGCCTCTGCCTCATCATCAGAATTTAGATCACTTGCCTGCCCTGATTTATTTGACGATGATGCATTCACACCAGGACCTCTGCATTATAAATGAAAGCTTTAAAGGACAATATAAAAATAAAGGCCTGCATGCAAGGTTCAAATATGTAAATTTTAAGGGCAAGAATTCCAATCTTACAAGTCCAATGTTCCACTCTGCAAATCCAGCAAAAAATCTTTTGCAACCTTCCGTGCAAGTTCATTCCTCCTACAAAGCATTTTCAAAGAACAATCAACCAAACAACAAAAAAATGAGCAACTAAAATTGAACAACCAAACTCAAACTAAATATGAACTGAAAAAATTGCTTAGGCTAAATACAAATCTTGACAAGGTTTTCTCATTAACTATGTAAGTAGAACACACCTTTCAATGACTGCAACCAAATTGGTTGGATGATACTTGTCTTTCAACCTACGTATATGTATAGACAAGTGCTGTTAGAACATTGAAACCACCAGAAGTATCGGTTATTAACTAAGGGAAGAGAAGTACCATTCCTCGTCTTTATGAGCCTCAAAGAAAACCCGTTTCTGAGTTGAAATATACTCTGACTTGTATTCTTGATATCTGCACAATCAAAAGCCATGATTCGATTTCACATTTTTCAGGTCACAAATTGGAGAAGCCAAAATCAAGACCCACACTGTACCTGCGCTCAGCTTCAGATGGCAGTATATCATCTTCAAGCTCCTGGATGAATTGCTTGTATGACATCAAGCCCTCTCTGAAGAATATACAGTTACCATGTGAGAATGATGAGCATAAAGAATATACAGTAAAATTTCTAATCTATGGAGTTGAAAACAACAGGAGAGAGAATGCTCAAAGATTAAGTCTAGCCAACTCATTCACAAAAACTTTTACACCAAACACCGCATTTTGACAATGATAGGTAAATCAAACTCCATCCAGAGCTAGAGTCCATAACAAGACTAAATACTAACCTTTGAGCAGACACGGTGTTGGAAGCATCACCATGACCACCACGCCCTGATTCCCAATCTGCAACAATAATAGCACCCAGTGAACTCGACTTCATCAAATAGCACAGGCAGAAAATAATAGAAAATAGCCTTAAAGTAGCAATATTAGTAGAAGAAAAAAGTGGCAGTAACTGTCCTTTGTTATATAGTTGAATTTTCTTAAGTGATAAAATATTCTTCAGTAAGCTTCCTAGGGGATCTCATTTGCTAATTGATTTTCAGTAGCAAACACCTTGTAACAAAACCAAAGTCACTAAAAAAGCAGCAAAATCAGATACAAATATGGATGCAAAAGGCTCCAATCAAGTCAAATCTTCAACTTAGGTTGCTAATTATTGGCAAAGTGACTTGCAAATAAGTGCCCTAGATCCATTATATCCAGCATAAAAATTATACAAAGCACATGAAATCACATTTAAAATTTTGAAACAAAATCATTGGAAGCAGTTGAGCATGTACCTGAAGGACCACCTTGATATCCACCTCCACGACCCATGTATCGGCCATGAGGCCTTTCTTCACCATACCCTGGCCTCCCTCCCATCTCACGCTCGTATCCACTACCATAATCATATCCAAACCTACATCAAACAGGTTTCCAATTTGTGAGCAAATATTGCATAAAAGAATTTGCTAAGCCAAATATTTACAATCATAAGCAAATATTGCAAACACTTCCTATGCACGGATAAAGAGTTCAGGCTTGATTAACTACAAGCAAAACAGTCATAACTATAGCAAACACGAACTGCAGCCATAAACAAAACAGCACGAATAAAAGAATGAGAAGGCAAATTCAACCACCCAGATAAAAAATTCAAGATTCACCTTGTCCACGTATGAAATCTAATAGTCTAACGGCAGTCAGTTCATCGCTGACAATTAAAATTATGAAGTTACTTTCAAATTCAAATTTAAGCTCAGGTTCAACCACACTGAACTTAAATCAGAACATTATTTCATTACATAGAATTTAAGATAAAACCCACATAGACAGCACAATTAACTAAATGGCTACCGTATTTTCTTCTCTTTTCTTTTCAGTTGACATTAAGAATATTTAAACTCCCTCGATTAACTAAATAACTAGTAAAATTCTCTAAATGACACAAAACCCTAACCCACTCACCTTCGATCACCACCTCCAAATCCACCTCTAGGACTTCCTCTCCTAGCATCAAACCCACCATCCTCCCTCCTCGACCGTTTATACGGAGGCGACCTCCTCGGCGGCGGCGAATGTCTCCTTTCTCTATACGGCAATGGTGGTGGAGGACTCGTACTACTCCTCCTCTTATACTCTTTTTCCCTCTCTCGTTGCGGAGGTGGCGGAGACCGATTCCTATCATGGTATTCGCCTCCGCGTCGATTCAATGGTCTATCGAAGTCTTCGCGTCTCTCTCTTGAGTCTCTCTCACGGCGTCGTTGAGGCTGAGGAGGTGGTGGAGGAGATGATTGATCGTCGGTGTTTGGTTTATCCTTCCTGTCGCGTCCTCCTCCTCCGCCACCACTCCCGCCGCGACGGTCAAGGGAATCGACCGGCATGTTAATGACTTCAGCCATCGGGGTTTGGTTTGTGGGATTTTTCTTTTTCCTTTTTTTAAGGAGTGAAAACCCTAGAGGAAATTTTGAGGGGCTTAGAAATTGGAAAATGAAAGAGACTAAGAGAGCATGTGAAACTGCGCACGTGCGTGGGGACTGGGTTTCTCTCCATCGTAAGTGCTTGTTTGCGAGTTAACTGATGTTTTTTTTCAAATAAAAAATTGATATATAGATATAAAAAAATTATTTTAATATGTTTAAAAATAAAAAGCATCTCGTATTATAATATTTAACACGTGCTGAAGATTCTCAAAAATCTAATCTTCATTAAATTTCTGATCTATTAAAAAAACGTTTTTCATGAAAACAATATGGCTATAAATTTATTATATTATGGATTGAAATAATATAATGATGTCTTTATTTTTTAAGATAAAATATAAATAAAATATATTTGAGGTAAATGAGTTTTTTTTATGGGATTTATTTCTCATTATAAAAATGACTATAATTATAAATATCTTTCC
>Ga0325405_1002097_pt1 | contig 20517 bp, 16 predicted proteins | sample PopdelMetagenome_21_FD_205663 | JGI IMG/M metagenome (GOLD analysis project Ga0325405, IMG submission 205663) | Populus deltoides microbial communities from Bellville, Georgia, United States - Xylem-Control-R2 | ecosystem: Host-associated > Plants > Phyllosphere > Stem > Wood/Secondary xylem...
TTTTTTTTTTGTTTTTTATAATTAAAATAGATACACTTTATATACATAATCGAGAAAAAGATAAGGTGTTTCTTAATAGTGCAGCACTCCAGCTGTCCTCCAACCCTCTACTGTCTCATTGGTCCAAACCCTAAAGAATAAACGAAAAAGGGAAAGTCGGTTCTAAATTAAAGTGACTCCTGAAATTACCAATACAACCTCAAAAGTGCACTCCCTTTGCCTACCTGGCATCCAACAACCCGCTTTTCAATCCAGTAAAAGAAGAGCCTTTTCCACTTCCCAATCTACCACGACTAGTCCACCTCCACTGCTTACGTGCCTGATCTTCATTGGATACACTATACATCTGTCGAGTAGATTGAGCGAGTATCCATCTGATTCCTTGAGCTAGAAAGTGAGAAAGTGACACGTAGAGTGTAGATATTTAGAGAATAAAAAATATCTGGCTAAGTCGTCCACGCTGGCACCTATGCAAGATCCATCCATCTGAATTATATATAAGATATTAGTCAATTTTACATTTTATTAACATAGTCCATATACTTTTATGTTTTTCAAAATCCACCCAAACTCTTGGTTTATTAAGAATGCAGTCCTTCCGTCCCTAATATTATAATTTTACATTGTTAAATTAACATTTATTTTTTTAGCCTGGATTTTATGTTTTTACGAAACTTGTCTTCCATTTAGAGACAAAATAACGGTGTTAGAGATGGAGGGATCACATCCCTAACAAGTCCAGAATAGAGGGATAGATTAAAATAAATAGAAGTATAAGGATTGCTTTAAAACATATTAAAAGTAGAGGGGTGAAATAAAACCACGATTAACTCTGAGATATTTGCACTTTTTCTCTCCCAAGAAGACACCCTCAAAAACTAATTTTCCTTTCCTTTCCTTCGAACCAAACAAACAAACCCAACCCCTTCCCGTAATTATCTCCAATTTCTCCTCTGAATCCGATCCAATTCCTTTTTCGATTTCTAAAAAAAAAAAAATCCTAAAATTCTCCAATTTCAATATTTTTTTTTCAACTACCATGGGAGAAGAAGTGAAAATGAGTGAATACGAAATCAACGATGAAGATAACATCAACAGGGACGATGAAAGAATTGATGTGTGGGAGATGGGATTACCTACACCTTATGATCTCACTCCTTTATCACAACTGTTGATCCCACCTGAACTTGCTTCCGCCTTCAACATCTCCCCTGAGCCTCACCGTACTCCACTCGATGTCAACCGAGCTTCCCAGAACACTCTCTCCAATCTCCACGGTCATTTAAACGCCCTATCGTCTAACAACTTCAAGTCCTTCAACGAAAGGACAGGTCAAACGCACGACCCTTTGGTAGTCGAGTTAGAGGAGGAGGAGGAGGAGGAGGAGGAGGAGGAGGATGATGTGACCGAGGCGATGGATCGGGACGGGTCCGGATCCGAAGCCAGGAAGTTGAGGAGGATTGATTCTGAAGAGGCGGATTCAGCCTTGAGGACTGAGAACTGGGTGGATGACCCGTCATCTGCTGCGGCGAGGACTTTGAAACGGCCACGGCTGGTGTGGACCCCGCAGTTGCATAAGAGATTTGTTGATGTGGTGGGCCACTTAGGGATGAAAAACGCGGTCCCGAAAACAATTATGCAGTGGATGAATGTCGAGGGTTTGACTCGCGAAAATGTAGCTAGTCATTTGCAAAAGTACCGGCTTTATTTGAAGAGGAAACAGGGGTTGTCGAGTGAAGGACCCTCTGCTTCTGATCAGTTGTTTGCGTCCACTCCTGTGCCGCAGAGTTTGCACGAGAGCGGCGGCGGAAGCTGTGGGGGTGGGAATTTCGGAATGCCAATTCCAGTGCCTTATCATCATCCCGCCACCACGGCTGGTGGGATGATGCCAATGCCGGTTTATGGACATATGGGGATCCAAATGGTGAATGATCATGTTCATAATAACAATAATAGCAATAATTATCAGCATCAGCAAGTTAGTATGAATAGTCATCAAAATGGGTATAATGGAAATGTTGCTTTGCTAATGGGGAATAAGCATGTTCATAATAGTAGTAATAAGCATCAGCATCAGCAAGTTAGTACGAATAGTCATCAAAATGGGTATAATGGAAATGTTGCTTATGGACATATGTTTCAGCAGAGGGGTTGGAATGGGACTAATTATGGTCCATACTCGCATCATCCTCATCATGCAGTATCTAATGATAATATGTGATGTTGGGAGGAGATATTTTTTTGGAACTCTATAGGAAAAGAGGTCAGTGCTGCTTTCAGTTGGATTTGTTGGATATAAATTAGTTGTCAATTTCTGTTATTATCTGTCTGAAAGTGTATTCATGAATTAGAAATGAAGCTCTGTAGCTTTAAATTAAAGTATGACTTGAGAAAAATTCTAATTTTGAATTAACCCTTGTTAGTATTTGATTTTGATGAGTGTGCATATATAGAATCGGCGGAGCTTGCTTTTCATTGCTTAAAGTCACTTGTAGAACAGGTGCCTTCCACTGCAAATGCATTGCACCAGGGACCAGTGCTTTAAACTGGTTCTTCGTCAATTGCAATATTTCTTCAAGGTCACAATTGATGCTCTTCCTAGGTTTGAGATACTCCTTGCAAATGTATTCCTCAACATGCCTTTATGTTTTACTTGTTTGCTTTACAATTGATTTTATGAACACACCAATTTATCAAATGTATCAATTGTCTGTATCAATGGCAATTAACATATACCATTCACCTGAAGCCTTAAAACATTTGATGGATGTATTTGAGCACTCATTTTCCTCCAAACAGACATCTAGAAGACCAAGTTAACTATACACTCATCTTCTTCCAAATCCTCAATCCCAAGCTAGTTGGGGTCAGCTATATATTTATTTTCACATTTTATTGGAGCCTCTAATTTTTTTTTGGTAGAAAACAACTAAGTTCAATTTATGAGCTTTTTAGCTTGCACTTTTGTCTGCGTGCAACGAGAATTTGTGTTTAAATTCTGTTGTGAAAACTGAAGAGGGTAAAAAATATGTACACTGTTACAGGTTCTAAGTGACAGGGAAGGAATCCCCCTCTCCTTTAACTCCTAAATGTGCACACAAACAATCACCTAGAATATCTAGAAATCTGAAATTTTAAGATACCATCACATCAGGTAGGGAGATGGACATACAATGTCATCCTCTATCAAGCCTGCACAAATACTTCAAGATGATAATACAACAACATTATGCTTACACTCTGTGCACTTGCAAACTGTTGGCTGATAATAATTGTTGTAATTGGGGGAGTGAAGGAGTCGTATATTTAGGGTTAATGTGCATGGCAGCATCGCTTTTAACCTGAAAAATTAAACCTTTTCTTGAATACTTAATACTTGCATGGCCATGATCTGTAAAGAGTTTGAATGCGAAACAAAAAAATACAACTTAACTAGATGAAAGCTTGTAGATATCTGTCAATTTGAATACAACTTAACTAGATGAAAGCTTGTAGATATCTGTCAATTTGCACCCTTGAACTGAAGCAGGCTCTTCTATATATACCGGAAGGTGCATGCTGTTGCATCTGTCACCTTCCCACTTTTATCTCAAACTTTTTTGGTTTGCCTGTATGTATTTGATATGATGTTCTGTATTGATCTGTATGTAAGGTACTTTTGGGCTGACAATTTTTTCTTTCTCGTTTTTCATTTTCATGATGTTATTATGTGATAGTTTATGTGCAGAATGATTTAGTGCGCTTAGAAGTTTGCTTTTCTTTCTCTATGACACAAGTCAGGTGCTAAACTTTTTCCAGCAAAAAAATTGGTATTTTAATTTCCAAGTTTTGATCAGTACTTGTGCTAGAGTGGTCTTTATTCATTTTCTTTTATTTTTCTTGTATTGAGAATGAATTCTAGAGCCTAATTTGCTGACTAGTGTGATCTCTTTTGAGATGGTTTTGATGCCCTTTGATTTAGACTTGTAGTGATGTCGAACTTACAGGTTTGCAGTCCACCTATGTTTCGATAAGGTCCCCTTTATTTGTTCTAAGATTTACATCCCTGGTAGTTGCACACTTTCTGTTATGGTGCTTTTAGCTGATTGGCTAGAGAGGTGTTGCAATTAACATAATTTTTTTTCCCATAGATTCTGGAGATTGAGTAACCTGGCATAACTGTTGGAAGTTGCAGAAATTTAAGCACTTCACAAAATTTAGAGGGTTTGCAGGAAGAATTGTGTGGAGACATATCCGAGGCATATTTCCAGAGATTGTTACTGTTCTGCAGGGGTCAGGAAAACTTGCAATCCTTTTTTGAATATATATCTCATTGTACTTACCGGATGGTAGCAGGAACCTCAAGACATTACTTATCATTGCTTCCATGATGATAAGTAATAGCTCTCATTCTTTACTTGTTCTTCAATTGATATATGCTGAATAAAGTGTGTATTATTGGATGTGGCAAACAGTTTTCCAGGGCAACATAGCAAATCTATAAAGGAACACTAAGCAAATTCAACCTAACATGTGATAATGTTTCAAAATCCAATACACTCGTGTTTGGACAATGAATAATTATATGTTCATATTAATATTTTATTTTTCAAAGCTTACGTGGTTGATGATTGGTGATAGAAGATTTAATACCTGTAAAATAGTCTCTTATAATAGGGTTTGAGGACTTTCAGATAATGAAGTTAGTAACTTTTAAGAAAAAGATTGCATTGAGCAAATGAACTTTAAATTTTAAGAACAAGAGTATTTGTTCTTGTTTAGGTATGATAAATGCTCCAGGATTTTAAAGTATTAGTGTCTAGAAAATAAAAATTGTGAACCTTTTACCTGAGTGGTTCAGGAGGTATTTATAACTCTTAAACCTTGTCGTTTTATTGGAGTGGAGGGACTGAAGAGTCATTTCTTTCTTATAGCATTAATGAGGGATGCACATTTCTTACACAACATTAATAAGGGATAAATATCTTTTATACTATTAATGAGATGAAAATATGGTAGGCTATTGAGAGAATTTTTTATACACTTAAAGTGTAGGGAGATAAATATCCTTGATATTAACATTTCATGTTAAAAGTCATAAGAATAAACAAATTGAGCTCTATGGTTGGACATGAGGGTTATGATGATCTCAAGACCTTCAGCTTTTTGTGCTTAGCACACTGTCATGCCCACAATCAATTGGTATGGTAACGAGCCAAGTTCATGCCCAATTAGGCTTAGCATATAGCAAAGCCCAAGGTCGACGAGTTTATATGCCCATGCTCAAATGGGCTTGGCATGCGACCTAGCCTAAAGGCAACAAGTCTACATACCCATGCCCAAATAGGCTTGGCAGTAGCTAAGCCTAAAGGTAATAAGTCTGGCAGTTCATTAGACCCATGTTTAATAGGGCTCGACGTACAACCAAGCCTAAAGGTACTAGGTCTGGCACTCACTAGACCCATACACATTTGAGAATGGTATGGTGCCAAGCCCATAAATGGTAGGTTTGACAGCTTACTTGATTCATGTCCATATGGGCTCGATAAATAGTTGAGTCTAAGGGTGTTGGGCTTGACAACTTGTGAGATTTATGGCCATTTTGGCTCAGTAAATAGCTGATCCTAAAAACATTGAGTTTGACAGCTCATTAGACCCACGTCCATTTAGGTTCAGCATGTGGTTGAACTGAAGAATATTGGGTCTGATAGCTCATTAGACCCATGTTTGTTTGGGCTTAACACGTAGCTAAACCCAAAGATATTGGGTCTGGTAGCTCGCTAAACTCTTGTCCATTTGAGCTGAGCACGTAATTGAACCCAAAGATGTTGGGTCTGATAGCTCAATAGACTCACATCTGCTCGAGCTCAGTTACGTGTGAAGCCCCAACAGACATGGGTCTGGAAAGCTGACATACCTAACATCCTTAAGGTTAGCATGTGGCTGAACTTATAGATGTTGGGTCTAGCAGCTCGTCAGACTCATGTTAGCTTGGGCTCGGCAAGTGGTTGAACCTAAGAATGTTGGGTCTAACATCTCATTAGACCTATGCCCGCTTAGGCTTAGCAAATGGCTGAACTCAAGATTGGGTCTGACAACTTGTTAGACCCATGTCTGCTTGGACTCATCACGTGATTGAACCCAATATGCTGGGTCTAGCAGCTCGCAAGATCCATGTCTGCTTAGGCTCAACAGGTGGCTGAATCCAGGTTGTTGAGTCTAGTAACTCACCAAACCTATGTCCGTTGGGGCTCAACTTATGGCTAAACCTAAGATATTAGGTCTGACAACTCGTCAGACACATATTTGCCCTGGCTCAACACTTAGTTGAACCTAAGGATGTTAAGTCTGACAACTTATTAGACCTATGCCTATTTATGTTCAATATTTAGTTGAACCTAAAGACATTGGGTCTGGCAACTTGCAAGACCCATGCTTGTTTAGGCTCAACACTTAACTACATCCAAGGATGTTGGGTTTGACAACTTGCTAGACCTATAACCACTTGACTTTGGCTCGTAGTCATGCCCAAAGATGTTGGGCCTGGAAGTGACATTGACCATGTCTTTCAGGCACGACATTTTGCAAAGCTTAGGGATATTGGATATGGATGCAAGCTTTACTCATTTATTATTGGGTTATCACCCTGCCTTTGTATCTTCTAAACAAGGACTTAAGCTTAACATAATTTTTCAAAATATATTGAATCAGTAGCCTCCTAAGTCTTTGTATATTGAAAACATAAAGATTTGAAAGGTTTTTAGCTTTTAATGATAAACTTTTTACCTTTTCCATGTGATAAGGATTCTTGTGACTATGTGACTTGTCTTAATTGAAAAGGAGTCTATTGGGAAGAGAAACGATGACGTGCTTTTAATGTAGTAATTGGTTAGGTTTTTAGAGATATTCAATGACATCAAGGGTTATTCATTCAACGACGAGGATGAAATGTTATTTCTTTTACAACCCTGGTCACTCTCACCTCCATTCTTTTATTTTATCTCCACTCTTGTAACTTTTTTGTAAAAACAAATTGTTAAAGAAGCTTTGAATGAAATTTGTTTTTATTTACAAAAAAAAACTCTATTATTTTAGGTATTCCCCACATTAAACTTTGTTATTCTTCATTCTAGTTATTTAGTCAGAAAAAATGGATTCTATAAGAGTTAGGTCCAATCTTAAGAGTAGAGATGTTATTTCTTCTAGTGGTGAATTTAGCTTCCATCTAGAAACTGAAAGAAATAGTAGAGGACAAAGGCTCATTAGACTACACCCTAAGACTAGAGGGGATGAAACTTTAACATTCATTTTTGAAAGAGGGAAGGTAATTCCTAACCCTAGAAAAGTCCCTCCTCTATTGCCTTTAAAGAATCCTAGGAGAAAGAGAGACTGTCTCAAACCCTTGAAGACATTGAGCCCAACACCTTAACAATAGAGCATGTGACCTATGTAAATGGTCAACATCTAGGAGAACATGTGGCTAAATTGCCTTCAAGGACTAAAAGGATTAGCCAAACGACCATGACCACCTCTTAAAGGCGTTGTGAGATAACTGTCGCCTTCTGTATGTATGAGTTAGGGTATTCTCTCTTTAAGGGTTCATAAGGGAAGTCTTTTGTTATTACAGGTTGGATCTAGGCTAGTTGTATTCTAATGGATGAATTATCATATCCGCTTTTGACAAGTTTCCTAGGCTCGTTGGACTCGAGCCTACTACAAATATCTTCAAGATTTGTTATAATTTGATTGGTGGTGCTGATTGTGGTAACGACATTCGTTGGTTTTGATTGGTACAATTTGATTGGTGCCACTACTTTTGTGGAGTTGGAGGCCAGAACTAGTGAGGGAAGGCATTCTTTCTTGGTTAGGGGTCAAACAAAGTGTATCCCTTCTAAAATGATTGCGAGTACTATTGTTTGCTTCAAGAGAAGGAGGGTCTCCACCCCCGTGGAGTTTACTGTTGTAGCCTTAGCCTCTCATGTTACCTCATTGCTAATGCCCTCACCATCACTTTCAACCGCATAGACCTTTTTGGTTGTTAGGATTTCTGCCTATGGGGCTTTACTAGAAGCTAGACAACTTGGGCTTGAGATGTTTTTGTTGACCTTGTCCTCAGTCGAGCCCTTTCTTACCTTGAACGGGGATGAAAAGTATGGCATGAAGTTTATTCTTGATGGGAAGTCCAACTTTAAGGTTGAAGACTTAGAGGTGTTGAAGAGCTTGAAGAGGCTTTTAACCATTCCTTCATACGTTCAAGTGATGTTTGATGAGAGTTATAACCATTATTTCACCTTTACTGGATAAATTACTCTCTACATAAGAACTAACTATTGTCTGCTCCATTTATTTTATTTTTAATTATCATCTTTTTATCTTTGGTAGACTTTTATGACGTGTGCCTACTTTAAAAGACATTGGATGGTTGAAAGGTGCCAAATGAGAGAGGCCATTACCAAGCATAAGTCAAACCAGACTACTTTTCAAAGGCTGAGGGTTGAGAAAGATGCAACGAAGGTTAAGACGCGGGAGCTCAAGATAACATATGTAGTGCTAAAGAAAGACATGAGAGGTTAGTAGCTTTAATTGAACTCCACTGAAAGGGAGCTTTGCCTGGCTTGTGATGAAATGGCCTCCTTAAAGTAGAGGATGATTGAGATAAGGGCATCATAGGAGACTTTGAAGGCCTAGCTCCTTATAGCTAAAGAAAAAGTCCATAACTCTCGTAAGCGGATAAAAGCTTTGAGGAGTTCCAGGAGATATTTGAAGGGTCTCCAGCGCTGAAGGAGATGGTTGGAGACAAGATTTTCCTTGCCATGTCTATTATATATTTCTTTAACATGTAAAGGGGAATTCAAGTGGAGAATGTGTCAGTCCGAAACTATACTCGAGAGTAGGAGATCTGAGATCAACCCTTGACGAATTGATAAGAGACCTTTAAACATCACCTAGAGAAAACAAAAATGTATTTTTGTCATTTTGAATAAGTCATACATATATTAAAAACTTATATTCTTATTCTCATTGACTATGATACTTTTTCAAATAATCAGAGTACCAAGCATGAAAAAGACTCTTTCCTTTCATATCTTATAAATAAAAGGTGTTTGGCTTTACCACCCTTGTAAATTTGAATGTACCATCCCATTTTGAGGCCAACTTGCTCTTACTTTCTCTATTATTTGTAACTTCTAATTTCCTCAACACCAAATCCCCATACATGAATATTTTATTCTTGACTCTAACATTATGGTACTGAGTAGTTTTACGTCTATAAACTTCATTTCTGATCATCGCAGTCAAATGAGATTTTTCTAAGAAATCTAGATTAACCCTAAGGCCTTGTTAATTGCTAGCTAAGGTATAATGGATGACTCAATGACCTAGGCACCCAATCTTAGCTGGGATTATGGTCTCAATTTCAGAGGTTAGGAGAAATGAAGTTTTTCCAGTAGACGTCCTCTAGGTAGTATAAAATCTCATTTAGCAGTTCTACCCACTTTAATCTGGCTTCTGTTATCTTCTTTTTAATTTCATTGAGAAGGACCTTGTTGGTGAGTTCAACTTGACCATTTTTCTGGGGGTGGGAAATTGAGGATAATTGATGTTCAATGTGAAGCCTTTGACATTGCTTTTTCATCTTGTAACTATCAAACGGTGTCCCATTATTAGTTATCAAGATTTTGGTAATTCCAAATCTATAAATGATGTTCTTCCATAAGAAAAAGATGACATTATTGGTGGTGATATCTGCCAAAGTTGACATTTCATGAAAATTCATTTTTTTTTTGCTTAAAATTATTTTTTTTATGTTTTTGGATCGTTTTGATGTCAAAAATAATTTTTTAAAAATAAAAGATATCATTTTGATGCATTTCCAAACGAAAAGTACTTTGAAAAGCAACTACTATCACACTCCCAAATACCCTAAAAGTAGTCTACGACTACCAAAATGAACTGTCTATTCCATGTGGCCTTTGAAAAAGGACCCGATATGTCCATCCACCATGGGGCAAAAAGTCACGAGGAAGATATTGTTTTCAACTATATAGAGGGTTGTTCAGAGACTGATGTAAACTTATGACATTGATCACATTTTTTTAGCAAGTTATCAACATCACCTAGGATGACTGACCAGTAAAATCCTGCATTAGCAACAAGAGTTCTAGAACAGGTGTGAAAACCACAAATTTCTCTATGGATTTACCTTAAAACATAAGTGCTTTCTTTAAGGGACAAGCAATTTAACAAAAGAGCCAGAGCAGATCGTCTATAGAAGAATGCTTCAACCAAACAATACCTTGTTGACCGTCTGATTAAAAAAATGATCTCATTTCTGTCCAGGAGAAACTCCTAATTAGCAGATAATCTTTAAAAGGAGTTCTCTAATTGTTTTCTGTGTCAATTGGGTTGGCCACTAAGCCTTCCTCTATGCTTAGTTTTTCTAAAATTTCAATTCATACATCCAGAGAGAGTTCAACTGAATTGGAGCTTGCTAGTTTGGATAATATATCTGCTTTGCCATTCTTATTTCTTGGAATTCTATCAATCAAAATTTATTGGCCTTTGTATTTTTGCGAGAATGACCTCTAGAGGGACTAGAAAATCATCGGGGTTGATAACTCTCAGTGTCATTTTTCCCAGCATTCTCTGAATGATGTAATTGTCTCCTGGCTAAGGAGACAACTTGTGGTTGAGAAGCTAAGACTAAGGGTGTTACCTCATGTGTCGAGACTCGCTAGGCTTGATTTTTCCCTTGAGTGGCCATCCCTACCTTTGTAAAGAGCCAAACCTAATTAAAGAATTGTTGAAGCTTTGATGGAGCAGATATGACAACAATTATAGAGAGGTATATGACATGTCCCATCTCAGATGTGTCTTGATTATCTGCCATAAAGTGACTTAGAAAGGTTAATAACCAAACTCATAAAAGAGTAGATGACTTTTTGATCAAGTCTCCCACATACGGTGCCAAATGATGATGTTCTAAAATCTAGTATGCTTAGGAATGATGGTTTTTGGTGTCTGGACAATGGGTAATCATATGTTCATGTCAATATTCCATACTACAGAGCTTATAAGGTGAGTGATTGGTTTTAGAAGACCTAATACCTGTAAAACAATATTTTTTTTTATGGGGTTTAGGGACTCTCAGATGATAAGGTCAATAACTTTTAAAAAATAGATTGCAATAAATGGGAGAATGAATTTTAAATTTCAAGAACAAGAGTATGTATTCTTGTTTTGGTATGATAAATACTCTAGGATTTAAAGGTATTAGTATTTAGAGAATCGAAATTATGAACCTTTTACTTGGGTAGTTCAAGTGGTATTAATAACCCATGAACCTTGTCATTTTACTGGAGTGGAGGGGATGAAGAGTCATTTCCTCCTGATAACATTAACGAGGGATAAATATCCCTCATACAACATTAATAAAATAAAAATATGGTTGGCCGTTGAGAGAATTTTTTATACACCTAGAAGTGTACGGAGATGAATATCCATAACATTAGCATTTTATGTGAAAAGTTATAAGAATAAACAAATAGAGCCTTATGGCCCAACATAGAGACTATAATGATCTTCAAACCTTTAGCCTTTCGCTCTTGACACACTACCAAACCCAAGGTCAATGGGTATGGAAGCGAGCCAAATTCATTCCCAATTGGGCTTGGTATGCAATTAAGTCCAAAGTTAACGGGTCGAGAGGGTAGCCAAACTCATGCTTAAATGGGCTTGGTGCATAACCAATCTAAGAGCGATATGTCTGGTAGTTTGCTAGATCCATGCGCATTTGGGCTTGGTGCACATCCAAGTCCAAAAGCGCTAGGTCTAGCACTTCACCATGCTTGTATTTGAATACCTCTTTTACTTCTCTATCTTTGCTTTTAATCCTTCATTCATTTCTAGTTGTCTTGAAAGTTTATCAACTATCTTAATTAGCTTCGTTTACTTGTATTCATCCTAAAAGTTGATCTTTCATTTGATTTCTTTATAAATCTTGTTGGAAATATTCGTCATGGAAGATTCTAGAGTTAGTTTGATGTTCTGTTATCGCACATCTTGCATCTATATATATATATATATATATATATATATATATATATATATATAAAGAGAGACATGTTTAAATTGAAGTTTACTGTGATGAGGGCAACAATAGATTTGATTTTCCTGTCGTGAAGTTGAGTTGTATGAATTAAATACCTAGCTTGAAATAAAGGCACTACGTCTTAGGTGGGATTATCAACTTAGAGGTTTGTCAGAAATATTTGAATAGGTTTGATTTAATGTTGGTTGTTGCATGCACGAAGTTAAATGTATGAAAATATATAGTAATCATTGATCTAATATGCATATTTAAGCCATGGGAATTTTCATAATATGCATGAAATACCGCTGCTCAAGGATTTTACAAGGTTGAACTTCCTACTTTGACAGAAGAAACCACTTATCTGATGTGGATGATTGATATACAGTGGCATCAAAACGACAGTGCAAGATCACCCATCTCTTTTGATTCTGAAGACTTTTTTAAGTCGTGGGGGATGACTCTACTAAGTAATTGCTCAATTGCTGATTTTTATCGAGATGTTTTATGTAATTCTATTTTAGTGAAAGGCTGGTCATTCTGAAAGTTATCTGTCACTAGTTTCTGCTTGCTTGGGGCTTGCTCCCCCCTTTCTTTTCTTTTCCTTTTCTTTTTCTTTTTAATGATAATGCTAAGTGCATTATAGTTCTTCTAGACGTCTTTGCTAGCTGTTGTTTTTTGTTTTTCTTTTGGAATGTTGATTTGGCATTGCAGCTGCTGAGAGTGCTAAAATAAATCTCACCTAAGTGAGATGTAATTTAATTATAGCAAGGCTACTCTCGTCTTCCTTTGCACCACTAAGAACTATGCATGCCTAACTTTTACGGAATAGACAGTGTTCTATGAGTTTGTTTGGCAACATGGTTAGGCCGTGTTTTTGTCAATATTTGAATTTTTTTTAATTAATTTTATTTTTAATATATTTAGATTGTTTGCTGATGTTAAAAATATTTTTTTAAAAAATAAAAAATATTATTTTAATATATTTCTAAACAAAAAACACTTTGAAAAACAACTTATTCCTATAATATTAAACATTAAATATAACAGGCTGTGCTTCACCAATCTTTTTCAGTGTCTATCAAAAGTCAAAATAATCATTAGCAAGAACTAGATTGTCAAAATTTTGTTCTAAATGTTGGCAGTTCGCAATGACATGGGATGATGAAAAGGGAGGGTGGTTTTAACCAGAAATTCTAATTTTTTGCCTGAACAAAATATTAAAATCTAGGTGTTTCCACTTGGTGGTTTCTATTTCAAACCCAAATGAAAGAAAGGCTGCTTCCATGCAATACTTACTTGGATTGTGTTTATAGATTGGCAACGCAATTCTTATGCAGTTATTGTAGTTTGTGTTTTGATGTTTAAGACGGAATGGTTGAAATATATCAAAAAAACATACATTAAACATATAACTTCAATTATCTTTGGTGTCAATTAATAAAAGAATGTGTGATTCTTAACCAAGAATTTTGGAATTTTTATTTTTTAGGGGATGAAAATAATGTGTTTGATTTTTGACGAGCTTTTAGATACAAGCACGAATACTTTATTTAATTAAAAAAATAAAAATATATATTATTTTAATATATTTTTAAATAAAAAATATTATAAAAATTAATTATTATTACATTTTTAAAAATCCCATCCTTAGCGGATGGCAACCACTTAGGCTAAGAAAAGGAAGGTGGATAGTTTTAACTTTTAATCCAAGTTTTTTTTTTCTGAACAGCAAAATTTTTTAAAGTTGATGCGAGGAGAATCTGGTAAAGGATTTGGAGAATAAAGAGAGAAACGTGCCCACTAAAATTTGGTGAAGGATAACGAATGAAGAGTCACTTTATGCCTATTCTTTTGTTTTTCAATACCAGACTGGAATGGTGTCGGGGCAAATTGCTTTCGACAAAGAAAACTCCCTTTCTTAACTTACTTGTACGGAACCACTGGGGCAAATACGCGGGTCATGATTTTGTTTTCCTGGATAGCAAAAGAGGTAAATGGTTTAGATCATCTCCTTGCATTCTCTGCCGCAACAGCAGCAATATAGCGAAGAGCTCTTGCATGAATGCCCGTCAACTAAAGAAGCATTTAATTGGCAGGACTATCAAAGGTTGGCCTATAATAAAATATAAACAAAAACATACTAACAGAATGAGGGTATTAAGATCAATTAAAGGAAAAGAGAGGCAAGCATTGATGATCATGCAATTGCCTTTGGCAAGATTTAATTGCACAGCATAACTACAAGCTACCAAGAGAAAAAATTGGAAAAAAAGAAGAGGGTCCACTCTGCATGAATATTATATATATCAGCAATAGCTGTTCTAATCATGCTTGTATATCAGCTGGCTTCCTCTATCCAACTGCACCCCGGAAAGTTTTTCAGCCTTTTACGTTTCATCATCTTCTTAGACCTTGATACGTTTTCCCAGCTACCAGCATCAGCGTACAAATTTGACATAAGCATATTATTCCCAGCATTCTCAGGCTCAAGCTCAGCCAAATGCCTAGCTGCTACCTCAGCAAGACCTATATCCCCATGATTCCTACATGCCCCTAATAATGCTCCCCACACGAATAAATCAGGCTTAACAGGCATTTTCTTAATCATATCATAAGCCTCATTAAGATTTCCAGCCCTACCAAGAAGATCCACCATGCATGCATAATGCTCTAATCTGGGAACAATCTTGTACTTCTGTTGCATCAAGATAAACAAACTGTGTCCATGTTCAACCATTCCAGCATGACTACAAGCAGTAAGGACAGCCGTGAAAGTCAAGTGATCAAGCTTATTTCCCTCTGATTTCTCCATTTGATCAAAAAGCTCAATTGCTTCATCACAGTAACCATGATTTGCATACCCAAAAATCATCGAATTCCAAGTAACCGTATTCCTCTCAGGCATCATATAAAATAGCGTACTTGCTTCTGATATAAAACCACATTTGGCATACATGTCAACAAGAGCACTTCTTACATATATATCATCTTCAACTCTAATCACCACTGCATAGCCGTGTATCTCCCTCCCTCTCCTTACATTAGCCATGGTCGCGCAAGCAGCCAAAACAGTACTAATTGTAGCAGAAGTTGGAAGAAATCCCCGGCCCAACATCTGTTTAAATGCATCAAAAGCTGCCTCCTTACGAAAATTTTGCACCAACCCTGATATAACCGAAGTCCAAGAAATCACATCAGGCTCTACTCCATTGCTGATCATCAGTTCAAACATCTTTGAAACCATTGCATCATCACCCTTTTGTGCAAACCCCGAAATCAAGCTATTCCAAGTTATTACATTAGGCTTGATACCCAATTTTTCCATTTTATCCATCAAAGCAAATCCTTCTTTAGCAAAACCATGTTGACCATAACCCGAAAGCATGGCATTCAAAGCCACCAAGTCTTTCTCCACCATCCTATCAAACACTCGCCGTGCCTTTTCAACTTCTCCACATTTAGAGTACATATCGATCAATGAACTAATAACATAAACATCCGATTCAATCGAATACTTCAAAATCACAGAGTGCAAAATCCTCCCAGTTTGCACATCATACACATGACCACAACATTTGAGTACGCTAGGAATAACAAACTTGTTGGCCCCTAAACCCTGCTTTTGCATTTCATAGAAAACACTCAAAGCTTCTTGAATAAGCCCACGACGAGAATAGGCCCCAATGAGCACAATCCAACGGCGGATATTTGACTCGGGAATTTTGTCGAACAACTTGCGAGCGTCAGATAACTGCTTAGTTTCTACATAGAAAGAGATGAGTTTGGAGGCAAAATGGGTCAAACGAGCTAATCCGTTAATGATGAGATGAGCATGAAGTTTTTTCCCTTGCTGTAATGCTCGATCACGACCGTATGTTTCGATGAGATGAAAATAAGTTTCCGATGATGATCGAAATGAACGGCGTGATATGATTAGGATGGGAAGCTTATGGTGGGATTTAAAAAATGCTAAAGTTCCCTTGAATTGGTAACGGGAAAGAAGCAGGCACATTTCAGATTTCTCCTCAGCTTCTCAAATCCCAGTTCCAGTGCATTTCTTTCTTTCCTGGGCCTTGAGGCAATAGAGGATTCTTGTTGCCCAACAAGCGACCTGTCGTTCCTTGTCAAACTTATAAAAGTTACTTAAAGGAAGCTGCAAGGGAGAGCTTGGTGTGTGGACTTACTAGTTTTTTTGTATGAAATAATTTTGAGATTTTAAAGATATTTGTATTTATCTATTTATAGAATGTTAAATGTAAGAAAATTTAACATTTCTTGGGACGTTAAACTTTTGAAACTTTAGGGTATGGTTTTGAATATGGCCAAATCACTTGCATTTCCTCTTCCACTTTGGACAGAAAGGAGGAGCAAAAGGTTTTACAAGAACAAATGACTCGAGGAGGTATCTTGGGGTGGCTCTGATTCATGGAAGGATAAAAAATGCGCTTATAAGATATATTATTGATGAAGCACAGCAGAGATTGGCTGGTTGGAAGGTGGACAAGCTTTCATTGGCTCGAAGAGTTTCTCTTTGTCAATCGGTCATTCAAGCGCTGCCTTTGTATACAAAGCAATCTTCAAAGTCTTCCAAAATCTACTTGTGAGGATATTGAGAGGATATGTAAGCGTTTCATTTCGGGAGATCAGGAGCACGCCGGACGGTTCATTTGGTAGGGTGGGATAAAATCTGTAAGCCTAAGAGTTACGGTGGTTTGGGTCTTAAAAATCTTGAAGCCATGAACGAAGCTTTGTTAACGAAGTTTGTTTTGGGGTTTGATGAAAGGGAATGATCAGTCCTGGGTTCATGTGCTGAGGGATAAATACATGAGAAAGGATGGTTCTGATTTGGGGTGGTTAGCAAAGCCTGATTCGTCTCCTCTATGGAAGACTATTTGTAGACTTCATCCAAAGGTGCCAGAAGGTGTTTCTTGGATTCTTGGTAATGGAAAAAGAGCTCGGTTTTGGCAGCATTGCAGGGTTGCTAAATGTGATCCTAGGCTTCTTGAGTTTGCTATTGATTTGGTTCCTGAGGAGCAACTTCAACGGACTGTCTGTCAGTTTGTTAGTGATGCTAGCCAGTGGGAGTGGTCAGTCTTTGATAGATTCCTACCTATGGAATTAATTCTGAAAATTGCAGCGGCGTTTCCTCCTCACGGTTCTGCTGGCCGCGAGGACATATTTATATGGAAATTTACTTTGAATGGAGAGTTCTCTACAAACACAGCTTATGGTATGTTAGAGGATCATAAATGGATAACAATTTACATGGAAATATAGATTCTTTTTCTTTCCTAGAGAGGCTTGTGGTTATTTGAAGTGAATTTGTTATGAGAGAGGTCGTTAATGTGAAGAATTTACTTGTTCATAAATGTGACTTAGATGATCTTCATGCTTTGGTTACTGTTTTTGGATTTGATGCCCTCAGGGTTCACTTGTAATAAAAGTTGTGTGGAGACAACGTAGTCTGTTCGTTCTAAACAGTTCATTAGTTTTCATTGTCAGAACAGAGACAAAGCAGGCTGCAGGTAAATTGATGGCAATGATCAGGGTTAGGATGGGTTTCACAACCTGTATATGAACTGAAAAAAGGGGGATTTCGAAGTGTGATATATGAAGCTGAGTTTTTTACTCTGGACCATGATGGCTAGTATTTTGAGAAAGGGGAAACAGAGGAAATACCTCTTTGAAGCCATATGACTAAAAATGGGGAAACAGTTATGCAGACTTAGTCAACTTGGTATTTCAGGAGGTAACCTTCTGTGACTAACAATTGCAATCAATTAAACTGCATTGATCTTATTGCCACATGTTAAAACAGAGCCCACAAGTCTCTCTATCTTTTTCCAGGTGACATGCGGCTCTTTGTTGTTCACTGCCTGTGCAAGAACTCCGGAAAGAGATACTTTGGCCACCCCCCTCCTTAAATTTCCCTCTCTGTGATCAAAGATGCAGACCAAAGGAGGACACTAGGAGAGAAACTCGAGGCTGAAGCACGTACTGGAGCAATGGCTCCATTTGATGTCAAGCACGGACATGGTAAAAGGCCTGGAAATCCAACAACCCCAACTGTGGAAGAACTTCTACAAGGTAATTCCATAAACCGTAATGTAACCTCCATGGTAGAAGAACAGGTTAATGATTCTGTTTTCCCTAGGAGGCTTGAACTTGAATACGATAGGCAACGGGAATAACAACAAGATGGTCGAGCTATAGCTTATCAGCAGCTGAAGAAAATTTTAGGATTTTCAGTTCATTCATCAACTCTTTCTTCAGATATTGAAAATTGAAAATAAATGTATTTTAATTTATTTTACAACGTAAATTATTTAAAAAAAATGCCTGTATTTGATTCCAAAGTCATGGAAATTCATGTCTCTATCACTACTGACCTATGAGTTTTGCATGTGCAGCTGAGGAAGTTACAAGGTGGTCGCCACACACCACACCAACTTTTTGTAAGGATCATGAGCTGGAGTATGATCAGTCCCCCCAATCAAAAGAAATCAGTTATTACAAAAGTGAAGGAGAAGGCCAGGAAATGGCGAAGCACCCTCAGCAAGAAGAAGCATAATGACGACGGTAACACCACTCCTTCATGTGGTGTCAGCCTGGATTATGTTGAAGATGAAGATCCTGAATATCTAGGAGCCCCAAGTAACTTCATTCATAGTCTCATTCTTCATATATAGTAGAAAAAATATAAAACTTACGTGAAGAGAAGGTGGCACCAGCATACGACACAGTATCCGTTGCTACCCATGCCATAGCTTCCAAAGATTCAAAGCCTCGCTGTTTCAACCCCTGAAACTGTGATATCGGAGACGCATGTTTTGCCGAGTAGTGTGACCTGTGCTGCTGAAGACAAGCCAATAACTGAAACTGTGAGCGGGAAACAAGAAAATGAAAAGTCTCCTAAAACACTAACTGAAACTGTGGCAGAGAAGCTGGCACCAGCATACAACACAGTAGCCATTGCTACCCATGCCATTTCTTCCAAGATTCAAAGTCTCGCTATTTCAACCCCTGAAGCACCAGGTGCAGCGGGATTAGACCCTATGGAGGAAAGTAGAGCAGCATCATCTGTAGCAGGACCAACCAAAGTAGCTCTAGACCAAGTTACATCAGATCCATCCCGAGATCCAGTAGCTGCAGCATTTGGTTACCATTTCTGTGCCAGAGAGAAAAAATGGGATAAAGGAGTTTCAGTGAAGGAGTATTTAATGCACATGTCTGGGCCAGGAGAAGATGATAGAGCCCTTTCTCAAGTGACATTACAAGCAACAAGTCCAAGGAAAACTGCTGGCGATGTGAGTGTGGTGGACAAGGTGAGAGATGCTGTAAATTCTCTTCTTCAGGTCCAGGAGTCCTCCCAACCTACAGTTTTCCATTCAGCTAAGAACTCATCCTCAGATATTACCATATCAACCGATGCTCATGAAGGTGACTTAATTTTTTTTTCCCTTCATTCTCTAGCAGCGCAATCGATTGGAATTATTGGTGGATATTGTAATTTGTTAAATAAATGCTGAATCATAATCGGAATGGATTGTAGGTTGTGACATGATTTATCATATTTACTGTTGTAACAAGATTATCCTGACCTGCCAGGGCTAAGATTGGCAGTATGATTTGTGTCATGTACATTAGGAATAGTTCCTTTTCTCACTGTACATCTTGTGGTTGCAGTTACCGAAGAAGAAAATCATGGACGAATACATAAAGCCAACTGAAAGGTGATTTCAATAGATATCAAAGAAAAATTTTGGTATTCAGTGTACCAAATTCTATATATGTTAATAAATAGCTGCCAATGAAGGTGGCAATAATTGCTTAGAATTAGCGATAACTATCTAGAGATTGCGTTTTGTGGATCCCTGCACTGAATGTAACATTTCTTCCTATTCCTCTTCTGAAATTTAATCATCAGAGTGGTCGTTTAATTAGAAATGTTATATCACCTGATAGGCTTTAGCTCAAATGGTTCGCTTTTGATTAGCAGGTGAGCTTAAAATCAGTGGCAAAGCGGCTGAAATGGAATTCTGGAGATTATGATGGATAGTTGTTTTCTCTTACTACAGTTTTATGAGCATCTATCAACTGATATCAGGTGATCGTGACCGTGACAAAATGTTTATTACATCACACTGTTAAATTAAGAATGACAGTTCATGAATGCTGCCAAGTACTTGTTATAAAATACACAGCAGATATTCAAACGAGAACATCATAGCGATGGCCATGATTCGATCATCCTTGCAGGATGATTAGTGCCTTGTACTTCCTTTTCGTTTTACACACAGAAAAACTAACAGTAGTAGTTGATGATGGACAGACATGGTAAGTACCTAAAATGACCACAGAAACCAGAACCGCAATCACTGTAAAATGCCCTTCCCAAAAATTAGTTTCTCAACTTCTATTACAGTAGTGTGGATAGGGGGCAT
>Ga0325405_1002102_pt1 | contig 20484 bp, 11 predicted proteins | sample PopdelMetagenome_21_FD_205663 | JGI IMG/M metagenome (GOLD analysis project Ga0325405, IMG submission 205663) | Populus deltoides microbial communities from Bellville, Georgia, United States - Xylem-Control-R2 | ecosystem: Host-associated > Plants > Phyllosphere > Stem > Wood/Secondary xylem...
ACAAAACTATCTCTCTCTCTCTCTCTCTCTCTCTCTCTATATATATATATATATATATATATATATATATATATATATATATATATATATATATATATATATATATATATATATGATACCATCAAATGTGATTGAGATTGAAAGCAAAACAGGTCATTCAACCATACTATCGTCATCCACGCCTATAATTTATGTACACCATAGAACTAAAAAATATGGTTGTGATGATTATAAACATAGAAAACAAAACGCCACTGAATAACAGTGAAACCCACGTGTGTGTGTTTTTTTTTGGTAAATCATCATTTTTATATATTGCAGTGTGTTGCTGCAAATTTTTTTTTAATTATAGTACAAATAAATAAATAACAATAAAACTATAACTATCGTCATATTTTCTTTATTAGAAGGGGTGCAAAGAAGCCAATAACAAAAGGAAACTAAATGATGCAACTAAGTCACCGAAGCAATCATGTGAAGATTTGTCACAACTAAATGGAAATTTAACCTAAAAAGATTATATAAATTACATAACAAATATTTTTATATATTACTGGGATAGAGTTAGGTCAAACATAAGGTTTGATCAAGTTAGATCAGTATAGTGGCTAAAAATATCATAACTTTTTATTAGATTGTTAGAATGGGTTTAAATTTTTATAAGAGATTCTCGAGGATTTGTTTAACAAGAAACCACTTCATTGGTTCATCCACTACACAAATTCTTTGGAATTGGGCTCGAAAGAACATGTTTGGCCAATTTTTGTTTATGTTTATTGATTTCTTGTGTTATTTTGGATTTTGTATTATTTTCTCTTTTATGTTTAGGGATTTTGACTCGATAACCTATTATAAGTTGGTTTTCTAGCCTATTTAAAGGCATTATGAATATCTTTAAGAGGCAAACTTTATTTTTTTTTTATTTCTGTAGAATTAAATTGTGAATTTAGAGTTTAAGCTTGTAATTATTTGCGCTCATCAAATCTGTTTTTTCTATGATTGATTTATTGTCATTGTGCTTTTGTCTGCGTCACTATAAAAATATCATATAAAACTAATCTCATACATATCTTCTTGAATAATAGAAAAAATAGATACTAAGAATAAAATGAAAATAGTGAATCCCTAGTCTAAAGAGAAAGCATAATTGCTAGCCAATTGACCCAATGATTAGGTTTTCTATCATTATGTCAAACATGAAACTACCATGAATGCTACAATAATTATCGTATGGCTCTAACAATATGATTATTTACATTGTCATCAGTGAACAAAGATTAGAAAATAATTGTGAATTTTTTTTTTTAGATTAACTACTTATATTATACACACACATATACAATATGTTTATACATGTTATAGCAAACAAAAAATGTATTACAATAGCTAGTTTCCATAAACAAATTGTGAAGGGAATCCAATTTTCTCTCAATTTCCTTAGCATCCCCTAAGCTCATGAATATTAAAGGAGTATGAGGCTTATTTTTTAAGAGCATAATCACACATGTGAGGCTTGCTTCTATTGGATTTCTCAAAACACATATATACAGCTGAAACTGTAAATTTAAATTTTTTTCAAAAGTTCTAAGAATCTCATTAGACAGATCTAGAGTTATATAAGGTTTATACGAAGATTACTTGAAATCAGATGCTCTTTTTGCTTTGAATAATTGCTTCAAGATTGGGTTGTCGCAAAACACAAACCATCCAAATATTCGGCCTCTAACAGTAATCCATACGAACCATTAGTAAAAAATCTCCTAAACCCTTTTAGGAGATATAAATTATTATACCTTAGAGTATGAACTCTTTTCTTTTATATTTTAGGTGTTTACGTACAATACTTTTCTCACTCTTTTTCATCATTATTCATACAAAATAAGAGGCATAACATTCTATTTAAAAGAAAACTTAAAAACCCTATAAATGATAAAATATCAATTTTCTCCTTAAATAATCACATATATTATTTTAGGCTAATTTTAAAAAATTATTCAAACTAGTCCTTACTTGATTATTTGTAGGTCTAAAATTGTAATCCTTGTATCAATTACAATCTAGTACTCAATTTTTAAAATTTATTTACAATCAAGTCACACTTAATTAATTATCTCATTTTAATTTCTGACCAATGATTTTTATGTGTGTGACCCATTAGGTTCCCTAATAAGTTGGCCCAATGTAAATCACAATCCTGAATAAAATATGATTAAATAAATTAAACAAATTAATTTATTATCAATTTAACAATTGCATGATGTGTATTTGAAGATCAAGTACAATGTCTAGCAACCTGTCATGATCCCCTAAATATTGAGAAAGTCATAAGTAGTTTGACTTAATCTTTCAGTGATCAATTTCTCAATGTAATTATTATCCCTTCATAAAAAATGTTTTGATTTAGAAATTATAGCATGAAATATGTCTACTCTGTCAAATCATGTTTATTTTCAATAACATAGTCATTGATTTTTTGAATAAGATTTACTTTTCAAATCTCATTTCACCTTGCGTAAAGATTTACAATCAATACTATTTGAGGTCAGATGAAACATTTTTCCTAATTAACCAAGGGTGATGAATCATCTCTTTATTACTTAAATACCTTCATATAGTTCATGTTATATCTAATATCTACCCATTTGTTACCCTTGATTAGGACAACGTGTAGTAGGATCAAAATGTAACACTCCATATATAAGATAACTTAGTGATCTCAAGTTTAAGGATCATTTACACAACCGTCACGTGAGTCTTTCCATAGACACAAGTGATCTTTCCATATGAAATTCTCATGCGGGTCAGTTTAGTGTACATGCCATCTGACAAGCATCTACATATTAGTTCTAGGTATCTGTCGTATCTTTGTTTCTAAGAACACTTGTTTTCTTTCATAAAGGAAAGAACATGATATGTTTCAATATCAATTGTTATAATTAATGTCTAATCTTAATAAATCATTGATTAGGAACAATGCTTTGATGCAATATGAATTTTATAATTATAACAACTTTATAATTTTCTTAGCACAACTTTTTTGTCCCAAGAAATTTATATTTACATTAGATTCATTAATCAAATATTTGATGAATATTAAAAATAAATAAATTTTTATTAATAAATTATATATACACACACACATGAACAAAATCAATATTATATTTAATCAACTAATTAACTATAGAAAGTATTGTGACCGTTAAGCTATTGGATAGGCCATTAGCGAGAAATAGCCAAATTTAGAACAACCCAAGCATTGGTTAGTTAGAAAAGGGTTTATTATCTCACCATGGTTAAAAGCCAAGCTTTGAATAATTCAAGGCTTCCATTACCTTTTTTTTTTTAACACGATAGACATATTTATAACCCACAACATTCATTTGGAGTGAAGAAGCACCAAGCTTATAATAAATGGATACGAAGAAGAGCCTAAATTTCAACAATTATTGCTACAGACTAGTCAGAATCCTTGCAAGTAGGGAAGGTGTACCACAATATTCGATTTTATATCCTGTTGTATAGGAATCCTACTTTTTCTTGATTTCTTTAACATTCTCCCATAAGCTCATGAGTAGCGGAAGAACATGATGCTTATCTTTTAAGGGCAGGGCCACACATGGGATGCTTAAAGAGAGCGATGAAGCTTACATATAAGTTCGGAAATGCAGGACTCTGAAACCCTAGATGTTAAGACATTTAAACATCTTAATAAACGTTCCATTGAAGAAAGCATTGTAAATGCTAAGCTCTCGAAGAGGCCACTCATAGGAAATAGCCAAACTTAGAACAACCATATTAGTGGTTGACTTGACAATGGAGCTTAATGTCTCATCATAATCAATGTACTCTAGTTGATGAAATTCTTTAGCAGCAAGACAGGCCTTGAATCATTCAAGGCTGCCACCAGCTTTTTTTTTAAGATGATAGATATATTTACAACTCACACTATTCAGATTTGAGTGATTATACACCAAGCTCTAAATATTAAGGGTGTTTAAAAAGACCAAACAACCAAGAAAATCGAACCAAGATGAAAAACCGATTAAACTGATTTTCAAAACCATAAAATCTTGCCGATTCAGTTTGGTTTCGATTTTAAAACTGAAACCAATGAACCAAACCAAACCTACAAAAAAAAAAGAGATATAAATACTACAGTTAACCTAACCCTAACAATAACATGACTGATAACTCAAAAAGCCGCTGCCCTTCACTCTCCATCTCAACACTCAAAAGCTAAGCCATCCACCCACAAATAAGTCCTGATAAAAAAACCCACATCTCCATCTCCTGGGCTTCTCTTTTTATTTCTGTGCAACATCTCCATCTCTTCTGCGCGGCTTCACTTTTTATTTATGCGTAAGCTGTCAAAAAGATCTAATTTGTCTTCTTGTTAAAGGGTAAATTCCATAGCAAAAACTGATGATAATTTGATATGTGCAACTTTAGATTGGTGGCCTGGTGAAAATTGTTATTACAACCAGTGCCTATAGGAGAAGGCTGGCCTCCTCAATCTGGTTTGTCTTTTTCTTTTGTTTTGTAAATTTCTTTACCAACGAATATTCTTATTAATCGGGATGCTAAAAATATGGGGGCTTTGCTATATTTGCAAGATTTGAACAACAAGATTCTGGCTAAACCGAAATATAATTGCATGCAATCGTCCTAATAATTCTAAAATAGAGGTGACAATTGTAATCATCTATATAGCAAGCAGATATGAAGAGTGTTCTATTCTTATAGGATAGGATTAGATTTCCCAGTTTTATAGCAAAAAACCGAATTTCATCGAACTGAACCGGTTCGATTTGAACCAGTTTTCGGTCCGGTCCGGTTTTAATTTTTCAAAATATAAGTTACTCGGTTCTATTGGTTTTTGTAGTCCGAACAGAACCGTGAACATCCCTACTAAGTATGGATACAAAAAAAGAGCTTAAATTTCAATAACTATCACTACTCTTGCTAGAATCCTTTTTCAAGAAATAGCCAAGTCAAACATGAACTTTCCTAGGTTCTATATTGTTATATAAAAAATGGAGCTACAATGAATGCTACAATAATTGAAATTGCGTGACCCTAACACAATTATTAGTTTAGGATTGGTTACTTCTATTATATACATATCAATGTGTATTACGACAAGTCTATATATACATGCTATAATAGTCAGTTTCTATGTCTAACTGCATGAAGAATTAACACAATAATTTTCTTATGGCTCTAAAAAGAAGAAATATTAAACAAAAATTGTGTGTAAACCCTAACTCAATTATTAGTTTAGGGTTGGCTACTTCTATCTCACACGCCCCACCCCCTCACACACACACACATATCAATATGTATTACAATAAGTCTATACAAAAGTGTATCATAATTGTTAGTTTTTATATCTAACTGCATGGAAAATCAACTTTCTCTCAATTTCCTTATCATTCCCCTACAAGCTCATGGGCATTGAAAGATTATGGAACTTGTCTTTTAAGAGCAGAAATTGTGAGGTAGAGAGAGCTTTAGTAAACACATTAGCAACTTGATTTGTGGTGCTAATATATTAAAACTCAAGATCTATTATAGCAACCTTGTCATATACAAAAAAAAAAAAAGATTTCTACATGTTTAGTACATGCATGAAACATCGGGTTGTAATTAAAATAGGTAGTGTTATAACTCATTTCTGGGTTATTCCTCAATTCATCTTCTTTCTGTTAAAAAAATTAAAAATTAAATAATAATAATAATAGCAAGAAGATTGATATTTTGGTAAAAATAAGCTAGGAGGATTTCAAATATAAAGGAAGATCAAGCTGCAATTTTGGATAGAATTGAGAGCATCATTGTACCCCTATTATACCCAAAACTGAAAAGACAATGTAGATTCAAGGTCAAATTAAATCATTATTGAACAAATATGCATAAAATGAAGTCCAAAGACAAAATTAGATTTTTAATAGGCCAAATTAAAGTTTAATTATGTTTAAGAATTAATTTGGGTTCAATTAAAGCATTTAATTAGGTGCATGGACTTAATTATACTTTAAATTGGTCAAATTAATTTTATTAAACGCTTAATTGGTGAAAAAATAAGTTTAGAGCCCAATTTAGGCTTAATTGAGAAGATTGGAATTTTATGATATCAAATTTCTTTTTACCAAGTCAATTGATTCAAATCAGGAGTAAAATTGCAAGAAAATCAAAATTTTGGGGTCCATTAAGGGCTAAATTAAATAAATTCATTGCCAAGGACCATTTTGCAAAAGATATCAAACTTCGGGGACCCAATTGATTGAAATTCAGGGTGAGATTGAAGAGAATTGAAAGTTCAATGGTCAATTAAGGGTCAAGTTGCATAAATCAAAAACCAAAAACCACAACGAAAAAGGCGCTGAAATTCGAGGCTGACATTGAAGTTTGGCAAGGGCAAAATTTCATAAAATTGGAAATTTATGGTCAATTAGGGGTGCAATTGAAAGAAATTAAAAAACAAAGGACCAAATTGAGTTTTTATCAAATCCCTAAATTAAAACTGTAAAATCCAAAATGATATCATTTCATTTAAATGAAATAATGAGTTTTGACCAAAACAAAGTTGTTTTGACCAAACAGTAGAAAAAAAAAAGGACAAACCAGGTAACGCATCGTCTAGAACTATTCATCTTCTTCATCATTGGTTTCGCTCGAAAGCTGGTCAGATGGCCTCCTGTTCAGGGCATTTTGATGCTATATCTATCCACGAAATTTAACAAAGCTTGAACGCAAACGATAGCTTGACTTCTGACTACACCCTAATATGGTTATTTCTAGCTTATTGACACCACAATGGCCTTGGCGTTGCCTGAAAGTAGTCAACTCAATGAGCCTTTCTGCAGTAACTTTTTCAGGCCATGATTGCAACTTTGTGCCAACGATTAGGATCCTTTTAGGTCGAATTAAGGGCCAAGATTTGGCACAATTAAAGATAAAATATCATCATCCACTCGCTATAAATAGGGGTGGATTCTATGGCCAGAAGAAGAAGAAATCCAGGTGCAAAGTTGATAAGAAACCAACCTCCCTCCCCAGTTTATTTGCTCTCTGTCGTTAGTTCTTTCTATTTTTTCTCTCTCCTCACCGTCTCTTCAGCCACCACAACCTCAAAACCATTGTGAAGCACTACAACACAACCTCCTCCACCAACACATCTCCTCATCGGTGATAGAAACCACCACCGTCAATCTTTCCTTCTTCCTCTCAACCATGGTTTTCTTCTGCTCCAACAACCGACAACAGCCGTTAACTCCTCCACTAACCTCACGTTGGTCTCCCATCACGACCAGCCAGACCACCATCAACACTCCCTGTTGTGATGTTGTGATCGCATAAATTAATTACCCTAACTTAAAACACACAAGATAGTATAGAGCAAGCAAGGGGTCGATCCCACGAGGAAGATTTAGTTTAGATTTTTATGCTATATGTTATGTAATTGGGAGGTTTTGATTTGTGATGATCTAAACTATGGAAGAAATTAAACTAGCAAACAAAATCAATTGAAACCGAAATTAATCAAGAAAATAAACCTTGGTCGCAAGCACACATCCACCAAGGGAATTAGAACTGATCCTTGAAACGAAAATTGCAGTTTATGTTCTAAAATTTTATCTTTTCTTAACGTTGATTAATTAACGGATCCACCGTATAACTAATCCTAACCAACAAACAATCAAGCTGTCCGTAGCTTGTGTGACTTTGTTCAAATGTTCTCCCTAAGTTCAATAATGTAGTTCCGCCACAATTATCAAGCTTAGTTGCTTCACAAGTTCATATATCACAACTCTGGTTTTGATATTAAACTTAGCAATAAATTGTTCACAATAATAACTTAGAGTCCGCTCTAGCAATCATCAACAACAATCATAAGAAATATGCATAGGAAAACAATCATACTCATTCATAACATAAACTAAAAATAAAAGGAAGAATAAATCTCACGGTTCTTGAAATCTGAAGGTCTTTGGGTCCTTGTAATCAAGAAAAGAGCTTAGCCTTGCATAACTATAGAACAAATACTTCTAAAGATTGAAGAGAGCATGATTTTAGGGTTTATAGAGGAGAGAATTTGTGTTTATTCTCTGCTGGCTGCTGCCTCCTTTTGCTCTCCCTCCCTTCTCTCTTTCTTTTTATATGCTAAGAAACCCTAGTCCCTATTTTACAAAATAGTCCTCCCTTAAGTTGACAGTTTACATTTAAGTACTTCAATAATTATTTTCCTAAAAAGGAGAAATAGCCTTGCATTAAATCTTCAAGCTTCGACTTAGAGGAGCTAAATTATTGAAATAAAAACTTGGACACCGGTTTAGATGCTTCGAAACATAATTTGGACATGTTCCTTCACGAAACCTGTTTGCTGGCAGAATTCAGTTGTCATCTTTGGAAAATCAAATCTCCCTCATATGACATCTTTTTTGGCTGAAAGTTTGAGCGTTTATAGGAATGTTAGTCATAAATCCAAAAAAAATGAGTTTGCATAAATTGGACTTGTGTAGCTCCAGATATTCAAGTCGGAATGGACGAAGGTCAACATTGGCAGATTGCGAGATTTGACTTTGAAAGCTGCGATTTCCATGATCTTTCTTATTTTATTTTCTTGCCTTAGATGTTCAGAAAGGTATGGATGTTAGCTTATTTTATTTCGACCTCTAGAACTCACGCTCTGCACAAAACATTCACTGAAGGTCAAATCTACCAATTACCTCCAATTTACTTCTATTTGCATCTTTCATCCAAAAGTGCCTTCAAAACATAAAACAAAAAATATAAAGGCATTTTATATATAAAATATAGGCAAAACACTAGTTAAATGTGGATAAAACTATCGAATAATATGGTTGCATCACTCCCTAACCCAAGTAAATCTCTTATTCTTTATTCTTCTTTTTCTTCTTCTTATTCTTGTTGCTTCTACAACTGTTGCATGCATGATTCATTTTTCATGCAACAACAAAAATAATTAACATGGTTACTGGGCTAGGCCAACAACTATTTGGGTTGTGGACTAGACCCATTTTGGCCTAGCATGGATAGCTAGGTCGGGTCCAGCCCACCAAAAAACAGAAGAAGATGTGTTTGTTAGGCTGTTAGTCAGCCCAACTAGACTGAGTTAGGCTAGATTCGTTTCTGCCAAGCCCAAATGGTTGGGCCGTGTCTAGCCCGATTTATATTTAATAATAATAATAATATATTAAAAAATCAAAAAAAAAGTCAATGATCATTTCAAAATATTTGTGATTTTCTCACATATTTTTCCAACAATTTTGCATAATATCGGGTTGTATATTTACATTATAAGATACAGATCTGGTATTAAAATACCTGGTTTTCTCTGAAACTTTTCAAAAAAAAATTGAAAATTCAAAAAAAAATTAAATTAATTTCCTCTTATAAAAAAAGAAAAAATGTTTTGTTTTCGTGCATACGGCTAAATCCTAAAAGTTTTTCAAACATATTTTTTTAAAAACAAAATGCATCTTTCTCATGTTTAAAATGTAAAATGAATATCATAACCAGTTTATAATTATCCATTAGGATATGATCAAAATATCAAAAATCCTTCACTAATCATTTTTTTCACTTTATATTTAAAGCGCTAGGATTTAGTTGTAAACTTTAAAATTTAAGGATATAATATTTTATACCCTGAGGTATTAAAGATACAAAGCGCAAAATAAATGCGACACTAAAATTTAGATTTTAGAACGGTTAGGATTTCACTCGATAAGGTAAAAACTTTCTTACAAAGGGAGATCTGCCTTGAACTTTAGACGAAGCTAATGAATAGAAACTTGATCTAGAAAATAAATCAAAAAACAATGTAGTTTACTTCAAGTAGGGTGCACTAGGGGTGGTGCGTCTTCCCCTTGCACAACCAGTCCCTTACCCGGACTTTTACAGATCATAGGTTTCCAAGTAACCATAATACTAGGTGGCGACTCATGAACCTTATAATCATAATTTTATGATTAAACTCAAAATCATTTCCTTTCCAACACACTCTCAGGAGGTCGATATCGTCGTCACTCAACAACCCCACTCACTCCCCGCGATAGGTAGCATCAATATTGTCACTCAAAGAAAGGAGCCTTCGAAAGAGAAACCCTTAACTTTTACATGAGACAGTTTGTACATATTAATCAAATAGTTGCATCCACCAAAGAATTTAGCTAGTCTACACTAATTTGACCTTTAGGAAGCTAAGTTGTCTTCTAATTCAATCGCATAACCTCTATGGATATTCTACCATCCAACTTTCTTGTCCATTTAGAGTCAATATAAACTTGTAGAAACAAATGAAACTGTTTCTACAAATGCAATCATGACTTGCAGTATGTTTAACATGTTATAAAATACCCTTCACCACCATCTAATATCCTTTGTTGGGCCATACATAAATTACCAATACATGTTCATAACATAAACTAGGTCAAATCTGGTCAAGATGAGATTGAGTGTGTCATCAACCAATTTTTAACCTCATTATATTAATAGTTTTTAAAAAATCCAAAATAATAGAAAAAAAACAACAAAAAAATCTAAAAAATATATTTTTACATGTTTGCATTATTTTTAACATTTTTAACGTCTTTTCAAAAGAATTTAAAATTTTATTTTCAATGTTTACAGCTATTAACATGTCCATTTCAAAATCATTTGTTTATTTTTCTCATCGAGTTAACGTTGACGTTGCCTTTTTAAAAAATATCAAAATATGAAAAATAAGGAAAATAAAAAATATATGGACGAGAGGACTAAAAATGCAAAGGAAGAAAATGAAGGACCAAAGTGATTTTGGGTTGCTTGGTCCCCAAAGATACCAAGCAATTGAGAGGAAAAAGATAATCTTGTTGCCTATAAATAGATGGTTATACACACACAAAAGAGGGAGGAATTTAAGGGGAGAATTAGTTGGAGCAAAAAATCACCCACATATACCCATCTTCATCATTATTACCAACCCTTTACTCACTCATGGCCATGCTCTCTCCCTAACTCACCACACACACATATAATTTGAACCAAAAACCCATGAGACAACAATTCTCTCTCCCCTTTTTCACTCACTCATTTAAAAAAAAAAGGAATGGATTGTTCATTTTTCAAAGACAGTGCAACCTCATCTCTCCTATTTTCTTACTACTAGTAGAAATAACAAACCAACCAACCCCCATCTCCTTAAAAAAAATATTAAAACAGACCATTTTTTTTTTTGGATTCGCACAGCAGCTCAACCTTTCTTAGCACAAACTTTCAGCTTCTCTTAATAGCAGCGGTGGAAGCTCCTCTTCCCAGCAATGTCATCTCTTTACATCATGTTCTGCATCACAAAGGCCATCAGTCGTCAACGAAAGATAGCCTCCTTTCTTATTTAGGTGCATCATTAGTTGTCCATAACCTCCACATCTCCTTCTATAACATCCAATAGCCATAAAAAATAGCAGCAAGGCCAATCCTCGTGAGCAGCAACGAACACCACACCAACAGCTTCCCCCTTTTGGTCGAAGCATCCACGACAACCAACTCCTCTCCTCCATTTTAACCGTGAACAATATCAACAACAAAGGAACTTCCTCCCAGACCAGCAAACTCCACCAACATCTGATGCAAACCTCTTAACCACATGGTCAAGCAAATACCGACAAAGTAAATAACAACCTGGAAAGCTAAAAATTAGGTTTGATAGAACTTTAATCAAGAGGTAACCTTGTACTTAAGAACAAAATGTATTGAAAAAAGACTTGGACCCATAGATAATGATGGATCTAAAACCATAAGTATGCAAGTGACACCTCATAGCCAGTTAATCTTTGATAAGTTAATATACGATCTTTTTTCCTATAAAGAAAGGTTGTTTTGCAATAAACATACAAAAGAAAACTCTCATTTTTTCTCTAACTTGTTGCTCAAATTTATAACTAAAAAAACATAATATAGTCTCCTCTAACTAATCCTAATGGACTCTTTTCGGATTGCAAGCTAATGGGCCTAAACTACTAACCAACTAACATAAGTCCAATAATAAAATAAACTCTTAAACAATGTCTAATAGGTCAAAACAAACCCAAATTTAAAAAAAAAATTAAAAAAAAATAGGATAATAAAAATAAAGTTTTCATGCCAAAATTCCTTAATGTAACCTTAATCTCTAATTTTCGCACATTCTTAGTGAATTTTCATACCTAAATTCAAACATATTGTTCTCTTTCATCTGTATGAATTACTAAGCCTAACATATATGGTAGGAAAGCTTGAGATGTCAAGTTTCCATCCCAACTTGAATTGCAGCAAAAGGCCACTTGTAGCTCCATATATGTCCCAAAAACTACATCTTTTTAGCAAAACTAAGAAGAACCTTGTTAGCAAATAAGGTCCTCCTAATATATAAGCTATCATTTTCAACCATCTTCTTCTTCTTCAATTTCAATTAGATGTCAAAGATACAAGAGTTATAGGTCTTTCATTCATCTTAAAGGAATACCTATTTGTCATTCCTTCATGCATAACTCTCTTATCACACTATCATTGTTTACCAAGCAACAAGTGACTAGCTTGTATTGATACAACATCATATAACACCTCATCACAATATTTACCAATAGAAAAAGCTAATAATACAACTGTAATTTCACTTCACTTCTATCATTTAACCACTGTAATTTCCACAGTAAGGAATGTTTAGTAGCATGCAAGTTTAGGGATGTTTGGTAGCGTGCAAGTTTAACTTTCTCATTTATTCAGTACTAGCTACAATAATACAACTACCACCATCTATAATTAAGTTACATGTCTTATTATGAACATGGTATCTCATGTGGAATATATTCTCTCTCTGACCTTCTGAATCATTCACCTTGACATGCATAATCAGTGCTCTCCTCACCACAAGTGCCTCTCCCTCAACCAAATACTCAACACAAACATCATTAACATCCTCTAGTGGTGGCATCTTCTCATCTTCATCCTCCTAGCAATCTCAACCTCGTTATTAGCTTTCATAACTATGACTTTTTTATATGGATATTGTGAAGCAACATGACCAAAACCCAGACAACAAAAGCATTTAATGTCATAGTTATGAGAAGTAAGAGTAATGTTGTTACCTTTAAGAATGGTCGATGTTTCTTTCTTCTCTCTAGGATATTCAATCTTACACTACTCTTTCTGCTGAGATGGATCACCCTTAGTGCTATCCTTCCGATTGGGTTTCCAAGGTTTCAAAGGGCTTAATAGTTGGATTTGTTGAATGGTACCATTTTGTTTAAGTTGTTTCTCTATTTTCACAGCCATATACATCATCTCCCCCAACTTCATATAATGATACAACTCTATAATATAAGTTATATCATGATTAAAGTCATTCATGAATCTAGTCATAGTAGCCTCCCTATCCTCCTCAACATTAGCTCGAATCATAGCAAGTTTCATCTCCTTGAAATACTCATCAACATTCTTTCACCTTGACTCAAACTCTGCAACCTTTGATACAATTCTCTATAATAATGGCTAGGCACAAATCTCCTCCTTCTAAGGAATTTCATCTTATCTCAAGTATCAACTTGCCTCTCATAATTTCTCCTGCAATTTGTCACTAACCGATCTAACCATATAATGGCATAATCAATAAAAGCAATCACAACAAGCTTGAAATTCTTGGGCTTCAGATAATTGTGACACCTAAATATCCACTCCACCTTCTTCTTCCATTCTAAATAAATTTCAGGAACATTCTTCCTATAAAAAGTTGGTCTTTTCAGCTTAATTATACCCAAATCTCAATCTAACATAGCAACAACATGGTACTACAAAGAGGAGGCAATGAAATTGTAACTCAATTATGCATTATGAATCATGGGATGAATCGAATGGCCAATAAATTTGGAGATAAGTTGGATAGATTGGAGAATCAACGTGTTAATGATCATGCTAATGTTCAAATTAGGCCTGAGCAGAGAAAATTTAATGTTAAAAGGGTTGTTAGGCGAGTTAACACTAATATAGATGAGTTTGTGGATGATAACACAGACATGATTAGTGTTGATTTTAAAGATGTGTCTATGAAACATGAAGAATGTTTTGGATATGGGGAAAGATATAGTGATAATTTTGGCTAGAGGGGTAATTATAGGTACCAGGACCATAATTCTAAGTTAGGTTGAGATTTGGGTATAATTAAGCTGAAAATACCGGCTTTTCAAGGGAAAAATGTTCCTGAAATTTATTTAGAATGGAAGAAAAAGGTGGAGTGGATTTTTGGGTGTCATAATTATCTTAAGCCCAAAAATGTCAAATATATATTCCTCACTCACTCCCTCATTGTTTTCAACTTTTAAATTAAAATCCTAAAACAATGATTATTGAGTTAGAGCCTCCTCCTCTTATCTTGTTTCAAAGCTAGCGCCTCTGCTCTTTCTATGAGTTGGCTACTATGTCTATGAAATTAAAAAGAATCTCAATAAAGTGAACCTAGACAGTAATATATTTCTAAACAAAGTAACTGAGCAATGGTTGTCAGGATATGATGATTTGAGTAGATTTTCTTTTAAAGAACTAAAAAAAACTTTTCATGTTATGAAATCGGATATTTCTTTGTTTTCTGATGACTCTAAAAATAGTAGTATCTGCTCATCTATTGAAGTAGTAATGGCCCATGAAAAATGAACTAATTCATTCCTAAGCTTGTGTTGTTCCAGAAAGATGATAAGTCCCAGAGGGTTGGAGAGAAGAGAAAGCAGTTAAAATCTCTTTGATTTGATCACCGAGTAGTCGGATGACTTTTCAGTAACCCAGGATTACCTTGTAGTTTTCTTTTCTTATGATATTAAGAGTTAGAACAAGATGGGACGGCTAGGCCTGATCTTTTCCCTTTCGTCCCTGACAACCACGCAAGGTTGCTTTTTTCACTCCTCTCATGTTTCATTCAAATATGCTTGCTACGCCTTTTTCCTTTTGTCTCACCTTTCTTCGACTCCTGCAGAACTAAAATCAACACCAAATATAACAGTTGTAGCAGTGTATCCAAATATATGTATATGACTCAAGAAGCAAGAAAAATATGAAAACAAGTAAAGACAAAACTACGATTATAATTTCGCGAGTAACAAACAAATTTGTATGAAAAATGGACGTTTTTTAAGACTTAAAGAAAAAAGATGCAAAGATTATATTAAAAAAAATTAAATGAAACCTATATATATCGATTATGATGTTATTACACTGTCATAATTGAAGTAGCAAAACAAGTTTGAATTACTAACACAAATTAGACTTGTTATGACAAGTTCTAATCTTGAATTTAGTTCCTATGGAAAAAGAGCTCCAAATGAGCTCAAGTTGTATATGGGGTGCGATTATATAAAATTTGAGAATTTTCTGAATTGGTTTAGACCAAATTCTCCCTTGTTGTGCACTATGGTAGATTCGATAAAATTGATTTTTAGACCTTTTTTTCTTTATTCTTTTTTACTGTTTATGCTACTAATATTTTTTGATGTAGTGACAAATTAAAATAAAGTTGGAACCCTAGAAGCAAACTACTAAGCTCTAGACATGAAATAATCAAAAACCAAATCAAAGATAACTAAACCTAAGGAAGCCGAAACTAACTAGAAGAAAATAAAGGATATAACCTGATTTTTAGAGCCTAGATCCGATCCTAACTTATGTGAACCACTTGATTACATGGTAAAGCAACCCCTAACAAAGTAAATAATAACTCGAAAAGCTGAAAATCAGGTTTGATAGAACTTTGACCTAGAGGTAACCTTGTAACTAAGAACTAAAGGTATTAAAAAAAGACTTAGATCCAAAAATAACCTTGTATTTAAGAACTTTAAGTTTGTGAATGATGTCACGAAACCAGTTAATCTTCAATGAGTTAATGTATGATCTTTGTCCCTATGAAGAAAGGGTGTTTTACCACAAACAAACAAAAGAAAAACTTATGTTTATTCTCCAACTTGCTACTTAAATTTTTAGCTAAAAAACATAATATAGTCTCCTCTAATTAACCCTAATTGATCCTTTTTGGATTGCAAGCTAATAGGTCTAAACTAATAATCAACTAACATAAGTCCAATAATAAAATAAACTCCTAAACAATGTTTAATGGGCAAGAAGAAATCCAAATTAAAAAATAATTATTCAACATTAAATAAATAAAATAAAATAAAATAATAAAAACAAAGTCTTCATGCCAAAATTCCTCAATATCGCCCGAATCTCCAAATTTCATGTATTTTTAGCAGATATTTTATCCTAAATTCAAACATGCCATTCTCTGACTTGGATCATATCAGACATTTTAATGTCAAATTCGAACCTGACTTAGTTCATATCAGCATCTCCATCAAGAGCCACATCCTCACGGTGCTACCAGCCAAGCAACACTCCCATTTCGGCCAAATAACCCTCTTTCTTTCTTCTTCCTCCCTTCAACATGGTGTGCTTTTAATGCATGTAAAACATGAATTAATTCATGTTTTACAAAGAAAATAAGATGGCCTAGACTTTCATTTCAGCCCAACTATATGGTTGGGCTCAGTCCAGACCACTTAAAAAAAAAAAAGTTGTTGGGTTGTCTATAGGCCCAGCCAAACCAAGCTGAGCTTGGGCCTCGGTCCCAACAATCCCAACATTTAGGCTAAGGGTATGTTTGTCAAACACACCCTAGTGACTTTCCTTTAGTTTTAGTTTATCTTCATTTTAATGTTTAGCCAAACAACCTTTAAAAAATCCCAAAAAAATATAACAAAATTCAGGGACCATTTTGAAATTATTTTTGGGTTTGTTGTATTTTTTTCACAATTTTGGATAATATCAGATTATAGACTTACACTGTAAGATATGGACCTGATATTAAAATACCTGATTTTTTCTCTGAAATTTCAAGAAAATCTATAAATTCAAAAAACTCCCTTATTTCAGAAACACAAAAAAAAATTTTAATTTTGTGCATACAGCCAAATTCTAGAATTTTTCATGCATATTTTCTAAAAAAACATTTTTATCTTGTTTAAAAATACAAAACAGATGGTGTAACCAGTTTATGATTATCCATTAGGATTTGGAAAATTTTCAAATATACCATAAAATTAATTTTTTTAATTAATATTTGGGTTATGAATTTTACAACGGTTAAAATTTAGACTTTAAAATGGTTAGATTTTAACTTGATAAGATATGGACCTCTTTACTGAAAAAAACCTCACACTAAACCTTAGATGAGACCAATAAATAAAAACATAACTTAGATTAACAATCAATCAACAATGCAGCTTACCATAGGTAGGCTACACTAGGGGTGATACATCTTCCCCTTGCACAACTAGTCCTCTAACCCAGATTCTCGCAAACCATAGGTTTTCTAATGACTATAATTCTAGATGGTGACTCCTGAACCTTTCATATCATAATTTTATGATTAAACACAAAACTCCTTTCAATCCAAGAGGTAGACTCACCATTCGATATCATACATGTCATAACAAAGTGCATCAATAATTTGAAGAGATAGAGTGTTATCAGCCAACAATGAACCTAAACTCTTGGAAAGCTTGTTGCTACTAAAGAAAAGAGTTTGCACTACTTTATAGTTATGCATACCCGCCTTTTCTAAGAGTTCAACAACATGTTTACATTGAGAGGTTGGAACCATTTCAATGCAAATAACATTATTTAAGATTCCAAGATAAATAATGGCAAATTTAAAATGTTTGATCTTATAATCAAAATGGCATTTTGATCTTATAATCAAAATGATTAAATCCAGACATTATTCAAAATGTTTGTTCCAAGATAATTACATTGATTATTTAACAGGTTCCTTTGGACTTTGAAAAAAAATTAAAATTATTATTTTTGATATGTTTATGTGTTTCAGAAAACCCAATATAATGAACTCAATCTCTTTATAGATGACTAAAACCTAAACTCTAGAACAAAGAAAAAATAAGGTTAAAAACTAAGCAAAACTAGAGGCAAAAGAAGGTGAGAAAACAATAAAGAAGAAATCAAATGAGTTGTTGGAAGATGTTCTGAACATCTTTCCTTCAACCTCTTTTTAAACTGAGTTTTGAAACCAAAAGTTATGATGAATTAATTCTTATAATAACCATAATTGTTTTCATTTTGCCTTCAATGCCTACTAGTATGTAGGGTTTAAGCCCAAAGCCCACTTTACCTAAGGTCTCTCTCTTCTAAAAATTTTGGTGTTCTATAAGCTCATTTTTAGCTTCCTACTATACAAGTTATTAAAACAATCTTATATTCCTTCAATGAGGAATATAGGGTTTTGGGTTTTATAAAATATGACAACCAAGAGCTTTTTAAGATCAATTTTTCTTTCACACATAATTTATTTTAATTATGTTATTGCATGTTAAGTTTTAAAAGTAAGTGGACTCCATGTTTAATTTGATCTCAAATTTATCCATTAATCATATTTTAAAACAAATTTCTAACATTATTCATATACACATCTCACATGAAGTCTTTCTCTATTATACAATAACCAAAAGAAATACCAAATACACAACCAATAGAATATTTCTATTTGTATGGATCCCCGTATCTTAAATATTATATATGAGAAATTCTACTTGGTGTGTTGTGATATTCTTTTAGATCCTTATAATAAATCCATTTAAAATATGTGATATTGTTATTTTTTTTTTTCTTTGGGCTGTTATTATTAATGGTAGGATCCACTTAGCCATATAAAATAATATTTAAAGTGTTCATTCACGCAAAAACTTTTTTTTCCTTAAAAAAAAAGTCTTAGCATTATCAACACCTCTTAGTTACTGTCCTAGGAATTGAATTGTGATAATGATTTAACTTTAGTATATTTTATAATTCTAATTATTAATTGGGAACTCTCAATGGAATAATTAAACCTAAGGTCAAAGATTGGTAATCAACAACATATCTATCTACTTATGAAAATATAAAATAAAAAGATAAAATAAAGCAATAATTAAGATTTATTTAATAGTAATGTTGTAGGGACATCTCAGCGAATCATATATAAAAAAGATAATATTAGAAAAATGAGTCGTTGTCTAATTTTATGGTTACTAGAAAACTCTAATCGATCATCAAAGATTCTAGATAATGAGATAATTATGTAATAGAGAATATAACAATCATATTATACAACTTATCTAAGATAATCAGCTTCACCTTTGTTTTTAATGATAAAAATATCTAACGTGCATAAATACTAAGAGTTTGCTTAAACTAGTATATGTGTTAATTTTAAACTAAACTAAAAGAGTGGTTTTAAACTTGGACCTGGAAATAGTCTAATCTCCACCTTATCAAAAGACATGCATTAGACCAATAAGGGTGGTAAGCCAATAATAGGTATAAACATGTTCAAGACTATATTGGTTAAAATGGGTCTAAAGACTCTTATTCACACTTAATGGACCTATATACGATCGTATCCAGCCCAAATTCAAAAGTAGTATAAAAAATATTGTTCAAAAAAACAAAATACAAGAATAAATTCACTCACACATCAATATAAACATAGAAAATTCAAATTCAAATAAAAAAATAAATCTTTACAAATAATATTTATGATTAGAAAAAATAATTTTAAGGTTTTACAAATAATTACTTTTATAATTTTAAAAACAACGTTGTCACCATATATGACTTCTCTTATTGAAGGTGATTAACTGGATAGCTGTAATAACAACTCAAAAGATTATTTCCTAAGACATTCTAAAACCCACATGTTCATATTCATAAAAAAGAACCCTTTGTTATATATATTTATTTACAAAATAAAGAGTCACAAATTAATCACTCCTATTACCTAATAGACATCATCTTATAGACATCATCTTAGGATAACATCAAGTAATGGTTGATTTATCCTAGGTTGAGATTTTATAAATAAATATAATTAATATACAACATAAATTGCAATGAAAAATATCATAACTTAAAAATATTTTATACATGTTGAAAATAAAATCGTGTATTAAGTGATTTTATTATCCATTTAAGGAGATTTAAAGATAATAATCAGTGACTATTCATTTATCTTAGGTTGATTTATATATAATGTAAAAATTAGAAAAAATATATAATATCTTGAAAATACAATAAAATCATGAGTTAAACAATTTTACTATCCTTTTGGCAACATTCAAGGATTATACCCAATGATAGTTAATTTATTCTTGATTAATTTACAAATAATAAAACCATTAATATATAACATAAATTGCAAGAAAAAATAATATAACTTGAAAATATTTCGTTCACATTAAAAATAAAAGACAAGTATTAAATGGTTCTATTGTCCATTCACCGAGATCTAAGTATGTATAGTTTATTTTTGGATAGGAAAAGCAATTAATATGCAACCAAAATCAAATAAATTTCAAGACCAAATAAATTTTGTAGATAGGAAAAGCAATTAATACACACAGTCAACACACA
>Ga0325405_1002106_pt1 | contig 20475 bp, 12 predicted proteins | sample PopdelMetagenome_21_FD_205663 | JGI IMG/M metagenome (GOLD analysis project Ga0325405, IMG submission 205663) | Populus deltoides microbial communities from Bellville, Georgia, United States - Xylem-Control-R2 | ecosystem: Host-associated > Plants > Phyllosphere > Stem > Wood/Secondary xylem...
CAATTAATTCTTCCTCTTAAACATTAACACCACCTTTTCTGTCACTTGCCCTGAGCAGGACTACTACTCGTTACATTACTCTGCCCTGAAAGTCATTTGTTGTCAAAACACCTTCTATTTGTATGGTATAGCATGCACTAATTAATAAGATTTGGTTGCTAAGGAAGGTGTTTTGACAACACCTTCTAGTCAACACGGACTCTTGCATTCTTAAAGAAGCCAATTTAGAATTATTTTGAACACTGGCCTAGAACTTGAGCCAAGTTTCAATCAACAGCACAGGAATTTTTTTTTTTTTTTTTGACCAAGGAATTGAGCAAGCCATGAACCCCCAAGTTTCCATCAGGGGCGGTTAGCAGACAAATATCGTTAAAACCAGGAGGGCCCTTCTGCAAAGAAAGAAATGCCGTACGTGACTTGCATTGCAGCCTTTTGCTATCTTTCCATGATAATATATATCCATGGCTGTTTTTGTGCAAAACGTGCCTTTGAAAAATCAACGTGATTAATTAAAATTTATAATTAAGGTATTAACTCGTAATTTTTTAGTGGCAAATCAAAGAATATTTTAATTCAAAAATTTAAATTCTAATAATGATTTTATATTACACTCTTACCATTACAAAACAATATTTTATTTTGATTTTAGTTTAATTCTAATTTTTACCAGATTAACAGATCGATTCTAACTTAATTTAATATAAAATTCAAAACTAAACAAGTTCATATTGAACAGAATAAGCAATGGATTTGATTAGCCAAGTTTTATAACCATGCACAAAACAAAACATCATGTTTAATCACAATTTTAAGTTAACAATAAAACATGATGTAGAATATTTGATTTCGGCTCTAGATTTTCACGACAGATTGATGTAGATATAGAGATAGTACCAAGTTTTTAGTTTCAGTTCTTGGATTTTCACACCAAACTAACTTCTTGTTACGAGTTAATTTCGGCTGTTTCTTTTTTGTTTATATATATATATATATATATATATATATATAAAGTTTGGTGTTTCTTTTTTGTTTTTAGTTGTATATATATATTTATAAACTAAAAACAAAAAAGAAACACCAAACTTTTTGCTACATGTAATGATATACGGTCGGCAAACTGGAGAAACTTCAACTCAGCTTCTTATATTCCCAACTGTCAATTCGTTTATGTCATTCGTTTTCATCGATTAGGCAAAGCTACAAGACTTTCTTGAGAAAATTGCGATCATGAAATAAATAATTGTAATATTTTTCATACAACTGTTGCCCACAGGTGAAGTAGAACACCAAAGGCAAAATCTTCTCAATTGAATTGGTATATTTATCCAAGGTTTCCTATTCAGAGAACATCAGGGATTTCTAATTAGCATCTGAGATCAATTTTATATTTTAATATCATTATTGCTTAAATATAACTGGTTAAACAAAAAAAAAAAGTTGCAGCTATATATTTCAGTGGGAAATTGAAGCTCTTTTGAGGCAAAATTTCCTTCCCTGCGCCATAGAATTGGAGTTATAGGTGTGCCTTTCTGCCCTAAATTACACTATTACGGCTTTCCGAAGCACACTATTCTCTAAATCCATAGGAGACATGCATATCTTTTGAATTTCTTGTCAACTTTTCATGCGCCATCTTGTTTCGTGAACAAGATGGTAATGTTGTAGAAAAGTCTATCAACGATTATTTCAGGCCTAATTTTGTTCTTATAAACTATAGTTGAAAACTTCACCATTGCATCTAGCAATCATCTTTCGTGTTGAAATGGCATACCAAAGTTGCACAGTATGCTATCATTTATGTCCAATGCATCCCAAATTGGAATATTCGTACAATTTCTGTAGCAGCACTTTAGCCTTCATCCGATCTGTTGGAGAGGAAAAGGCGGCAGATAAAAACAAAGTTGCTTCCAAACATATAGTGCATCTTCATGTTTAGGATTTGAAACAAACTGGATAGACATCAATCCGAACCAATCCAAATACGTTGAAAAATAAGTTGGATATTTTATAGATTGTTAGGATTCGGATTAGGTTCTAGTATGGATAGTAAAGATAAAGTTGGGTTTCGAACTATCGTTTCACCCGACCCCAAACCCGATGCAAGATTTATTTATGCAGCACCAGCAAGTTTAATACTCAATAAATTATGGAATGACTCGAACAGTTACCGTCATTTTCTCTAATCCAATACCAGCCAATTTTGGGAATCAAAAGGAGCATTGGCTGCGCAACCTGAACCTAGGATGCAGGATAAGAAAATAAGATCTAACAATTGGATGTCCTTGGCTACGAAGCAACCTTAATGCCCTTGAATTTTACGTAACAACGAACAAGTGATACTCGACTGGGTTCTGTATTTAACCTGGCATTGTTTCAGAGACGTGCCGAGTTTTGCTTGTCCGCCATACATTTCCAAGGATAACATTCAAGATACAGGTCTTGTTATAAATTGAATCCAATTCTCCCACTCCAGGCCAGACAAAACTTGAGGGCAATAACAGCACAAGATTTGCTTAGTATAGCATGCTCAAGAAATCACCAAGCATGATGATGCTTTGAGTCCTATTTAGAAATTTCACGTGCGGATAGGGGGTTGTTTGGTGAGCCCAATCTTTTACTAAACTATGAAGTTATAAATCCATCCCACTTCAAGATTTTATCAAGAGGGCTCACCATACCAACGTCCAAAACTGTACTAATTGGAGCCCCCCAACCGAACACACAGAAAAAAAATAAAAGGAAAGGGGGGAAACAGTGCAAGTCAAGCGTAGCTTAGCCTTTCATCAAATAATCTAAGCCTTTAGCCCGAACAAATATATACCTTAGTTAGTAGGGCACGAAACTAACCAGTTTCGCTTGTTGTTCAACCATCCTATGGTCACGGTCTGAAAAACACTACGAACAAAATGCTTAGTTTCAACCTACACGAAGAAATTATACTGTGCCTTGCGAGTTTTGGTTGCACACGCTATCAGTTTCAGTTTCTCAGTAAAAAAAGGAGGCTCTGAAAAACACAGCCTGCTCATGACGAGCATAACTAAATACAACAAAAGTCTCATTCCTCTTCAGTTGGCCGTCCAAGTATCTTTTTCTACATCGAGGACTACATTAGTTACTACAACAAATGCCACACCTGGGCTTCAGATAAGCAGAAAGGTTGTAGCATAAAAAAAGAAGGTTCACATAAAGTAGCAATCAATCTCCACTCGCACAGCCTCCACAACCACAATGCACACACTCAACAACCTTCTCTTCCCTCAAATGCTTGGGAACCCTGCACACACAAGTTGTGCCAAAGTTGTGATCCCTGGGCTGGATGCAGCGTAGACAGCACAGTCGTTCATATCCTGGCTGTAATTCAAACAAAGAAACTCAACATCAACAGATTTTCAAACATTCACGGATCAAAAAAGCCATACTTCATGCACTACACATTCAAAATTGCAAATCCAAAAGCAAAGTAATAGAATTCAAGATGAGCAATCTAACTCACATGTGCATCAAACTGAAAGACAAACCAAATATAGGATCCAAACTTGCAATTTAGCTCATCTACAAATCATACTAAATTAGCAAATAGCTCAAATAAATATCAAACTCACTCAAATATTATTTGAAACCATTGATTGAAGTGAACACTAAGATAGCATTTGGTTAGCGTCCCTGGATAGAAAGGACATAAACATATTTGATTTATACAAGGACAGAGATGGTGTCTCTAAGACAATTTTACGGTGAATTTTTATCCTAAGGATAAGGGGACATGCACCTCTGTCCTAACTATCTCCGTCTTTTCTATCCTAAATAATAACCAAACATTGCCTAATAATGCGTGGGAAGCGTAAATTCATACACATTGAAGTGCATTTTATTGAAAGGGAAACATATTAGATGCTCGACAAGCTACAAACCCAATCACTTTTCTTACAAAACTCAGGCCAAGTATTTGTCAAACAAAAACAAATATCACCAATAGAGCAATTATAAAGGCATAAAAAAAACAGCGAAAAACTAAACAAACCTTCTTCCATTTAGCGATTAGGTTACGATCCCCATAACCTTGGTCCAAGCAGAACTCATAAAGCTCCTTGGATATCTCACTCCTTCTATAATAAAGATCATAAACATATCGGCTCTTTTGATGTGTGATTTTGAAAATAGGCCACAGACCCTCACACTTTCTCTTTCCATCATGTGGATCAAGTTCCGCTGCGAAAACATATATAAAAAAAAGATAAAAATAAAAATCCATAATCAACCAACAAAAATAGAAAATAAATTAATTATATAATTGGATATCTAACCAACCTTCCCTCATCTTCCCGTCGAGTTCGCGAAGCGTAGGCTCGATTAACTCCCATCCCTCCGGGTATTTGACCCTGTTTGTCCTCACTTTCGGCATTTTGACACTGCTTAGTTAGAAACCTAAAAGCAGTTTATATAATTCAAAATAAAATTATTAAATTTAAGATTGCCAATTTATGATTATAAAAGCTGAATTAGGGTTAGCAATTGAGTTTAAGAAACGAAAAATAAGGAAATAAATACAGGCATCATGTTTTGAATAATTAGGGTTTAACGAAGTGACCTCTGTTTGCTTGCTTAGCAGGATTATTTTGTGATTAAACCAGAAAAAAAAAAAGAAATTAAAAGAAAGTTCGAGAGAGAGACGAAGAGAGCTTACCGCAGCTCTGGATTTTATTTGAGCTTGTACGAGAACGCGAAAGAAGGTGTGATCTTGTACTTAGATTTCTTTTTATTTGTAAATAAATAAATAAACTAAAGGTTTTATTTTTTATAAAGAGAATTGGGCCAGATAATGGATCCACGGCCCAGAAATAAAGGTTTTGGGTTGAAATGGATACTATTCCAGATGAAAAATCAATCTACGAGGCCCATGATAAGCGTGTCATATCCGAAGTTGGGTTTGGCCGTGGGTTTTTTTTAAAGTACGTTGAAATAGATACTTTCTCGTACAGTTTTGATCCTTCTCGAACAGTTTTGGTTCACTTTTCAATGGTTCAAATATCAATGTAAAACACGAAAAGAATAGGGAAAAAATTACATGAAGCATGGTTCACTTTGAAAAATAAAAAATAAATAAAACTCATGATACATAAAAAATAATAAAATATTTATATTTGATTTATAACTAATAGAATATATTGTTGAATTGTTTAAGTACACAAAAAGTTGAATATCTATGAGATGCGAATGCCTACAGGCCGAAAGCTTTGGAGAGGAAACTACAAATGAGGTGCCAGGAGGCAGGAGTACCTGTATAATGACCACAGGTTGAAGGCTTGGCAAGTGCATCTTAAAGAAATTAAAGCCATAACTCAGAGAATCTGTGTTTGTGTATCAAATAAGCAAAGCTCATTTATCCTTGTCGCGAAAGCAGGCATGCTAGTTCCAATTAAAGCAACTAATTCATGAAAGATTGAAATTTCATAAATGTTTTCACAAACTGGGATGTGCCTCAGAAATGTTCGATCAGGAAGACAGCACAAGTCAAAATCCAAATCAGAAAATAGATGAGGCTAATGATATTCTAGGACAGTGGAATTTTTCTGGATCTGCATCGTCCTGTAAAGGCTGCATCATTTTGATCTCAACAACCAGATTAATCGTTACCTTTGCATTAGCACAAACTACAGGTTTAACATCCAAAGCAACATTCACTTCCATTTTTCTGGTAATAACACAAGACAAAGGGACAAAAACAGATCCCTGATGACCATGGGAGTTTGACATTAATCTACTTCGTGATAGATAACATGCAATTGCTTTAAATCACAAATGAAATGTTTGTGCAGGATGCTGAAGGTTGGACCAACCAGCATTTAACCGCAAGTTAATTTTTTTCAGCCAAAATGTTGTCCAACAATGATTCACAAGCATCTTCCAGTAGATCCAAAACCTGTGATAAAAAAAAAAGAAATATCATGAGGTTATTGACAAACAAAATGCACTTGAGTTTCTTTTCTGATATGGACAGTAATCAATTAAGAAGTTTAGATAACTTCGTGTCTATACAAGCGTACAATTTCTATTGTGCAGAATGGTCAATGCTTCTATCATGAGAAAATTAAAGCAGGCAAGTTAAGAGTTTAAAACTTAGATCAGGTACAAGCAGTTCGGCCTACTTTCTACATGAATGCAACACCATGGGTCACAAGGTGAGGGAAGTTAAAGTAGGGAGTTAAGAAAAGCAATCCTGTAACAAATACCGGAAGCAATAAGTATGATCTATAATCCAACGTGCATTGAAGGATCAACAAGCACATCAGCAGTCCGATGAAGAGGCAGCTTCTGATTTGAAATAGTATAGGTAACAAGTAAAGAAAAAAAATGTAACCCAAGAAAGCCTGTATACCTTAGCTCTCTCTTTAAGCGGCAGCATCTATATTGAAGTAAATCTCAGTTCATGTCTTTAAAATAAACTAATTCAATCACATGACATATTGTTCTAAATGCAGTTTAATGAAGAAAACAATCAAGCAACTTAAATCCTGGCATTGAATACTTTATCAAGATTTCACAAATTTTCAATACGAGCTCTGACCATTTAACTCAAAATGCTCATGCATTACCTTCTCAAAACCCTGCGGTCCACCATAGTAAGGATCCGGGACTTCAGTTTCTTCATGTTTCTTACAAAAAGAACACATTAACTTAACCTGCGAAAACGAGAGAAACATATGAGACTTAACAAAACAACCTCTATGCTAAAATTCATACCAAAGCCCTATAAGTCTTTCACTAACCTTCTTGTGTGCATCATCAGGAAGTGTCTCTCTAAATTTCCATCTATTAAAAGCTTCCATTATATCCTCTGCACAAAGCCCAATTCAAACATAACAACGTATCATCAAAAGAATTAAAGAAGCTAATAAATGGGGGGGGGGGGGGGGACATATTTTGTGTACCTCTATTTTGCTTGTCCATAGCAAGAATGATATCAAAATCTCTAAAATCAGATGGCCGAATCGGCCTTGATATGGAAGTTATCGCAACTCCACGCCTTTTAGAAGCTGCCCTCATTCTTGGGTCAGCTGGATTACCCTTTATTAACCACGAAAACAACTATGTTGCTATTTTTCATCCTTTCTCTACAATCAAAGCAACAGAATTTTAGAAACATATGTGTACCTCATGGTAATCAATGGTCCCAGCAGAGTCAATCTTGAACTCAGAATCAAGTCCTCTCTTTTTAACAATATCAGTAAACACACCCTCAGCAGCTGGACTCCTACAAATGTTGCCTAAACACACAAAGAGAACAGAGAAAGGTTTGATCTTTGTTGAAGAAGCCATTGATGATGATGATGCTTTGATCACTAAGGACTTGAAATTGACAGCACCGCTTGTGGGGTTTTTCTGATGATGATGATGGGAATATTGGAGAAATGGGTGTTTATTGATGAGAGGAAGTGGGTTTTTTAGAGAGAGGATTTTGGTGGCATTGTGGCAGAATTGTAAATTTAGAGATGGGTTTGGAAACCTGGTATTAGGAGCACTGCTGTACAGGGTAGTTGTTGATGTCCTCACCATCCCTCCTCCTGTGAGTGTGGAGGTGTTGCGAGTGAGACGATGATATTCAAGAACGAGAGCGATTTGTTGTGTTGGGTTTTGGTTGGCCTTAAAATAAAATGGACTGGTGATGGATATGTGGGTCGGGTTTTTTAAAAAAAATAATTTTTATTTGAATATATGTTCATGTTATTTTGCATATCAATTAAAACTAAATATTTCATCTAAACGATATTAAAAATACAATAATTCATCTTAAAAATACACCATCTTTGTCGACATGGTGCATCCATATTATTAAAAAAAAAGTGGGGGGGGGGCTCAAATTCTATCCACCGATATTTACTAATAGAAATATCTCTCAAAAATTATTTCTCTCTTTTTTTGTGTTTATTTTGAATATTAATAATTATAATTTAACATCATAAAATCTCTTTTAAAAACATGATTAGACCAACATTGGATCCTTCTACATCAATCTATATATAAATGCTGATTTATCAAGAATATGTAAGATAAGATACCATGCTAAGTTGACTGTCACGTCGATAGAATAAGATTTGAAGGAATTGCGGAAAGCTAAAATATTGAAGGATTGCGGAAAGCTAAATACAGCAGAAATATGTTTAAACCATGGAGAAAAGATACGCAAACTGCACAGGGAGACTGATATGCTCAGATAAATAAGAGAGCAATGCTTCTTCACCTCCACATTCTCAATTTTACTTTCCCTCGTTTCACGTTTCAACTCTAAACTAGAGTTAAAGGTATACATATATCTCATACTTAATAAGTTGCCGCCAATTTTCAGAATTACATTTACACTATATGCCATAAAGATATATTATATATAGTTACAATAATGATGCGAAACCTCATTTTTAAAAAGAAAAGAAAAGAAAATCAAACATCTTTCCTTTCTCACATCAGGTAATTCCAGGCTAAAACATCTCAAACACTCTTTGCTCTTCTGTATCCTTGACATCCTTAAACTTAGTGCAGTCCTTGTTCTGAGAGAACGTGATTGATGTAATTCCAGCATCGCAGTGTTTAGGCAGCTCTGGTGGAATTGTACACCGTATCAGAGCCCAATTAAGGCCGTCGAAGAAAGGGTGCTGTTTGATCTCTGCAGCCCCTTTGGCAGATCCCAGCCGATTCTCAGGTTCCTTTATCAACAATCCTCTAATCAAATCACGTGCGTGAAAACTAACTATAGGGCTGCTGGGGAACTTGAGGCTTCGTGACACAACGTTGGACAAAGTTTCCTCATTTCCTGAGCCCTTGAAAGGCGTTCTACCATATAACAGCTCAAACAAGAAGATTCCAAATGTCCACCAATCAACAGCACTGCCATGACCCTCACCTTTGATGATCTCTGGAGCCAGGTATTCGTGAGTTCCAACAAAGGAGTTAGAACGAGCACTTGTTGGCTCCACTACCACCTGTGGCAGCGGACTGACTTGAGCAGCTAGGTCAGATTTTAACTTCTGAGATTTCGCAGCAGCAACTGATAGAAGTCTTGGAGTGAAACATGTTACATGCCAGGCTGGATGGAGGCAGAAAGGATCAATGCAGCTAGCTTCAGAGCATGGACTCGACATCTTTTTTGCGGGCTCTTCAGCAGGTGTAGATGATTGAAGCAGAACTGGATTAACAGCACACCTGAGTGATAGGTCAAAATCTGAAAGCATGATGTGCCCATCCTCTCGGACCAGAATATTTTCTGGTTTTAAATCTCGATAAACAACTCCAAGCATGTGCAAATACTCCAGTGCAAGGAGGACTTCAGCAACATAAAACCTACAAACATGATTTTGTCAGGATGGATTGAAGAGACAAGGGGTGAAAATAAGTTAACAATAGTCAAGTACGAGCAGACCTCTTCTAGTATATTTACTTCTCTATCAAGGTTATTTACAAGTGTGTGCTCCTCAAATCAGGACTGGTTTTGGGCAGTTAAATGCCGATACTTCTTTAGTTTATATTTTAATAAATATCACTACGATGGAGCACAATTCATATAGGAAGGACATAAGCACCCCTTCTTTTTTTGTGTGTGTGGGTAGACATGGAACAAATTTCTGGCCACCAATCCATTCCATCTTTTGATTGATTAGTTAACGGCATCTGAACTTCCGAAGCATAAAAGCAGAAAGACTACACGTGTATCCATTGAAAAAACACATGGTAACAAATAGCACTAAGGACTTGAATTACTTGAAGCTCTTGAAACTTGACAACGAAGTATAGACATGACTTACAAACAACCCAGAGATTGGGTCCATGCATTCTGAAATTGACATCCACTTTCTACTTAGTATGTTCCAGCTATGAGAGAGATGAAGGGTGACGTTCCCTAGATAAGAGCCCCCATCAAGTGCTCCACTTCTTTGTAGCACAAGAAGCTGGCTGTCCAAATTGTGATGTGACGTAGCAATTAAATCACCAGCACACCTTCACATGTATCCATTCACTATACCTTCTATAACTAGCTTCCCCGTAAATTCATTTCTAAGAATTTGGTTTTAAAAACCTGCTGCATATCACCATGTACCAGTAAGACTGTTGCTCCATTAATTTGCTTCCCATTTACCATCAAGGCACACCAAATTCATAAGAAAGGCAGCTACTAGAGCCCAATTGATTATGATCCCCAACCTTGACTGTAATTTCAGGTTTCCCATAAACTAACCTATCTTAAAGCAATTATGCCCATCATTTTCACCCTAGAACCCCCCCCCCCTCCGGTGTCACACTGGTCTGGGCTTGTAGGGGCACAAGAAGCGGGTCTAGAGCCTGCTTCACACCCAAATCTCTTTTTGGAAACTCAAATAAATAAAGCGTGCCCGACACCAACGTACAAGACAGATGCCAGGGCAATGAACCATAACCCCATTCAATATGGTTCCGACCTGCCTTTTTATAGGGATGAAATGCTAGGCACAAACAATTTAACAGCCATCATATTGATGATCGATGAATGTGGAACAAGTGTTCGTGTGTGTGTACATGCGTCTGTGAGAGAGAGTTTGTGCCCTGCAACCCACCAACGCCCCACGTGTGTGAGGGGGAGAGAGTGAGAGACAGAGAGAGAGAGAAGGGTGTCCAAGTTGCATGATATGCAGCAAAAAAGAATGTTAAGTCGAATAAAATACGCTGCAAAGCCTAAGCCAGGAAAATTTGCGAGAACCTATATAGAAATTAGTACCTTGCGGCTTGTTCAGCAAAACTCCTGCCAGGTTGTTTCTGCCGCAGCACATGCAGATCTCCACCAGGACAGTACTCCATAACCAAGCAGGAGAGTTTATCTGACACAAAATGGGCATATAATGTAGGGAGAAAAGGATGGTCCAGCATCTGCAAAATCTTTCTTTCAGTTAGGGCCCTAGACATCTTCTTCCTGCTTGCCAAATAGTCGTTGTCCATCACCTTCAAAGCAAATAGGCAATTTGTACCACTTAGCTCAGCAAGATAAACAGACCCAATATCCCCACAACCAAGCTTCTTGATCAGCTTAAAATGTTTCAAACAAAAGCTTCCATGCTGCTTCTGAATATGGCGAATGGCTTCCCACCTCACGTCCTTTGACATGTGAGGCCGACTGCCACTACGACTAGACCCGCTTAGATTGCTATCATCACTAATACTCGTGCTACTACTATAGTCACCAATACTACTTTTTGAACTTTGAGAGAATTCCCCCTTTTCTCTTGATCTTGATCTTTCATCAACCTTTGTCGATATAGATCTCGTTCTGTTAACACCATTCAAACTAGAACCCAGCCTGCCTGAACTTGTGTCAGCAATGATTGAATTGTATTCAGTGCTGTGATTTGTACTGCTAGAAGCTGGAGAAGCTTTCGCACCTCCTCTCCTTCCACTCTCCAGCATACAGTCATGCATCGTGCTGTCCGAATTGCTTGTACTAGGATTCAGATCATTATTGACTTTTTTATTACTTGGATTAGAACTGCTGGAGGCAGAAGCTGAATCCTGCTTTACTTTCTTCTTAATGAAGTTTTTGCTCCTGAAGATTGGCTTGATGAAGCACGGAGCATTACATACAGAATTATTCACTGTACGACCAGGGCTTGAACCAGGCACAGAAAGTAAGGAGGAAGCATGCAAATGGTTTTTCTCCTCTTCTGGCACTGGAGTTTTTACAGAAACTTTGATTGAGGCCAAAGCAATCTCATCTGCCGCTTTTGGCTTCTCACCAACATGACTGGTAAATGAACAATCTGTAGATTTAAGCTCTCCAACTTCTTCCTTTGATATTTCACTATCAAACCCTGTAGGCAGAGGAACAACCTGATCCCGCGAAGAATGGAGAGTTTGATGTGATAACTCCGCCTTGACCATTTCTGAGGATTCAAACATCTTCTCAGAAGAATTTGATGTGATTTTTTGTGGTACAAGAGAGATTTCTACCAAATTTCCATTGCCTTCATTTAGGGGGAGCCCAGATCCATCAGCCTCAACTACGACTGCCCTGTACAACCTTTTGATAGTTCCCACTTCTGAGGACCTTGATGAACTTGTTGGTCTTGATAATCGCTTCATTGCTGCCATCTCCGACGCCTGAGAGATGCATAATCCCCTCAAAGCTTGCTTCAAACTAACAGGCTCTGAAATTCCAATTCCTGACATTTGAGGTGAACCAACCCTCATTGGTCTCTTCATAGCTTTCTTCCTTAAAGCATCTTTAACAACTTCATCATTGTGCTTAGTGGAGGTTCTAATCTCAATTGATTCAAAAAGACGATTGATGTCATCTTCAATAGAATACCTATTTCCCAATTTTAAAACAGAATGCTTCCTCGCTTTCTCATCCATTTTCAATTCAAAATCCAACTCTTCATTTGATTCAACAATTTCAGAAATACTGGGCACTGCATCCATCTCCATGGTGTTCACTCAAATATTACAGACAACAAACTTTCCAAAAACTATATTAACCCAATTCTAAAGAAACATTTTGAAGGCAAAGCTGCACAGATATCAGAAAGAACACCATATATCCTTGGAAATTCTCTTCAAACATAACGATCCCCTAAATCCAAACAGCCCGTGAAATCCCATTCACTAGCCTCAAAAAGGAGCATTCAAACCCTGCCACAATCACCAATTTTCATTGAGAGAATTATTCATTCCATAAACCCCCCCCCCTCCATAAAAAAAAAAAAAAAACTAACACGAACTAAAAAAAATACTCTACCATAAATTCAATATCCAGAGCTCTTCATCAGATCAATCAAAACCTCATTTGCAGACATGATTCAAATTTTACCAAACTTGTTTAGGCACTATTTGTCAAAAAAAAAGATAAAGAGCTTATTTGACCATAAAAAGAAGGGTTTCTTTTAATTTAAGCAAAAGTGTAAAGATGTGCCTACACTTGGCCCTCTTAGCTTTTCTTTACCAACAATTCATGGGACTGACATTGATCAAGCAACCAACATTGAGACACTCAGAAAGCTACAAAACAAAAAGGTTTCCCGGTTCCCATAATCCTTTTCATTTCTTATTTGAACATTTCATTTAATAATTAATAATCATATAATAAATACAATTAGTTGTCAAATCCACTGTTCTAGATCTTGTTGGTCATGTTAAATCATCAAACAGAAAGATGTTTTTGTGTCAACTCATGCTTGTATTTTCAATTATCAAAACATGCTTAGATTTTTAAATTAAAAATAAATAATAAAAAAATGGGCGAGAAAATAAAGTGGTTTTTCACTTCAAAATTGAATATCCCAATTCAAACCCACCGCCATGTGTCTAGTTACAAAAACATAAATCAACTCAAACAGTTCAAAATGTGTAATTACAGATTAGAAACTAGTATTATTATTACTCCCAACAAAATTCTAAAAAAAATAATATTATCATTTACTTCATGAATTAAAAAGAAGAAGAAGAAGAGATATCAAACAACCAGGAGTTGAAAGAACAAAAATATCAAAGCAAAAAAAAAGGGTCCAAAAATAGATACAGAAACAAAAACAGTACGAGAAAACGCTCTCTGTTCTGTTCAAACACACACCAAAAAAAGAAACAAAGAAACGAAAACTCCTTACCTGAAAAGGATCGGAAACGAAAAGCAGCGGCTGGATAACAGGAAGAAGGCCAGAAGGAAAAGAAATGGCAGAGATGATGGTTAGGTTTGGAGTTGGGGTTAGGAGTTAGGGCACGAGAGAGAGCGGTGGGAGAGTGAATGAGGAAAGAGAAAAGTTGGAATGCAAATGATCACGAGAAGTATCAGTAGCTTACTGTTTCTTCTCTTCTGATCGAGTAGTAATTGGATGACAACGTTGTTAATGACAACATTTGTCAGTGGTCATTCAAGCTCGATAGAAGCGCGTGCTTGCCATCCAAATATTTACTCGTTAACATGTTGCATATCAGTCCTTGTTCTTCGAGAATCTTACTAGATTTTCCCTATGCTTTTTTTTGTTCTAATAAATTCATCACATGTCGATTTCTAAGTTAGAGAAAAACTGGTAAAAGGTGAATATTAAAGATTTTTTTTTTGTTATTGAGAAATAAAATAAATTGCTCGTGTTTATTTTTTTATAATTAAACAAATTTATGAAATATATTACTTTGAAATGCCGTTAACTAAATTGATGACACGTTTATTTTAGAAATTATTAATTATAGTGACTAAGTTCCAGTGATCCAATTTGATTTTATGGATGGTTATAGCAATGATAATAACACATTCATAAAAAACTATAATAAAAAAATTAATGTACTAAACATCACAATACCAAAAGAAAATTACAAAATCTCCTTCTTTACAAATTTCATGCATCACATATATGTAAAAAATCATAATTATTAATTGTATTTTTATTAATAATAACATCAAGTGAAATTGTTGTCATAGCCCATTCGTTAATCTGATTATAGTTATTTTTTAAATATTTTTTATTTAAAAATACATTAAAATAGTATATTTTTTTATTTTTTAAACATTTATTTTTGACATCATCACATTAAAATAATATAAAAATATCAAAAAAATTATTTTTATTTTTTTATAAAAATATTTTACCATCACAAAAACAAACAAGGCATTAATCTATGTTTATTTTATTAATAAATATGTTTTTGGTTTTAAATTTCTTATCATAAAATAAATAATATCATAATAAAAAGAATTATCTAAACGAACTATAAGAACAAATGACGTGTTGACGGTCAATAATTTTTATAATGTTCGACATGTAATTATCAATAATTATAGTATAAAAAAATTTACAAGTAAAAAAAACAGAGGAAAAAACATGAGCCAAGTAAAAAACGATAAGAATATCTCTTACCAGAATTTTGAGCATCACGGAATTTTTCAACTTTGAATCCCACTCTCGTTTATCTTCCATTAAACGTGTAAACTGCACTCTGATTTTATCAGCCTGCCACGTCATGTTGTCATCTGCTATTCACTTAAAAAAAGATGTCAAACAATCAGTTTCCTGTTTCTTTCTCTGAAATGGCGGAAAAATGAGAAGAACAGTGTGAATTTATATATAAAAAACAAAATTAAAAAAAAAAAAAGAGCGGTACCCAATGCTGTGCATGGTGGGTGGAGATTGTCTACGTTAAGGTGTATTTTAGTCTCTTCGTTTCGTTAACTAATTAATTAATGTCATAAGACGCAAGGGAACCTTTTTCTCAACTTTTTTAGTAACTGTTTGGCATTCAGGCTAAATTTGTTTTTTAATAAAATTAAAATTTTTAATATTTTTAAATCATTTTAATATATTGATATTAAAAATAAATTTTAAAAAATAAAAAATATATATTATTTTAATATATTTTCAAATAAAAAATAATTTAAAAATCAACCTTTTAAATTATTATTTTTTTAAACCCGACAACTACCTTTTAAAAAACTCATCTAATAATTTATTTATTATTTGCATAATCACATCAAGAACTGTATTTTAAGGCAAATAAGGCTAGTACTCTTTAAGCAAATTTATATGTCTATATCAATGTATTTATAATAAATTATTTTCTCTTAATTTTTCTTAAAATCTGAAATCTAGATGATAATATAAAGAGCAAACTACTTATAAGATTTTTTTTATCTTTTATCTTCTAACTTTTAAAAACATACACTAGAAATTTATATATTTTGTATTTCTTTTCCATGAAAAAATAAAATCAAAAAACAATTTTGACTAACTATCAACAGTTTTTACACGAGTTTGCCCCTTTTTATAACTAAAAAAAACACAATGGATATCAAGCTCCATTTATATAAATCCTCTGAATTTTTAGTGAAAGGGAGAGCGTGGTGAGAGAGTATAAAATAGTTTGAGCATGTGTGATTTAAAAAATTAAGATTTTGTTTCTATTTTCTAATTTCCGAAAACGTACACAAAAAAATATTTGTTTTTTATTTTTTTCTTGGGAAAAAAGATCAACAGTCACCGCTGTAGCTTTTAAAAACAATTATGATTAACTATCAGTAATTTTAACATGAGATTGCCTCCCTTTTTCAAAAAAAAATTAAAAAAAATTGGAAAATATAATGGACATCGAGCTTCATTTATGTAAAATTTCTCTAGATTTTCAGTGAGAGGGAGAGAGTATAAAATAGTTTTGGCATTTGGGATATTTTTATAAATAAAAAAATGGAGATTAATGGGAATGATTACAGTAAACATCTTAATCATCCTAAAATAAATTTTAATCAAGTCGGTGATGACAGCACAAGTGGGAGCAAAAGCTCCACCAACATCGAAACTTAGAGGACCCAATGCCAGAGGATAGCAAGCAAAATATCATGTTAATGTTAATCAAACCAACTAAATTAAAGTTCTTTTTGTCGAATGATTACGTTTTTTTGAAACTTCTACTAATTCATGCTGTAAATGTCAAAGCACTGTCCATGCCACTGTGGGTTTTGAAGCGTGAGTAAATTTTAGAAGAAAATCCCAATATCTCCACCATTCTCAATGGCCTCCAAGCCTCAAATCCTTCCAGACCTAAATAATTTCCTTTACAGAGGTAGGCGTACCTGAAGGCCCTACTAGGAATGTCTATGAACTAACTTTATTAAGACTCATTATCATCAAACAAACTTGTAACCAATTCTGCAACTCCTTCCATGAATGAAGGAAAGGGATTAGGTTGTAGTGAAGAGACCTTCTGTCTAGGCATATGCACTAGCTAGGTTACGTTTTACATGACTTGCGAGAACTAATGACTTTTGATTTTGAGTTATAATTCTTTTTTTATATATTTTACAAGCAGCTAGCCCATAATAAAATTAAGACAAACACATGACATGCGAAATTATTGATAAATGAAAACAATGATCATAAATTTAGCAATCTCAAATTCAAGCATATATATGATATTTATTGCCTTTTAGATTTTATGTTTTTTTAATTTCCTCCAATGTAATCCGACTTCATTAGCCAGTAGTACCAAACCAAGCATCGAAGGAACACACGGAATACATAGAATCTGACCACGCAGCCCAAGTTCCGACCTTCATAAAGGACCTCATTGATTATACCCCAACCATCAAACATGTTGTTGGCGTCTTAACCAGCAATGTCCTGTGTTCTACCATGCTTTTGTTGTAAACTAAAGGCAAGGTTCCTTTCTCGCCAAATTAACTTGGAAAAAAACAGATCGTTAACATTCGGTTGAAACTTTTGTGCTAGCTCCAATCGAATCTTTGCAACATTTATCTGAACTTTTTTTTTTTATTTGTTGTTAAGAAACCTGAATTGGCTCGGTGATCAGTCAGCATCTAGCTTGGATTTTATAAAAAATATGAGAAATTAACGCTATAGCGTGACTTGGTTAAAAACTTAATTTGACGAATAATTCCATCAAAATTTATTGGTTTTTTTAAAAAATAAAATTTCAAAAGGTATAATTTTGATTTCTTTAAAAAATAATAATAAACCTGCATCGAATCGTAAACCGGATCGAGATTAATAAAAATGTTTTTATAAAGCAACGTTTTCAAGATTATGTGTGCTGACGGAACCATGACTTACATTTGCAACATTGAAGACGTACATGGTAGAATTTGTGGTGACTTCTTTGTTGTTTTATCTCTCCATTTTGACATATCGATCGATTCTTATTTTTTTAGTTCGATCCTCGATATATCTTGAAATTCCAAAATTATTAGTTTTTAGTACATTTTGGACGATAAATTAAAAGGAACTTGATTGTGAAATGTATACAGTGATTGTTTTTGAAGTATATATATATATATAAAAACCTCTTCAAATATGTGACAGACATACAGTCTCGGCCTACCTGCAAGCAAGCATACAATTCCCTTCGGAGAGCACACATGTATACTGATCCCATGCATGCGAGAGTACTAAAAAGATTAGTAAATTAGCAGCGTGGTATCTACTTAAGGGTGCACAAGGCCTTGCTAGAAAGAATTAAGGATGCTCCAACTAGTTAATGTCACTCCTTGAAGAAAACGAGGTTCTAAAAAATGTCATTTAGCCAGGTTTCCAGACTCTTGCATGCCTTGAAATATTGTAGCATTTTCAAGAACGAGACATATATACTCGTGAACGTAATTTCCCCGTTTAATTTGTAAGGGAAAATCGACCTTTCTCTGAGAGAAAATTGGCTTATATATGAAATAATATATATATATATTCTCATGTGAAATCTTCTTAAAAAAACAAACAGAGTCCATTACTTGAAATCTTAACTTCCAGGAAGAAAAAAATCCTATATTTTTCAAATCAAATGAGATACTTAGATCATTGTACGTGTTTAAGAAACATGAACATATTAGATTTAAAAGATAAATACAGAAGCATGAGAATAAATTTATTTTTAAAATGATTGTAAAGTAGTTTTTTATCCAAAAAAAAAAAACATGTTCTGTGTATCCTAATTGTTTTCATCTCTCATGTTTAATTTAGGATACTAATTAACCAGACAATACCCGCTAGTTTCCTTTGTCCCGTATGCTGAAGGACCCATCTTCATATTTCCCGCCCATAAAGTTTCCATGCTAGAGTCCTATTATAAACAAAAAGTTGACTCGAAAAAGCGAGTAACATGTGAAAGGGGAAAAAAAAAGGTTTTTAAGGACACGAGAAATTAGCATATTGTCTCAGTGTCTTACCACATGTTTCCATAAAAATCCACTGAACTTGATCTCCCTCATGATACCTTGGAAAGAAAAAGGATTTTGATTATCCTCTAACAATGATAACACTACTAGAACTGTAATCAAACCCGATATATAATCTCTCTCTTCTTTTTTTTCCCTTTCTTTTTACTTGGTTGGTGGAGAGCCTTATTGTTTTAACCATCATCATGAGTGTTAAGGGTAATTAACGCTATCTCTCTTTGAATGTGCTTTGAATTCCTTGGCCTCAGATGTACGTACTTCTCCACTCTTTCCCGTTGTGTCGTGTTCATCAATTTGTAAATGAATTTTCAAATTTTCCACGTGTTTTTTCATTGGTTTCTTACAGGTCTCATGAGATAGTATTTGGTTGGTCTCTCAAAACATAAAAAAAAAAAAAATAGAACGTGTTTTTTATATATATTTTTTATTTTAAAAATACAAAAAATCATTTTAAAATCATCCCATAAACATGTTTATTTCCGATTAATAATTACATCAACAATATAAAAAAAATAATTAAAATGAAGTACTGATGATGAGGTGGTTGGAATATTGTAGTGTGGTATATACATGAAGGGATGATATTGTAATCTGACTCTTGGAGTGTACGTGTAATACTCTAATTCATTCTGTTTTTTTTTTTTGAAAAGAAATAAATAAATTCAAAGCCTCCATCCAAAAATATCAAAACTTAATAAAATACCTTGAAATTTTTCCAACGTAACAAGCTTGTGTACATTACATGTTAACATTCAAAAAATTATCTGAATCAAAAGTTTTTAGATCATACCAGGCTATACATGCCCAGGCTAATTTATTTCTCATTTATAGAGATAGGGGCATGTATGAAAATAAAAAAAATTGGAGGAGCCAGATGAAATATTTCTTAATAAAGCAGGGGTATATGGGTAGTTTTTGAAGAATTGGAGGTGCCGTAACCCCTATGTTAGATCTCGTGTGGTTCAGCCTATGGAACAGGTTATGGCCTATGGGCTACGGGTGGATTATAACTAGGCTTCATATGATCAGATGGAGAAGATAATTTATCACAATCCATGTGAAAAACGTGTTGTACTGAACTTTTAATTTTGTTTTGATTTGGGGAATTTTTTTTTTGAAGGCCAACACAATCTAGTTAGTAGTATGTTTGTTATCATTTTAGCAGTTAGTTTTTTAATTTTTAAAAAAATATATATTTTAAAATAATTTTTATTTTATTTTTTAAAAATTTATTTTTGATATCATTATATTAAAATGATCTTAAAAAAATTAATTTGAAGCAAAAAAGTAAAAGATTTTTATTAAAAAAAAAAGCTTTTACAACGCAAAAATAAATAAAATCTATTTTTTTTAGAATAACATGGGTTGAAAAAATATTTAGAAAAGTAACACAGTTTGAATACATAATCGTATTTCTGAAAATTATTTTTGTACATAACCATTATTCTCAATAACGATTGCTTAATTATGTTTTAAAATATGTATTTTGCAAATTAATTAACATAATAAACCAACCTAAAATTTTATAAAAAATCAAAAGCCAAAAGATGAGATTTAAGATCCAATAACCATTAAATAAAATAGGAGATAGGGTGATATGGCAAGAGTGAATATAAAAAGTAAAAAAATAAAATAAAAGATAAGTCATTGGGAACACACCAGGCTTTATTTTTTACACACCCGATATGATTATAAAGATCATGACAGGACTATTCTAACGATACTTTGAAAGACCATCAAACGAGATTGTAACCAGCTTTAAATTAACTCCGGACAAAATCTCTAATCAATTA
>Ga0325405_1002109_pt1 | contig 20460 bp, 17 predicted proteins | sample PopdelMetagenome_21_FD_205663 | JGI IMG/M metagenome (GOLD analysis project Ga0325405, IMG submission 205663) | Populus deltoides microbial communities from Bellville, Georgia, United States - Xylem-Control-R2 | ecosystem: Host-associated > Plants > Phyllosphere > Stem > Wood/Secondary xylem...
AAAACAGGTTGACTAAGACATGGCATCATTAGATAATGGCTTAGAGAATGCCTGGCTAAGACCAATTCATGTGATGGAACGATAAACCCCACAAAGAAACAAAGGCAAGCTTTTTGGAACTGGATAGTGGATTTATTCTCTCTAGAAACCTCGAAAAAGATGAGCTGATATGAAATGTAATACCACATCGATCGAGTGGGCTCTGCTGGTCTTCACATTCAATTCTCTCTCAAAGGAAGACAAGTCTGTTCTTTATAATCATTAACGTTGTTGTAGTTCATTGACTTAATCAGACTGGCCGCTAATTTTGGTCAGCCGCTTTGGCCGGTTTCGATATTCAAATTATCATATAAAAATGTTGTCTTTTAACGTGTTTTTTTAAAAAAAATTAAATTAAAATGATAACTACTGTATACAATGCTTTACTTGATTACTAAAACTTTAGAAAGCAAGAACAACACAAATTGTCGTGCATGATCTTGCAAAGAGAAAGCTGTGTTCAAAACAGCGAAAAAATATTGATAAGACATTCATGTAGCATGTTGCAGTATCTTTTACAGAAGAATAGCATCAAAGCATCTAGCTTTTGAATAGTGTTAAAAGGTCAAAGAAAATAAAGAGAATTCCACCTGGACCCATATGTAAAGAAGAGATGGAATAGAATCATGCTAAAGAATGGTTATGGTAATGATGAATTCAGAGCCACTGGACATTATCCTTTTTTAAACGTCAATACTCCCAGCATCCTCCCCCCCTGCGACTGTAATTTTTAGACACGCCAGGGCTATAAGATATGATTCCTTTAATGATATTTTCTCTAAATGTGGGTGTACGTCGAATATTTAAACACTAAAGGTTCTTGAAAGGTGAAAAAAGAAGATAGCAAAAGTTTCCAAGCATGGAACAGCAATGCCAAGCGATCATTAATTTTGTCCCAGGGGCATGGTCAGCTTTCCTAGCTAAAATCACAATAGGGTTTGCAAAGAGGCAGGCAGCCATTGAAATACATACGTCGCTGACCTCTCCCTTTTGCTCCAAACTGCTATATGCCTAAACTATGATTTGGGAGGGTGGGTAGCTAGCATGTTTAAATCTGCTACCAACTCGTGCTCTGTTGATGTGTAGCATGCTTACGGCATCATTTTCATGGTCCATTTCTCGATCCTTATTAAATGGCCATGTGCAGCATGATGATGTTGCTCGAACAAAGTACAGCTGAAGGGGAACTGCTTGCTACTGGGAAGACACATGATGATTATTCGTATTCATGTGTTTTGATTGATTTTCCACCTTGCGTGCTATGCACATGTAGTTTTATCATTCCAGGCCAGTCATTTGTGACGTGAAAACAGAATCTAGCTTGCATCATTACTTCTTAATTATATTGATGGCCATTCTTCTCAGATCCTGCATGCATAAATGGGTGATGCCACAGTTGCTTGCAATGGTCCAGCCATAAGCATTGCAGGGTTGAATGATTAGACATTATAATACCATTTGAATAAAGCAGCTCATGAACAGATCAGAGCCATGCACAGACAAGAAGCCTTTTATAACCACGGGATCCAGATTAAACCCACTAAAGATAATGCTGTAATTACCACTTGCCGATTGCCAGAATCCAGTCCATTAAAAGCCCATTAATATATTTGAACAATAGTTTCCTGCTCCATGTTTAGGCATCCATTTAAACCATTGTTTTTAAATCTTGGTCTCGACTCATAAACCCGGTTAATTTGGGATTTGATCAAGGCTAGGTTAAAAAAGAGTTCAACCTGTAAAATTCAAGTTATCTTATTAAAATCTTGTTTCACTCAAGTTTAAATTTAAATAAATAAACATTTTTTTAAAAAAACTTAAAACAAGTTGTCAATTTGAATTAACTCATGTTTATAATTGCTCATGCTTATTAAAATTTAAATGTATCTAACACGCACTCATTTAGTACTTTCTTTCCACCCCCTTCAATCTAAGATTTTATACCCAAGCAAGCCAATCAATCAGCAGTGTACGTTCTAAAATTTTCGTTTGACGAGTAACAAATAATCCACACATTGCAATTTTAAGAAGCAAGAGCTTATTGTGTCAATCTATCCAGCACTTATTGATCTGGTGAGCTAGGCCAGGTTGAATAACGCTGATTTCTGGGATTTCTGGCACATAGCGTTTCTTTACATTGCAGTCGCATTCCGCATGATGCAGAACTGCAGTAGCATGATGTTTCAACTGGGAACCAAAACACTTCTAATAAATACAACAGCGGTATTATTAAGCAGGTAAAGAGCAGCGTACATCATTGCAATCAACAGAAGCTTGACTATAATCAATGCCGTAGTTTGAATTTATTGTTCTTTTCATTTCTTGATTATTCATATATTTTCCCCTTTATTCATTTCCCTGTGATTTTTCTATTTTATACAATTCTGACTAGCACAATCCAATTCTGAAAAACGAAAGAGAAGATCACATCTGGGGTCTTGTCTGAACTACATAGACCTTACCATCACGTATTACACCTTCAATGTCTTGAGGAGATCCATACAGCTCTTCAATTGCACTTCCTGCACGAGCGATGCTGGAGAGGATTGTTCGTCGAAAGTTATCATCAGTGATCAAGGGATCAGATGAATAGTCGAGCACAACCTTCTCTTCTTCATCCATTGGCACACTGCAAAATAGTTAACTACTGATGAGCAAATAATAATGCAATCCTTTCAGTATGATTTAGTTTTCACGTAGGTTTATTTATTTCTGGGCTACATTGAGCATCTAGCCTATCAAAAGGTTTTAAGCCCATCACGGGTATCCGGTTCATATGATTGCAGCTAAATTCTACCAGACTTCCTGCCACTCATGTTTTGTAATGGGCATGACAATTGCTGAAACAGATTAAGCTGATTCTGCATAAATTTCAAGTGCTGATTTGATATTATCAATCTCCTCCTGCTATCCACCGTCCCTTCTTCCCTATTAAACTCATTGGATATCCACCCTGTCAGAGTTTTCTGATTATTATACCTATCATAAAGGCCTGCACCGGCATAACCTTCTAGATCTTCACCATTGGAGTCAGATCGGAAGATAATAGAACGTTTTATAAAAAGCCCAATGGGTTTGCTCGGGTAACCCAACACCTGCAGCATGTCAAAGTTGTAAGTGCAAACGGTAAACATAACAAGAAAAACTAGGATGATTTATTAGCACTGTGGATATCATCATCTATTGCATAGATCCAGTTCTAGAAGCAACAATACAAGCAATTAGTTTACTTGAATTTGCTAGTCCTCCATGTCCACTTTAAAGTTCAAACAACCTAAAGAAAATATATGAAAGGTGCTTACCAGAGGAGTGTTTAAATCATTTTTCTTGCAGATAAAACTCAATGCACGGCCAGGATAAGCTCCAACTAGAGTTTCTCCAAGACCCTTCACCACCTATATCAAGAGGGAGCACTAAATCAATGCCTTTTGCTTCTTCCACCTAAAGTGAAAGAATTTCCAGTGGAAAAAAGCAAACAGTGAACCAAAAATACAATACCTCAGCATATATCTCAGATGAATCCCCCGAAGATGGATTGGTTGTATGAATAACAAATGCATAATCAGCATTTATTACTTCCTGAACCAGGACAGCCATGCAGAGATAATCATGGTCTAACTTTACTTTTCTTGTGCTGAAGTATGCCCTTTCATTCCATTTTGAAGCCCAGACCTGACAAGGAATTATGTAACAGATCAATGCCATGAACAGAGAAATAAAATAGTCAACATAATTAAACAAGCTTGACGAGAATTGGAAGAAACACTGCAAGGCACAGTTACAGGCAAGCATTCCCAGTGATCAAAATATAGCACACGCATGCCATGTTTGAACATGGATAAAATTAGGGGACCATCAAACATTTAGGAAAGGGGTACCTGTCGACATCTACAACAAGCAAGCAGGAGATACTATTCCAGTTATACAATCAAAGACTTAGTTCTCTCCAAGGTAGGCTCACAAGAAATCACAATATGCCCACTTGTCATAAAATCACGAATAGAGTTGATGGACCAGAATTATATGAGTCAACCACAAACCATCATAAGGATGTGAGAGTTCTTCTAGGAAGAACAGAGCAAGAAATTGACAAAATTATCTGGAGATCAAAATGGTCTTTTCCAGCAAAGGAAAGCAGTCTACCTTCTTTATAGCCATCCATGCTTGCTCCCATCTTCGTTCACCTTCGTCACCAGGCCATGGCATCCCAGAACTTTGCATCTTGGTCTTCAGCTCTTGGACCTAAAATTTACTCTAGCCTTAATGATGACATTTAAATTTAAGTAACGATCATTGATACAACATTTAAATTTACTGGTTCACCAAAAAGTCGTGGCCAATCATGTCACTTCCATGTATATGTACCTCTTTGCTTCTAATAAAACAATTGATTTGCCATAAACAAATGTAAAGTGTACCAAATAATGAAAAGCCGAGGCAAAAATCTGTTTTATTGGGAGGTTTAGTAAAAGGATATTCCCATCGCCAGGATTTTACAACCAAAGTTAAGGATTTAAGACCCATATATAGATCTGAAAATGCCTGCATGCATGTTGCCTAACTTGTGATTGATTGATAGTCAAGGGGGGATAGAAACAAGGGGGATATATATTCGTTTATGATTTATATCCTCTGCTGGAGATATAAACATATCTATTTATGTTGACTGAAATAAATTTTGGGCATCATTAGTACAAAGAGCATACCAACTGTGGTGGTGCAGCCAGCTGTAAAACTGTACGGCGAATCTGTCCAAGAGCACTAGACTCTTCTGCCAAGTTTTTCTTCAACAGTTGCAACTTATTGGCCACTTCCTGCAAGTTAACGGGAGGGGGAGACAGAGAGAGTCAGGCGGAAAATTTCTGAACAATGACATTTACCAGGGCAAGTGCTAGATCCCAGGACTCAGGAGTGCATGCCAGAAATCAGATACGTTCTGAAGCTGACAAAAACTAAATTGCTGCTGACCATTGTATAACTTCAAGTCATCCTCATTTAGATACTGATAATAATTAATTTTAGTAATGAGTTCATATTGCACATCCAACAATATCTTACTATTTGCCAAAGATATCAATGAAGGACAGAAGAAATAACTGTTTTCTTCCACATCACGACTTTCAAGAAAAATACAGTAGCATCACCTGATCATCAAGAAGTTTCACAATAACCAATCTTGACACCTAGCACAACATTAACTGGTGGATGGTTTGTGGATGTGCATCATACAAATGTCCTCTCATTACTCTCAAGTCAGGCATTTGCCTTGTACAAATTCCATTTTGTCAAAAAATAATTCATTTGCAAGTTGATTTTTAAAATTTTAAGCCCTCCTATTGAATTTCTACATTATCTGGCATGCATCCATTAAACAACAGAAATGGTGTTCACCCCATCTTGCAATCAATATCTGAACTGAGCCAGCTAGTCATGTCGATTTAGACATAGAAAACTGCTAGCAAAAGACAATGAAATTTAGAAATTGCAATTACCCAATTCAAATCTTCGCTTAGAACCTTCTCAAAAACTCCAAATGGTAAAGCAACTGATGTAGGAATCCTGATCCAAGACGGCACTTTTCCTTTCAAATATGAGATGTTGCGTGATTTGGCACCAACCTATACAAGAATCCTCATAAATATTTCACTAACCCATAAATGTACAGTTCAAACGACCATTGGGACATGGTATTGATTTCTAGAATGAGAAAAATAAAGCAGTTCATTAAACATAGATTATATCCCATTTTGTAAGCCTAACCATTTCACTGCTAAACTCCTCAGAAGATATGGCATATCTGCCTCTGAACTGCTTTCTGACCAACTTTATAGGTGAAGGACTGACTTCTTTCAAGTTAGTTGAACTTGAATCTGCTAGCTTGCCCTCCTTTAGTTCACTGTGATTCATCATTGGTAAAAACGAAGTTCAGTACAATAGTTGTGAAACAGTGCAGATTGTGAGCAACAATGGGTAAGCAAGCCATGGGACGATAGGATAACCTATATGCTATATCTGCCGAAGTTGGTTTCAGATGCAACAATTTCCCTTCATATGCTTTAAGGTCGGCCAGAATATCAGGATCAAAGCATGTAGCAAAGCAAACCTGCCATTGACAATGTTCTCCTCTTAACATTACCCAGCAAAGAATTGGACATAAATTCAAACTAACAGATGCTTGCCTTGCTGTTTCTTGCTCTCACAGAAACATGAGATAGCACATCAGGCATATCGGGCGTCAGCACAGCAACTGTACCATCCGGAATTTCTTCTTCTCCTTTTACTCGTTTTGCAACTAAGATTGTTGGGAACTTGTAAGTTTTATTCTGCACAGTGAGCAACTCATCCACAGCAACAACATATCCAACAGCTTCAACTGGGCTAATAACCTGCCAGCTGTTCCAGGACAACCACAATAGCATTTCAGAGCTACAGTCTGGTACTGCTACATATTTATTTTCCTATGTTTACTGTTCAGACGTACGATACTTGAATGCATCGGAAATTTCCTTTACCAGTCATTAATATTAAAATCCCTAATTTCCTAGTGATCAAATAGGAGCCAGTTGCATAGACACTAGCACGAATAACATGCTAACCTTCCAAGATGAGCAGTCTGCCGAAGAATTGGATCAAGTCGATTAAGAAGTGTAGATAATGCTGCAGCTGATCCAGCACGGATGATTTCTTCAGTGAATATGTTCAGCTGAAATGAGTCATAATGAGAGTGGGTAAACAAATAATCTAGAATATCGAGGAAAAAGGTTTTCACTTTCAGACAATTGAAACATACAGCCCACTGGTCCACTCCAAGCAATGATCCAAGATACTCCGCTGATGGTTGCAAAACATTCTGGTACCATTCTGCTTTGCAAGCAAGGGCAAGGCGAGTTCTGTCAAGGACTGATTTTGAAAATAACGCCCAGTGGTCACTTTTGCTATTTGACATACTTAGTGCATGTTTCCATCCCTGCATATGCAATAAAAGCAAGTTCAAATGATAGTGGAAAGTTTCCATTTATCTAAATAATTGCAATACCATATTTTTTTCTTACAGGCAAGTCAAAACACGTATTTAAGAGTACCAAAGTCAAATTTTACCTTCAAGCAGTAAATAAGATCTTCATTATCATCTGATGAAAGTGCGAGATTTTCAAGAACCAAAGTGATGAAGTACATAATTTTCTGCTATCAAGGAAGTAATCAAGAAGATATATAAATTACAGAATGAAATTAAAAGCAGCACGTATGTAGAGAAAAAAATTGGATAAAAGTTTGTTAAGAATAACACAAACTGAACATAGCATATAGCAAAAAGTAATTGTTGATAAGTAAGATTTACCTCTGGTCTAGCATTGTTTAATTCCTCATAACCCCGTTCAATAACTGTCCTAACAGTGGAGTCAAGTGCAATATCCAAAAATAAAAGATCCTTAAGACGATCCTTGGACTTAAATAGAAGAGTTCTAAGCTCCTGACGAGCCTCTAGCAAACCCTGTATTAAAATAAACAAAAGGGCCATGGTTGAAGTACAAATGCAAATGGTAATTACAACTTCTGGCATCTAATTTTCTATTACCTCAAGAAGTGCTTCTACATTCTTATCTTCAACGTGTTCTAGTAGAAATTTAAGCAATTCCTGTTTGAAAGATACAGAACATACACAGCTGATTTTAGCATTCTATCATGTATAGATGACATCTAGATTGAAAATTCAAAATGAAGTTGAAAACATTACTGGGAAACCAGATGGCAAGCCTGGAACGGGATTTGTTTGCACTCCAACCATGAAGCCTTGACCCTGAGGAGGGAAGAGAAAAGTACTATCAAACCTAAGGAAAGAACTTTGTGCAGCAACTTCAGCAAGTGGCATTACCTCAGATCTGTAGCCCATACAATTTCCAATAGCAGAGTCAAGATCTGCACCTGAATGAACTGCCTAAATTCAAAATATTGAAGCCAAGGGTGGGAGTCAAAGGAAGTTCACTTAACATCAAAAGCAAATAGTTTACAACTTAATGGACTCATAAACAAAATAGAGAATTCTTATCAATAACACCTATATGATCAGCTACAATCAACTTGGTGTTGGCTACTTAGATCCATATCCTCCATTTAGTTTCTTATTATCTAAACTTCCTGTACACTGCTTTAAAACCAGCATAACAATTCTTTGAAATGATCATCTAGTATTCCTTCAGCTTGTTTCATTTGTTTCTGCATTTCTAGTGCCTTCCTCGACAAATTTCCCATCTCAATTAAGTGAAGCAGCCACCAATTCGTCCCTCTACAATCTGGCTTCTAATCTCAACCAACAGCTGGTTGCGCATGCGCACGTGTCATGCATTAACAGTCAAATTCATAGAGATAGGAGAACCAAAAACTAAACAGGGTGCAATTCTTCCATAGCAGGTGCCGAGGGTTTGAAAGAGAAAATGGTCATTATTTAGCAAGTCAAAACAGAAGCAACAAGATAGGGTGCATTGCCATAGTGTAATGGGTTTACAATAGGTAACAGGCATTATTTAAACCATGGAGCTCCCCTCCACCTGTCTTGAATTGGTGCCACCTTCTGCCTTTCCAAAGGATGTATACATTTCATATATGGTTCTTTATTATGTTAGTATAGATATATCTCAACATCCTTTGTCTCATGCTAATCTTACCAAGATGTTGCTTCTTCACCACCCAACTATGACTACTGTAGATCATGGCTGGCCCACCAACACTTCGCAGACGATCACAAACAACATAAAGTTTTAAATACCTTATCTCATGCTAATCTTATCAAGATGCTGCTTCTTTATTAACCAACATCAACTACCATAGAGTATGGCTAGCCGACCAACACCTCCTAGGTGATCTCAAACAATATATACAGCTTCCATACATACATAGGCTCATACAATCCACACCATTTGATTATCCCACACGCTTAAAAATTCTTAAATTGACCAGGACATAAATCATTTCATGTTTAGCACTTGATTGAAAACCATTATCTGTAAGAAGCACCCAACCAAGAAAAATATGTAGCAAACAATGAGACATTGATAACAAATCAAGTGCAGTCTTTATGTTCAAAGTGAACTACACATGAAGATTTGATATTAATGACTTGGACAACTAACCTTCAAAGTCCTCATATAGTTTCCAAGATCACGCAAGAGACCATCCCTTTGATCTCTCCTGAAATTTGGTTCGGAATGGATGGCACGATCATAACTTAAAAGTCTCTCTTTTGTTATTCCATTATCATTCAAAGTTTTCCAGTACACACTGATGTCAAAGTCGCTTTTAATGCAATCAATTAATGCCTGAAAGAAGAAGTAATTTATATATATATATATATATAAAAAAACATTTTGAAATCACTAAAAGTGTATGATCAAATTCACATTTGCACCACCTGGCAGATTATGACATCATCAGGACTGGTGTTATTATGCAACTTCTGATGCCATTCCTCCATCATTCCACCTTTGCAATCATTGTTTCTCTAGAATCAACAAATAGTTAGCTAATCAGTCTTACAATGAACTCACATGCTAAGGAAATATATAGAGAAAGCAAAGAGAGAAAGATCCAATATAGACCTGTATCACTAGGATTTCATCCCGAATACGTTGTCCCACATCCCCTTCACCTCCTCGACCAACAGTGGACATAATCATTCTCAAGAGCTCCCGATGCTGTGGATTGTTTGCATAAATATCCTGAACCAAGTTTGTAAGCCTATCCTGAGCTTTACTGATTTCACTGCACAGGTAAGTGACTAATAAGAAATAATTTGTCATTCCTTTCAGAGAGCAGTGAAAAGCGTAGCTGGGTTGGGTCAGTTGCTTTTGAAGTCCATTTTCGAGAGGAATGAATGTGAAAATTTTCACATCACAAAGGTCTGACGCTCATTAGATAAAATAGTTTATCATAGTACTCATTTAATCAAATGTTTTACCGTGGTTTGACGTTGTAGTTTTTATTCCATATGAGCTGCCTTGTGGCCATAAAGCGCATCCAGACAAAGATCCCAGCAAGACCCAATTCCCCAGCATCCTTGGCTTGATCCATCAAGTCTGCCGCAATATTGAATCTAACAAAATGAAGGAGAAGTATAACTTATTACTACCAGAACAACAAACAAAATTATCTTAGAAGGGTAGATATGAGCTCACATGTCAAATCAGTGAAGTTATGCAGCAACAAACTGGATTCAGAACTCCTAGTGCATTAATCAAATATATCAAAATTTCAATACCACCATGAATAAAAAGCTAAATAAGAGACTTTCTTATGGATGCTTAAGTCCACTAACCCAGTGTTCACTTATTGTGTAAATAAGGAGAAAAACAGGGAAGGTGGGAACAAACAGGGTTTCAATGCTGTTTCTTCATTATCACCTAATTAGCAAGGCACCATCACAAAAGAAATTACGAGAAAAAAAAAAGACACATTAAGTTTCACGGAACTACAAATTTTTGAAAAACAAAAACAATGAGGCATTATCACTTTCTTTTCCTCTGTGATCTTTGATGTTAATATGATGTAAGCTAAGATCTAAGAAGCAAAAGTTTAGAGATCATTCACATTTCTTCTACAAGTTTTGATTCTATAATCTATAGGGGTAGCTGTTGCACGCCATAGACTGAGCATTTAGCAAAGCAAGTTAATTTCAAAGGTCAACAAGGTGAGAGGAGCATTGTGTTCCATTGCTTAACTTTATGGCGTGGAATGTGATTCAACTTATAAGACATTAAATATCACTAAAAAGGGCAAGGGTGGCATGCTTTATGGGATGGAAGCCCTTTATTGCTTTGAAAGACAAAATAACATTATAATTTTTTTTTTTTACTTTAAAAAATTCGAAGTGCATATAGCCCAGCTTTATTCCTACTCCTTTATGTGTTAATCCCGTTCCATAATAGTACGGAGAGACCAAATAAATTCCAGTAAGAGTTGCTAATAATCAAAATTGAAAAAAAAATGATAGCAGTTCTAAATATTATATAAAAAAATCTATTGTTAGAGACAATATTGTTTTTTTTTAGTATGCCAGTTGTGCATGCAGCGTCTTCACATAATCACTTTGATAATAATTATAGCAAACAGATTTATTATTTCATAACTAAAAATTGTAAGCATCTGTAATCCTTTCACTGCAATCTTTTTTTACAAGTATTGGATAAAGCCTCATCAGAGTTTTCGAAGCCTTATACCTAAGGTAGAAGGTATAAAATGAAGCTTCGGGGGCTGTTTAGCATCATTTGAAATAAAAGGCACTTTAAAGCAGATATGTTGAAGCACGTTTTACAACCACAGCCACAGCTATCAGTTAAAACATACCAAAAACCACCACTGAACCAAAAAAAAATATTTCTTTTACAACCTTCGGGGGTTGATAGCTATCAGTCAAAACAGTTATCATTCATTTAATCCTTTTATTAAATATGAGTGACAAGTCGTTTAGGTTAAACCCTAAAAATTAGGGTTTTCAATTTGAGATTTGACAAATTTCAATTTAGTCTTTATTCTTCCAATTTCTTTTAATTGCACCCGTAATTGCCTCCCAACTTTTTCATGCAATGTAACCCCTGCCAAACTCAATTGGCAGCCCTAAAGTTCAGTGTCTTTTTCAATTCGGTCCTTGGTTCCCGATTTATGAAAATTAACCTTCAATTGATCATCAAACTTTTAATTTTTTTAAATTTGCCCCCCTAATTTTTCCTATTTTAGTCTTTGAAGTCTTGCACCTTTTATAGTTTAGTCCTTGGTTTTGAATTTCTTCAATTAAGTCCTGAATTGCCTATCAAACTTTAATATTTATGCAATTAAGTCCCTGATTTGAACAAATTAGCTTTTCAAAATTGAAATTCAACCCCTAGACTTCAATTCCTTTCAATTAAAGCCTAAATTGAACTCAAAAACCAATTTTCCTTGCAATTAAACCCTCAATAAATTCAATTAAACTCTAAAAAATTTCAATTGAGTTCTTAAACATCCAATTTTGAATTTTCTTTCCAAATTGATTTTTTCTTGTCAATAAGGCCTTCACCAGTCAAAATTGAACTGTAAATTTTTTAACTTTGGATATTTTGATCTTTCTTAACCAGTCTTCAGCAATTTTCTAGACATTCATCATGTTCTTCCCACTGATATTTTTTTTCCAACTTTTTTCAATTTTTTCTTGTATTTTGTATTTCTTTTTTTTATTCTCTTTTTTCTGATTTTTTTATATATTTATGTGGGGCCCCAAAATGAATAACAACAACTTATATCTCTAAGATATTCATCACTCTTTTAGTCACTTTGAATGCTTTGATGCAGGCTAATGATTGGCAAGCTTATAGATTCTAATTAATTTCACTTCCACTTGAGCACTTTATAGGTAAGATTGATAACACTACCAGGTCTCTTCTGCCTAGTTACTCACACTCAACACTGCAATTTTTTAGCTCAGAGGAACTGCAATCTCTTTGAAGCTCCCCCATCAATTTTTTTTTTTTTTACACTAATGAATTCTGGAAACCCCCCCTCCTGGCCCTCTCCATTAAAAAGCTTCAATGTCTAATATTTCAATCCTAAACCTTCCATCCAATTTGGTACCATTCCTTTTACTTCAGTAAAATATGTTTACTTATGTTCAAAGAACACAATTTAGTGGAGTTCAATTATTAAGTAAACTAGAAAAGGGCAGGAAAAAATTGAAATAATGAGGGTCTCGTTTAAGAAATAAAATCAGAAATCTGTGTGTTTCCATTAGCAAACAGGACCAGGACAGCTGGGTTAGGATTGAAACAAAATGCTGACATTGTGGCTTTATAGGGACCGAGCTGGAACATTTTGGAAACTGTAGGGAAACAATATGGTTTACACTAAAATTTAAAGAAAATAAAAGGCTTAGATACTAGAGAAACAAATAAAAAAACTTTAGAAAATTAAATAGAAGCACAGACACAGAGGAAACATCCCACTAACCACAGATCAGACTAAACAAGCTTGAAAAGTTCTATGTCCTGAAATTTATGGCTGTTTCTTTGACACTAAGAAGGTAATAATACAGAATGGGAACACTCTCTATGCTACTTATTCCTACAATTTCAATTGGCTTCCCAGTTGTAAAGAATCTGAGCAACAATTATTGGCATCTTCACTTGATCTTAAAGAAACAAAGACTGCTAATCTCTAGCTACAAGTTTAACAAAGAAAATGAACCAATGACTCACCACCACGTCTAAATAGAGAACGCTGATCTAGACTACGTGTTCTTTCAACACATGCAAGCAATATAACAAAACATGATGAGCATTTAGAAAGGTGTAGTGCTTTATGCTGACAATAACTAGCACATTTCATATAATTTGTTGCAACAAGAACAGCAAAATTTTCTCAAGATAAAAACACAAAAAAGAAAAGGATTAACTACAAAAATACCCCGGAAAGACTTGTTACCAATGTTGCCCTTCACTTTTTGCATTCATCTATTTTACCCTTACTGTTATCTCAAGTTTTCAATTCTACACTTTCGTCCTCTTTTCATCCAATTTTATTAACAAAATCCATTAAACACTCATGTGGAAACTCTAGAATTTAAAGACTATTATTGCTTAAGAATAGAAAAAAAAAGTAAAGATAAAAATATTCAATTTAAACTAAAAACTTTGGAAAAACTTATTTTGTAGACCCAAAATTTTAAAAACAATACAAATTTAAAGTTAGAAGCTAAGAAAATTAACATAAAAAAGAAAGAATAATTGATTCTTATTTAGAAAAAAACTAGGACCGGGGCCGTTTCACTGCAAGCCAGATCAATATCCAACGACTGTATTAAAAAAGAGTGAGTGTCGCAATTTTTTTCTACATGCAATAAAATATTTGAAATGAAGATTAAAAGCTTGACCAATGTATCAAACAAAATTAATCAAGCATCATATGCGTTAATAAATGGAAAAAATGTTGGTGTGGTTTGTTCAACCTAACAGGTCAAAAGCAAATTGGTCGCCTTGTTCAAATGGTGATCTGGTTATAAAACAAAATTAATGCCGTCGTCATTTTAACTCCTACCTAAACCTAGATCAAATATGACACGGACTGTTAAAAAAAAAATCGCAAAAAAATCTAGAGAGTGAAAAAAAAAGATGGCAACACATTTTATTGACTCGCGCTAACTTGCAAAATCAACGACTCGGGTAATGGACAACCATAACGAATTAAACCGATTGGACAATCTGCCTCTTTCTTTTTCCTTCTTTTATTCTCTTTCCAGCTTGGCTTTGACCAAGTCACAACTGACCCTGGATTCGATTAAAGAATGAAGATGAAATTTTAAATATAAATAAATATTGAAGAATGAAATTAAAAAAGCATTAGCTTAAAAGAAAAAATCAAGCAAACCCTTGCGAATTTCCTAAATCGAGGTTAATCATTTAAATTCACAACCCGTGAAATCCTAAATCTAGATTTAATCAAGAAGTTCAATTTCAAACCAATTTAATGTTTGAGAATGAAATCGTAAGAAAAAAATTTAAAAAAAAATTGTCAAAGCAAAAAAGAATTGAAAAAAAAAATGAGGACATCACATGGGAAAAAAATTGGAGGATGAAATCGTAAAAACAATTTAATTCTAAAAACTATCTAAAACAAAATAAACATCAATCAAAAGAATGAGGACCAAATTTAATAGATAAAAAATTAAAAGATGATGAAATTGAAAAAATAATCAAATTCTATAAACCATCTCAAATAATAAAAATAGTAATCAAAAGAAAAGGGATTAAATTTGAAGGAAAAAAATTGAGGGGTTGAATTCGAATTCTAAAGTGCCACGTGCAAAAACTAAGGTGGAGAAAGTAAAGAAGGAAAAAAACAAGAAAAGTTCATTAGCGTCAAACCAGAAGTCAAAACGACACATGCATTGCCATGGAATGGAGGGGCTACCAAGAAAACTTCAATCACGCCAAGAAAGGTTGTCCTTGACCACTAGAAGCCTCGCACACGCCGCCCGAAAATAGCGGAAAGATCGAGGCGCTGGCGTGTGCATAGCAGACATAAACAACTTTTTTTTTAATATTATATATCAAAAGACTAAATTGTCCCTAAGACAACATATATATTACAAAAAAAAAACCAAAGCGAAAAAGACAAAATAGCCTTTGGTTAATAATTCATGAATTTTTTCTTTTAAAGGGTACTAATGCCATTTTGATGTACTAATAAGAATGAAAACACGAAAATGAATATGGAAGGCAATTAATTATTTTTTTATTTTTAAGGGTAATTAAGTAATTTCACTATGTGTAAAAGTAAAAAGACTGAGGTAATAATCGATAAACTATGTGTAAAGACAGAATTACCTCCAAAGGCAAGTTCATTAATTTTTTTTGGGAAGGAGAAAAAAATAATTACACTGTAGTGGTGAATAGTAAACTAAGTCTATGGCCACAGAGTTTTTGCCTTCTATATTAGTTTTTTTTTTTTTTTGTTATTTTAAAAAACATTAAATTTTCAGGTTTTAATTTAATTTATTTCAATTTTTTACTATCAATTTTACTCATTTCATTCAAGATTTAATGAGATGTTTAACAATTCTAGATTTACCGCATAGATGTTTAACGGAATATGTCAACTAATATGGATGCAACGTGGATGGAAGGGCAATTGAAAGATTTCACTAATATTAAGGGTAAAATTGATGAAAGTGATTGATGAAGGGTAATATTGATAACAGCCATATAGGTGAGGTGTGCTTTTGCAGTTAACAAGAAAAAATATGTATACATGAACATTTTACTGACCTGTGCATGAAAGACTTCTGTGCCTCACTCTCCATTTTTGCAATTTTATCCAACAACGCCTTGGCAGTACCTATGCCATCACCAGCATCCTTTGTCGAGAAAATCCAATTAGTAAATATAAAAAAAAAATGATGAAAAGTAGAGTAAAAGAAATATTTGTTGCAACCTTTTGGACATGCTTAGATCCTCTGCCAAATTCAATATAAAAGTCTGAGCCATTATTCTTTATCCATCTTCCATTAGACAAAAGGACAAATGGCATCCCTATGAAAGTATCTTTTTCAATCTCCATTTCAAAAGATTGCACCTGTTAATAGGTACATTGTAGAATTGAAAGGTGCTGTTAGATTTCAAAGCCCTTTGGGACACAGGAGGACGCAAAACATCTAACATCCCACCTGGTATGAAAATTCAGTAGAGGACTCATTTTTAAGCTGTGTTTCAGCAGCCACCTGAAGAGAAATCGAACCAGGAGGCAACACATTTGGAGGTGGCTCCTGCAAAATCATGCATGCATTCATTACATCTGAAAATGTAATGGAAAAACTGGCTATGGATTATAGAAGATGAAGACAGTGATATCGATTCTAAAGGGCTATATCATCTTGAGTGATGTGTCTAAAGTTAATGTTTAAAGAATCTTACCAACCATTCTCCAGCCTTTTTAGATAAAGCCCAGTGAAGAGTAACTGGCTGTTCCAAATCAGTGGCCAAATGAACCTTCACCTTACCACCAGGCTTCGTTACAAGTACCTTGACAATGTGTGAGGAGATTTAAAGTTAAGAAAAGTTTCATCAAGTGAAAAACTGTAATTGATGGAGCAGAGGGACAGATAATTAGCTCATCCTGTACCAAAAGTTCCTTATCAGCAAGCTTAAAGATTTTCTTGTTCAGCACAGCACCACCATCATGTTCTTCCTTCTTCTTAGCAAAAAGCTCAACAGCCTTCAAGAATTTTGATTCCACTGAAGCTTTTCCCTCTGCAGATTTAGAAACCTTGTCCTCTACAGATTTAGCAGCATGTTTGTTGACAAGCTGCATTATGTCCCACTTTTTGCGCCGAATTCTTTCATTGCTAAAATACCTTTTGTTTTGAAGTTGCTTTGACTTCTCAGTCTTGATTTCTCCTTTAGTAATCTTCTTCTGAATCTCATCGATAGAGACACCTTTGTACAGTTCAGTTTGCAACTCTTCTCTTGCCTTTTCAAATTCCCTCTATATGCATGCAAACATTATCCAGCAAATGCCACATACAAGTAATCAGGGGAAGTCTCATTAAATTGTAAATGGAAACTGACATGTGTCAGTTTACTTTAGCAGAAGCAACTAAAACAAAAAACAAAACATTGCGGAAACTAACCAACCAAGAAAAGTAAGGAAATTTACCAGTTGCTGCTCCGGAGAATAATTGGGTTTCCCTGCCTTTTCCCATCTGATATAAGCTTGTATTTGCACAAGATCATCCGGTATTCTGTTTTTTATTTTAGAGACAGATGGCTCCTTAATTTCACATCTATCATTTTTGTTTGTTAGTTTTGCTCGGAGATCCTCAATGGAAGTACCTCTGGCTACTTCCTCCAATAGCTCAAAGCGAGCAGATTCATATTCCTCCTATCACAAGAAATATTATCCACTAAAATTACGACAAAATGCTTGAAACCTTAAAACCATAGAATTATAACTTTAACCAAGAAAAGGCTATTCCTTGGAGCATTGGTAGAAGTCTTGGGATGGCAAGCATTAGCTAAAAGTTCAACTCTAGTCAGCCAACACTTAATGAAAAAACACTAAAGGCAGGACAACCTCTAATTTCTCAAGCCAGAGACCTCACTTCACTTCAAGGGATAGTGACCTTTTTCAATGTACCAAATACATGATCGGAATAATTCCATACACCATTTCATTATTTAATAGTTTGTAACGAATTGTTCCTCTTGAAGTCATACACTGTTCAAGCATATAAATTTTGGTTTCTAGCTAGTTATTATCACCCTGATCTCTTACTAAAGGTATGTCATACAATGCTAGGAAGAGAGGGAGATCATTGTGATGGATCGGATGGATTTCTGACAATGAAACAACGAATTGAGACGAGAAAACATAAATAAGTGAGGGAGAGAGAAATAGAGAACCCAAAGAAAATTGTCTGAAAAGGGCTTATAAAAAGGGTTTAGGAGAATTGCATGTGCAAAGAAAAAAACCATGACACCATTGTTTCCTTTCTGACAAAAGAGAAAACAAACAGGGAAGAAAAAATGCAAAATTGAAATACTTTAGCTTGACCGTACAGATAGTTTGTCTTTATAATTAAACAGCTGCTTAATACTTGCCTTCTCCTGCTCAGGGGTATACATTTGTTTACCCTTTCTTTCCCACCTTAGATATGCTTGAATCTGTACAAGTTCTTCAGGAACTGAGACATTCGGAATTATCAACTTCTCTCTCATGGGTAACTTGATATGAAAGTTCTGGCCATTATCCTTAAACCTGCCAAATTATGATAAAATAACAAAAAGAATCATCCCATTGTAATGAGCTCATAAAACCCACAGGGAGCTAGAAAAAGCAATATTATACAAGCTCACCACTTATTCTTTGCTTCATCAACTACAAGAAACTCTATAGCTTGCGTTGCAGGATCATCAATCGCTATGCTGATGTAAGAATTGGAACCAGACTAGGAAAAAAAAAACAAAATATAAACAAGCTAAAATTAATCATTTAGATCAGCAAAACTTTTTTTGGAATGAAAGGCAAAGAATCTCGTTTTTTTCTTTTTCACTCTTACCTTTATAAAAGGAGATCGGAGGGCTCTGTTCTTATAATTTGTTGTTCCATTTGGTTGACGAGAAGGAAGCACCCACTTTCTGACACAAAAGAAAACCAACAAAAGAAAGAAAGATATCTGAAACTACAATGACATAAACCGAATTGAAAACAAAGCATAGCCCAAATATAGCCTAGTGCGGGTACACAGGACTCACTCCTTTCTATCAAGTATTGCACCCCAGTGTAGGAGCAATGAATCACTACTATAAGTGATTTGAATATTTATTTGTGCGATGGATGCAGCCGAGGAATTGCTGACAAAAACCTGCTCAGTTAGAAGAAATGAATCTGTATCACATCTACAATAACCAACAAAAATACCATAACTTGCTCCAGTCATACATAGTTGACTATAAATACCTGCATTTCAATATTTCCATCAAGTTTGAATTTTCCTGCAAGCTGCTGCACGGAAAGGGTTTGTTAAAACCTCCCAATACTCGGAGGACCAAAAACTGATGTGCATAACATAAGATTCATCCTACGCGAAATCAATTTGAATTTAGAAATGCAAAATAGCTGTTAAGTTTTATTATTATTAAAAGAAATTACCTCAGAAGAGGGCTCCATGGCTAAGACAGCTCGCGGAGTGAAAATAACAGAGCGGCGTGATCCTCCGATGCCTGATTCTGATCTCCTCAGTTTCAAATCGTTTCCAGAAAAGCTGGACGACCTACGAGCAGCTTTAAACAAATATTTTGCAACAATTCCAGAAGAATCGAGCTTGCTTTGATGCTCTAAACTCGCTGGACGAAGCAAACTCTGGTAGTGGAATAATTTATGATGCCATATGTTGCTATTACTCATACTCTTACTATTATTCCTTCAAATTCGATCCTCTTATTAACCTTCAAGGATTCTACTAAACCCTAAATGTAAATGAAAAATCAAAAGATTAAGACGAAAAGAGATTGCTTTAAGCTAAAGCAGTAGAATTCAAAATTAGATTCATCATTTATATGCAAACAGTTGAGCACATTTCCAATTTTCTCAAACAAATTCGAAAACGAAGAGATGCAGAGATGAAATTACCTTGAATTAACTGAATTAGAGGAAAGGAGGAGAGAATTCAGACTGTGCTTTTGTAAGGAAATTTTTTTGGAGGCAAAGAGAGAGCAGCGAGCGTTTAAGATCCTTCCAGTGATTCAGTGCATTGCAGACCATGCGAACGATATGGCGATTTCATCACATCATTGATTGCGTGGCCATTTCTTGTGCGTCCACGTTTCTTAAAAGCTCGTGATAGGAGGAGGGAAGCGCGGGGTCCGTGACCACTGCTGACTTTTGATATTTCTACTTTTTTAAAAAAAACAAAATTTGACTGCCCCTTGTTTACATTGCCATTTTCAATATTTACCATTTTATATTCCCAATATTAAGATTTTTTTTATTTTATAGTTCTCATTTATTTAATTATAAAAAAATAATTTACATAAAAATAATTTTTTTAATAAATTACCATGCAGACTGAAGTGTGAATTTATAAATAAAAAAAGTGTAAGTCTAGTATATTTTAAATAACTGGAAATAAGATGGACAACATGAATAAATGCCTTGAATATAATTGGGCAAGAGAGTTGCCCATCCACGCAAGCAATTCTTCACTTCTTCTTTCAGCTTGGCTATATGCTGCCGTGGTATCCATTCTTTTTGGTTCCACAAATATTCAGGTATCGTCAAATTTTATTTTATTTTATTTTTTACAGCACATCACAAAATCACATTCTCGTAAATTAATGCAAACAATATCATATACTGGATAAAATTATTTTTCTAAATTGTATTTAAAATATTAATAGTAGATGT
>Ga0325405_1002111_pt1 | contig 20453 bp, 15 predicted proteins | sample PopdelMetagenome_21_FD_205663 | JGI IMG/M metagenome (GOLD analysis project Ga0325405, IMG submission 205663) | Populus deltoides microbial communities from Bellville, Georgia, United States - Xylem-Control-R2 | ecosystem: Host-associated > Plants > Phyllosphere > Stem > Wood/Secondary xylem...
GAGAAGAGAAGGGGGGCAGCCAGCCAAGAAGAGAAAAACGCCCCCTTCCTCTAAGAAACCCTAAATTATGCATTCTTCCTTCTTTTTGATTAGTTGTTCAACAAACATGCAAGGCTAAACACTTTTTTTTGGTTGCAAGGACACAACAAACCTTCGGATTTCAAGAACCGTGAGATTTATTCTTCCTTTTATTTTTAGTTTATGTTATGAATGAGTATGATTGTTTTCCTATGCATATTTCCTATGATTGTTGTTGATGATTGCTAGAGCGGACTCTAAGTTATTGTTGTGAACAATCTATTGCTAAGTTTAATATCAAAACCGGAGTTGTGATATATGAACTTGTGAAGCAACTAAGCTTAATAATTGTGGCGGAACTACGTTATTGAACTTAGGGAGAACATTTGAACAAAGTGACACAAGCTGCGGACAACTTGTATGTTAATCTTGATGAAATTATCTAGTTCTTAAAGCTACCATTAAATTGAATCATTAGTGCGGACACTTTGATTGTTTATTGGTTAGGATTAGTTATACAGCGGATCCGTTAATTAATCAACGTTAGGAAAAGATAAAATTTCAGAACATAAACTGCAATTTTTGTTTCAAGGATCGGTTCTAATTTCTGTAGGTGGATGTGTGCTTGCGACCAAGATTTGTTTTCTTGATAAGTTTCGGTTTTAATTGATTTTGTTTGCTAGTTTAATTGCTGCCATAGTTTAGATAATCACAAACCAAATCCCCCCAATTACATAACGTACAACATAAAAATCTGACTTCAAACTTCCTCGTGGGATCGACCCCTTATTTGCTCTATACTATCTTGTGTGTTGTGTTTAAAGCTAGGATAATTAATTTGTGCGACCGCGACATCGCAACAAATTTTGGCGCCGTTGTCGGGGAAGTAATTTTAGTTGATTCTTGTGCTATTATTTTTATTTGCTGTGATTTTTATTTCTTTTTCTTAAAAAAAACAGAATTTTTGCTTGCTGTGGTACTATTCATTACGGCAGCGGTACTGTTCAAAACAGTTTTTTTGGTGGAATTAGGTATCGGTCTTTTTATTCCTGAAGGGAAACGACGTTCTAAACAGGACTTGTGGTAAACCACTAGCCCCACCTTATTGAGGCCAAATTCCACTGTTTTCTAGGGTTTTTAGGCAGTTTTTGTTTTCTACCGTAGGATTTTCGTACAATTTGCATTGTTTTCAATCTCTTGTGTGGTTGGTTTCTTATGAGTTTTCTTGATGATTTATGCCAGTAACCCATTTTACTAATCAAAGTCAAGTGCAGTTGGATCTCGAAATAGAAAAAACTTTACGCAGGTTATGAAAGGAAGCTCGCCTTAACACCATGGCTGTTGCACGATAACAAACACTCAAGGAGCTTGCTGCTCCTAACGTGGAAAATCAGCCATTGTGCATAAATATCGACAATAATGTAAACTTTGAGCTCAAATCTGGTTTTATATATTTGCTACCAACTTTCAATGGTCTTGCAGGAGAAGATCCTCATACTCATCTCAAGGAATTCCATATGGTTTGCGTTGGCATGAAACCGAATGGAGTTGACGAAGAACAGGTTAAGTTAAAAGCTTTCCCTTTCTCTTTAAAAGGGGCAGCAAAGGCATGGTTTTTCTCTATTCTCCTAGGTTCCATTGGAACTTAGAATGCCATGAAGAAGATTTTCCTTTAAAAGTATTTCCCAGCATTTCGAGTTGCCAACATAAGGAAAGAAATATGTGGAATTCGGCAATCTCATGGAGAGACACTCTCCGAATATTGGGAAAGATTTGAGCAACTCTGCATTCAATGTCCTCATCATCAAATACCCGATCAGCTGCTCATTCAATATTTCTATGAAGGATTGATGCCTACTGACCGTAGTATCATTGATGCTGCAAGTGGAGGCGCATTGGTGGATAAGACACCCGAGGCTGCACGCCAATTGATCTCAAACATGGCAGCCAACTCAAAACAATTTGGCACTCGTGGAGACTTCTCCAACAAACGAGTAAATGAGGTAAGTATTTCTAACCTTGAAAGTAAAGTTAATGATCTTACTTCTCTTGTGCGTTCTTTGGCTTGTGGAAATGTGCAGCAGGTGAAAGTTTGTAGCATATGCTCCTTACAAGGACATGCTTCGGATATGTGCCCAACAATGCAAGAAGACTACATTGAACAAGCTCATGCAATTGATGGAACATTCAACGGACAGCCCCAGCGTAAATATGATCCCTTTTCCAACACGTACAATCCTGGATGGAGAGATCATCCCAACTTACCCCAGCGTAAATATGATCCCTTTTCCAACACGTACAATCCTGGATGGAGAGATCATCCCAACTTATGCTATGGCAACCCATCCCAACAAGGCAATCAAGGCCAACAGTTCCATCCCCATGGATTTCAGCCCCAACAAAATTATCAAGCAAGACAACCTCCTCAATTAACAAACTCCAATGTTATGGGGTCCTCATTCAATGATGATCTTCGTGAGATGATGAAAACTTTGGCTTCTAATACTGTTACCTTGCAATAAAATGTCATGTCTTTTCAACAGGAAACAAGGTCAAGTATTCACAACTTGGAAAAGCAAATGGGGCAAGTAGCTTCAAGTGTGGGGAAATTGGAAGCACAAATGAATGGAAAATTGGCCTCCCAAGCATTGAATCCAATAGAGAATGTTAGTGCAATCATGCTGCGAAGTGAGAATGAACTTGAAGTGAAAAGGTCGAAACAAATTGAGATAGAGAAAGAAGAAGAGATAGAAACCAAATTGAGTACAAAGAAGGAACATCCTCCTCCTCCACAAACTGAAATAAAGACCAACACTCCAAAGGTAACTCCTCACTCAATTAATTCCAGTTTTAAAACAATTCCACCCTTTCCTGTGAGTTCTTCTAGGTCAAAGAAAGAAGACAAAGAAAAAGAGATTTTAGAGGTTTTCAAGAAAGTGGAACTCAACATTCCTTTGCTTGATGCTATCAAGCAAATTCGCAAGTATGCCAAATTCTTGAAGGAGTTGTGTACTACCAAGAGAGCTTTCAAACTGAAAGGTCATGAAACGGTAAGTATGGGTGAAGTTGTATCTGCCATTGTTCAAAAGAATCTGCCTTTGAAACAAAAAGACCCAGGTGCGTTTACTATCCCATGTGTTATTGGTAATGCTAGTTTTAAAAGAGCTTTATGCGATTTAGGTGCATCCATTTATGTTATGCCTAAACATGTTTATGATTCTCTTAGTCTTGAGCCTTTGAATAAAACTAGCATTGTAATACAACTTGCAGATCGTAGTTTTGTTTACCCACTTGGTGTGATAGAAGATATCCTAATCAAGATTGATAGTTTGGTCATTCCATGCGACTTTTATATTCTTGATATGGAACATGATTCTTGTGATTCATCAAACAGCACTCATATATTGTTTGGGAGACCATTCTTGAAAATTGCCAATACAAAGATAGATTGTGGTAAGGATACTTTGTCTATGGAAGTAGGAGATGAAAAAATTGAATTTAATTTTCATGATGCAATGAAATATCCTTATAACAATGTTTATTCTATCACATGCTATGACCAAGTTGATGAGTGTGTGCAGCAAGTTTGTGATTTTGATAGTGAGGATGGATTAAGCGTAGCTTTGAGCTATGGTTATGATTTTACCAAGATAGAAGAGATGGAGAGGCATATATGTGTTTCCCAAAACGTGCATGAATCAGCATTGACTTTGCAAGCTTTGCAAACTGTTCCCCATGATACAGGAGTCATTCACCCTATCATGGACAGTGAATGGGTGGCGCCTATCCTTTTGGTGCCCAAAAAGATTGGAATTATGTTGGAAGAAATACAAAATGATGCTTATGAGAATGCAAAGATTTACAAAGAAAAGACTAAGAGTCTCCATGACCGAATGATTACAAGAAAAGAGTTTAATGTTGGAGACAAAGTCCTTCTTTATCATTTGCGTTAAGAAGGACATGGATAAAGCAAAGAAAAGATAAAAAAAACTCAAAAGGGGCTCACTAAGGATAATATGCTTTAGATTGGCTTTTTGGCTCAAGTGGTTAAAATTCCTAATGCCTTTATCATCTTCATGTATATATGTAATATGAATGTAATCTCAACAAGATATGAAACAGGTTCTAAAGATACATATCATTGAAAGAAGGCACAATAAAAGAATATAATGTTGAAGGCTCAAAAGCTTGCATTGGTATAACACTATAAAGTCAACATGGCATATTCTCAAAGTCAATTCCTAAACCAATTAAACCTTAAAACTTGCATGCACACTCCTTCATTTGATTTATATCTTCATCTATCTCAACTAATTCTCATACATAATACTCATATTCTCAAAAACCAATGGAAGTTCAAAAGATCAAACATAATTTTTTTTTGAAAAATAACAAAGAAAACCAAAATTAGAAAACCAACATTCTCCCAATACCCCCACACTTAAAACACGACATTGTCCTCAATGTTGAAATAAAAGAAAAGGAATATAGAAGAATGACAAAAATAAAGTAAAATACGAAAAATAAAAGATAAGGGAAAGGAAAGCAAATCTGTTTTTTTTTTCTTTTTGTGCTAGGTTGCCTCCCAGTAGGCGCTTTTGTTTTATGTCATTGGCTCGACATGTTGCATGCTCATTCTTCATAGATTGGTTCAGCTAACTCCATAGAATCGGTGAGTTCTGTCGTCCAACCTTCATAAAAAGGTTTCAAGCGATGCCCATTGACCTTGAGTACTTTGTTGGTTTCTAAACTTTTAATTTCAACTACACCATAAGGAAAAACATTAGAAACAATAAAGGGTCCAATCCAACGAGAGCACAACTTTTCTTGATAAGTGGATGTGTGCTTGCGACCAAGATTTGTTTTCTTGATAAGTTTCGGTTTTAATTGATTGTGTTTGCTAGTTTAATTGTTGTCATAGTTTAGATAATCACAAACCAAATCCCCCCAATTACATAACGTACAACATAAAAATCTGACTTGAAACTTCCTCATGGGATCGATCCCTTGCTTGCTCTATACTATCTTGTGTGTTGTGTTTGAAGCTAGGGTAATTAATTTGTGCGACCGCGACATCGCAACAAGCTCTCCACTTGAAATCACAATTAGGCAAACCTTCTAATTTTTCAACCCAACCTTGGTTGTCTAGATCTCCCCATTCTTCTTCTTCTACCAACTTCAGGGGTCTTTGGGTGAACCACCAAAAATTATTGAAGACAGGTTTTTTTTTTGTTTCGATATAGCTAACCATTCAGATATACAACAACTACGTGCAGCATCTCATTGCTCCTTTTCAGGTCCTCCTACAATGATTAAGTGTCAAGATGGTTTCAGCTAAAATTGCAGCCATTGGATTGATTTGTGTATTCTTATACTCTACATAAGCAGCAGCGGCCTCCAAACTCACTACACCCGTCTGACTTGGGAACAACACAAGGCCAAATATGCCCAAGGCAATCAATCTCTCTCCTTTTTTTTATCCTGACTTCTTTTCCAGTTCAATTTCTAGCATCCTCCATTTCAGACCAGTAGCATTCTTTTCCAAAAACTTTTCCAAGTTGGCGATTCTAAGCAGTTTTGAAAGTTCGGGGATGATCTTGTAAGATCTCAAAGGAAAATAAATCATATACAAGTTCTTGATCTGACAATGCTAAGCATCCAAATCTGACTGAGAGCTTGCCCTAAGAACAGTGATCCCTAGGACATGATAAAGGTGTAGGTCAATTTTTCAACATGTCATGAGTGACAGAATATAGCTAGGATGGTCAGATATCATACGAAACCAAGTCAGAATCAGAGCTTAAGTTGGAACCAAAAATTACGACAGCAACAGAACCAGTTTTTTTTAGAATGCAAATTCTAAAGGATTTATCCAACCTTAAAAACAAGATAAAGAAGGAACAAATTTAGCATTATGAAGACTCTAGATCAATCTAAGAAAACCTGACGATTTTGGCAACAAAGGGGAAGGACAAAGAGAGCAGAAAACAGCTCAAACAGGGTTTCGAAAAAATATCTCTTTCTCTGCTTTTGTCAATCTTCCAACAAACATGAGTTAAACTCCTATACTCAGTTCAAACGAGGTATACACCGTCTCCAGCATGTGGGGTCCAAAAATAAATAACAATAGCAGTCGTGCTACAAAATGCTTTGATATTATTCATAGTGATGTTTGGGGTCTTACACCAATTATTTCTCATGCTCATTACAAGTACTTTGTGATATTTATTGATGATTACAGTCGGTTTACTTGGGTGTATTTCCTTCGTTTCAAATTTGAGGTATTTTTTGTTTTCAAGTCATTTTTTGCCTATATTGAGACTCAATTTTCTACTGGTATTAAGGTATTGAGATCTAATTCGGGTGGGGAATATATGTCACATGAATTTCATGATTTTTTACAGCAGAAAGGTATTGTCTCGCATCGTTCCTGTCCATATACACCACAACAAAATGGGGTGCTAAGCGTATGAACCGTCATCTTTTGGATATCATTAAAACCTTATTGCTTGAGTCTTTTGTACCATCTAAATTCTGGATTGAAGCCTTGTCTACTGCAATTTATTTAATCAATCGATTGCCATCACAGGTGTTAAATTTTGATTCCCCATACTATCGTCTACATAATAAGTCTCCTAGCTATCATGACTTGCATACTTTTGGTTGTGTTTGCTTTGTTCATTTGCCTTCTCATGAACGACACAAACTTTCTGCTCAGTCTATTAAATGTGTCTTTTTAGGTTATAGTATTCTCACAAAGGTTTTGTTTGTTATGATCTAAGCTATAGAAAATTTTGTATTTCTAGAAATATTGTCTTCTTTGAAAATAAATATTTCTTCCCTACTCATGTTGCATCTTCCTCTGTTGCTCCTATTCTTCATCATTTTGAGGATGTGTCATCTTTTGAGCGGTTCAAGCCTAGAATTGTGTATGAAAGACGTCGACCAACTTTGTCACTTCTTAAGACTGACCCACCACCTGATACTACTCCTCAGATTGCTTCTGAGCCTTTTACTCATCAGCCTACTCTTCATCGCTCTACGAGAGTATCTCATCCTCTCGATCGGTATGGTTTTTCTGCTACTTTATCCACTATTATTGTTCCATCATGTTACTCACAATCTGTCCAGCTTGAGGTCATTCATCCAAATTGACAAACCTTTTAGCCAAGCATATGTGGAATATCCATCTCAAAACGGATTCTCTCTAGATCCGTTGGATCCACCATTACTACCTTTCTCATCACAATGAGATATGTTCTGCTAGTTTCCAGAAATCAACTTCCCGTCTCTGAAAGTCCATCTTTCAAGTGAAAGAGCAGCTGATTAGCGAATGTAGTGGTACTAAATGAAGCAATAAGCGTGATGCAAAGTTGGCAGGACAAAATAGAGACCTTCTCTGCTCACACTTATGAATATTTCAGGCTCAAGAGTGAGATTATTCACTGGAGTAATGTTGTATGAGAGGTTTGGACACTGCCTAGGCATAGTCTCATTTTATGGCTAGCTGTACTTGGAAAACTGAAAACTAGAGACAGATTCAAGATCCCTTTGCCTGACACTCAGTGCACACTCTGTCAGCAACAAGAGGAGACTCAAAGTCACCTCTTCTTTGCTTGTGAATGGACATCCCAGTTATGGAGTAAGATTAAGTGTTGGCTAAGGATCAACAGAAAAATGCCTACCTTAAGCAGTGCTATTAAGGGCCTCACTGCAAACAAAAAAGGGATGCAGGGAAGAAGGCGTAGAGTGTTGCAGACAGAGACTGCTGCTGCAGAGATGCCTTATTCTGCTAATTGCTCGCTCTAGAGTACTTTTGTCAACCCGGGGTCCTGTTTCAACTTGCTGCAGTTTGGCTACTGGAAGGTGGCCTCTCTTGGATCTTTGCTCTTGTTATGATCTGTTCTTAGGTGCAGTTTCAGCCTTTTCTCACTGGTTGCTAGTGGGAGGATTTTAAGTTGCTGGCCATATGATCAGGTTCCTATTTGTTACTGCTAGCAGCTTATTGGTCTTTATCAGCTTTTCTAATAAAAATGGTCTCTATCAAGTTTTCTATTACTGGTTGACCTTGCTAGTTTGGTGGTTATCAAGCTGCTTCTCATGTCATATTAGCTGTTACTGGTGGTTGTTGTTTATTAGAAAATTGTTGTCGGGTTCTGTTAGCCTTAGTCTGTTCAGCCATGTCTTCTTTGAGACATGGGTTTTTGGTTTGGATTTTGGATGTCTTCTGCAGATGGTTAGACGTTGTACTTCGGCTATGAGGTTTACTTTTCTTTCCATGCAACTGCGCTTCTCTCTTGTGTCCTACTGCTGGATGGTTTCATCCCTCTTGGTCTTCTCGATTACTGAGATTGGTTTCCTTTCGTTATTTTTATTGGTTAACTTCGGCACCAATTCCAGTTATAGGTTATTTAGTTAACTATTTTTGCACTTGTAAATTTTGGTTGCCTTTTTGTCTAGGGGGCCTGCTCCCTTTGTTTCTTATCTTTGTCTGTAATTGGTTCACTTATGGACTTTTTTTTGTCATGGGAGCTTGTTCCCTTTGTTTCTTCTCCTTAGGTTGTACATGCTGCAAACTTGACTTGTTGGTTCTCCAGTCTAGTTTTTTTTTTATCTTTAATTCATACTTACATTTTGATAATAATAATAAAAAAGTAATTGGAAAAATATGGACTAAAATGAAAATTTTCAGATCTCAAATTAAAAACCATAATTTCTAAAGGTTTAACCTAGACGACGCATGATTCACCCCTTAGCAGTTTTGGATGATCGAGCTGACACCTTCCAAAAACTCGTTGTAGAGTTATAGACCTCTAAATGGCACAGGGTTTTTTACAAATGGAAGAATAACATCCCCTTACAACTTTATTTCCATGAAATTAAACGTTTATATCTCATTTTTTCATAGAAGTCTCCAATATCTTGTCATTGATCGGTCATCGCTGCATTTTCAAATTCTGGGTTGATCGAGTTGGCACATTTAAGCGAATGAATGTAGAGCTACAGACCTCCAAATAGACCAAAGATGGAACCAAACGAAAGGTGTGCATCTACTCTAACAAGTTCATATGGCTTTTGATGACATTTACATCAGAGTTTCTCCAGCGAAGTCTCGAAAATGGCCAACTTAGTCAGCCTTGACTAAGATATCCATTTGTGCAAAACCCATTTAACTTTTTCATGTGTTCACACTTAAAAACTCTTAGATGATTCTTATTAAGGACCGTAAATATTTCATCCGTGATTAGAAGGTGAGAAATGCATGCCTTTATCTTCAAGAAAGAAAAACTCTTAGGCAAAACCACCATCCCCAAAAATCAATGAAGGATAAAGGTTGTTTCAGTTGTTAACATTTTTTTAGAACTCTCTCATTTTGATCAAAGGACTAAGCTTTGATCAATCTTTAAAGGAATCTATCAAAAAACCTAGAAAAACCTTATAAATACCCTTAGAAATGAAAGAAAAGAAAGATAGAGAGAGAGAAAGAAAGAGAAAAACATAAGGATATACTATGTAAAAAGATCCTAGTGTGAAGGTTCAAAGACCTAACATAAAAGGTCTAGTTAGCTTTGGAAAGAATAGAAAGTGAAAAGGAAAAAAGGAAGGAAGGGAAAGAGAATGAAAGTAGAAGTCTATAGCCAGCAAGCTTAGAGAAGGTTTACCATGTGAAAACTTAAGGGTGGAATCCATGTGACATGCTCATTTATGCTTTTTCAATGTTTAATGATGTTTTTTTAATCTTTTAATTTGGCATTATTTTGTGTTTTAGCATTTATGTAGATTGATAAATGAAAATGTTGTTTTGTTTGATTATTCTTATTTTGAAGTTGTTAATGTTATTAGGATGTTTAAAAGGTGTTTGAGTGTTTGGTTTTGATGAAGTATAGTATTAGAATCTGTCAAGGGTAGCTATAGTCATTTGATGACTTTTTCTAGGTTGCTAATGCATATTCTTGATTCCTGAGTTTAGTTTGGGTCTCATGTGTTTGAAGAGTCAGTTTTTGATTGAGTTTTTGATGTTTTTGTTGGTTGATGATAGGGCTGCAGTTTTTGAAAGTTGAAATCTTATACATGTTCTTGATAATTTGAGGTTATTTATTAGTGTTTTTTATTCAAATATTTTTGTTTATGATAACGTGGTTTGTTGGGGCTAAAAGAGCTTAGCTTGGAGGCCTAAAATGTATTTTCTGGGTTTGACAGTGTATGTTGGGTTTTCTAGGTAACTTGGTTTCATGTTCATCTAAAGAACATTGCCTTGAGTGATCGTTTTAGGTTTTATTTTGATTTGATTTTGGTTTCTGAAAGTTTATATATCATTATTAGTAAATAACCTAAGGTTTTCATGCATCAATAACATGTTTTATAGGTTTTAATCTTAGAGTTTTGGTTTTGAACCGAAATCTATTTTGACAAAAATCATGATGTTTGAATAATAATTAAAGCAAATGGATACATGATTTTTTATCTATGCTTGATTGCGAACAAAACCTTGCCTCTTATTGCTTGAGATATGGTTTGGTTTGATATTTATGTTGCTGGGTTTGAGTTTGAATGTTCTTCATTGCTCTTCGTGTTTTTTATTTTCCTTGGTGTTTAATTATTTTCAATAGAAAATTTTATGTTTTATTTTTTATTTTTTTTGTTTTGATTTTGTTTTAGGTCAAACCTTGGTTTTTGGTTTGGTTCATGGTTGAACCAGTGTTTTCGGGTTTACTAGGTTAAGTCAAAACCTAGTCAAATACATAAGGTTTTGTTTGGTTTGCCACTCTTTTGATAAAAGAAATTTTAACTTAAAGGCGTGTTTAAAAAACACGTTCTTAAACCTATTTTGACAGTTTTGTTTTGAACAAAAATATAGTTTTGCCAAACATGGCCCTTAAAAAATTTAAAATAAAAAAATATTTTTGATTGTTGCATATGGTTCAATCCTTATAAAAATTACATTTTTATATATATAAAAATGTAATTTTTTAACATGGTTTTAGAAAAATATTTATGTTGATTTCTTTTTGTCTTTTGGAATTTACACCAAGTCTGTAAAACTCTTCAAGGATCTGGTTCATATTTCAACAACTCTAAAATTTTAATTAATGAAAATTAATGGTCAATATCATAGTATTTATGTTGAACCTATAAGTAGACTCGTATTTAAATATCAGGAGTTGACTACAAAATTTTCAAGATTATTTTAGATATTTATCAATTTTAATTGGGATTATTTTTCACCATAATATACGAGTTGTAGAGAACCCTTTTGCATTCTAGGATAGATGAACCCTGTCAAGACACCTACATGGACTCTTCTCATAAAAATTTATCTAGACATATGAGCCTATAATAAATTTAAAATGCGAGGTTTATTCATGGGAGTAAATTTTTATTTTAAGCCATAGACAAATCATTATTTAAAAATCCATCAAAACCTTTAAACCATATCTAGATCACATAATGCAGCTTACCTCATGTAAGGTATATTAGGGGTGCTACATTTCCTAGCCACAACTAGTCTCTTACCCTTGGAATTTCTGATAAGCCCAGCACATTCGGGTCTTTTAGTGATCTTAAACCAAACAATTAGGTGGCAACTCCTTGATCTTGACATCCGGCTATGTCGCGCGTCCACGTGCGACAGAATGACAACTCTACTAGGAATTTTTTTATATAGTTTTGGACTAAACTTTGTGTGTTTTATTTGGTTTATTTGATTTGATATGTTTAAATTTTAACATTCGGCTTATTTTTTTTATCATGTTTTATCATGTTCATGCATGTATGTTAGATATGGATGAATGTCTTCATGCATCACTAGTTTATTTGTGATATATTACTTTGGAATGCATACATATGAAGATTTAAGGTTAGGTGGGGAAGTAGAGGTTTATTATAGCTTTCAATCAGGATTTAAGTTCGTGAAACTGTAATGACCCGGCTTTTTCAAAGCCAAAATTGATGGAAATTTTTATTTATTTTTATTTTTATTTAATCGTCCGGTTTTGGATTTTTTCACCATATCATTTTGCAAATTTATAATTGCATTTCATTCATTAAAAAGGCACAATCCATGTAGGATAACTTAAAACAACATTCCCATAAAACATACTTTCAATACACATGCCCATAATATTTTATTTTCATACTCATAGATTTACATTATATCATATCGACATATTCATAAATTCACATTTATGTTCTAGTCTTGTTATCATCATGAGTTCATACGAGGTGCCGAACAGCAAGTTACACAACTAGTACTTTTGTTATCCTGACCTCATGTAATTTCACAACATAACATCCTCATAAGAATACCACATACGTATATTCATACACATCATATCTACATGATCGCACGTTCACATCCGTGTTCCATTTCATTTTGTCATTACAAGTCTTTACAAAAGGAGTTGGATGGCTAATTGAGCGATTTACATGTCTATTCATACAAAACTCGTATTACCCATAACATACGAATATATAATTCTTTTCAAATGAGTGAGCCGTGAAATGGATTTCCTTACGCACCATGTTGGTATGATGTCCCTATCACAGAACAAGTTAATTTCAACCATTATAGGCAATTTTAAAAAAAAACATAATAAAGCAATATTAACGTTACATTTCACTCATGGACCAAAAGAGCATAATTCTTTCATTTCTCCTTACTTATGTAAATGTCACCCTTAATAATTCATCAATTACCGAGGCTAATTACAATACTCAAACCCAGTCATCCATCTCGAATACCGTTAACCGAATTAATGTTATTCTCTGTTTAAAGCATAACAATCGTAGTTTTTTCATATACTTGGTATATACAAAACATAGTGCCCATGAATGCATCAACTCTTGAAACTAACTCATAACTCCCAAATCTGGCAATCCTCTTAGGATGCCATTAGCCGAAACTAATCATTTGTTTATCCCGGTCATCCACTTAGGATGTCATTCGCCGAAGCTAATCATTTGCTAGTCCCGATCATCCACTTAAGATGCTATTAGCCGAAGCTAATCATTTATCAACCCCGGTCATCCACTTAGGATGCCATTAGCCGAAACTAATCATTAACCCATCAAACGTTCTAGAGGCAGTTTATGTAATCAATATAACATGATATTATATCATTTGTAATACACCAACAAACATTCCATAAGATTAAAGCATTCAGTATAACACAACAATAGACCCTTCATATTTTCATCCAACCATTCATGACGGTTAATATTCAATACAATACAACAATAGATCCCTTGTAATACTTATACAAAAATTCATCACAATTACATTCAATAAATACAACAGTAGAGCCCTTGTAATACTCATACAACCATTCATCACAAGTACATTCAATAAAATACAATAGTAGATTCTTTGTAATACTCATACAACTATTCTTCACAATTACTTTTAATTAACTACAACAATAGATCCTTCAAAATACTCATATAACCATTCGTCACATTTACTCTTAATAAAATACAACAGTAGGTCCTTCGTAATACTCATACAATCATTCGTCAGTAGCCCAAATTCATAATAACCTAATCAACATCTCATAGTCGGTTTAATATTCATCGCAACACGATAATATATACACCTCATACAGGTCATTTTATAACATTAATATTTTCATCATTGTTTCAACATTCATCAAGATCGATCGACATTTCATAATCATTTCGACAATCATCCAAATTTTCAATCAAACACTTCATCATCGTTTCATCGTTCAACAAATATTTAATAATATATCATCATAAGTAAATCATTTCAAAATATACACGTTATACCAGAAAAAGGTGGGAACCACCTACCTGTTCCACCCGCGGGGTGTCCTTGTCTTGACAAAGGTCTAATCCCAGACACGCCACCAAAGACATCAATAGTTATAAATCAGTACATTCATATTCAGTAAGCACACAACTCGTCACTATGTATGTCTCAAGCATACACAAGTTCATGTTCCATTGTTCCATATATTACAATCACACAAAGTAATCAATTTAATCACTAGACCATTTCAGATACGTAAATCTGATGTAGAATTTAGTTAGCGAAAACTGGTTCGCTAGTGACCCAGAATCATCAGCGAAAACTAATTTACGGCACACAATAGAAATTCAGCAACGAACATTGATTCCCTGCAGACAACACAATTTCAACAGCGAATGCTAGTTTGCTGCCGACTAAACAATTTTGGCAGCGAAAGCTGATTCGCTGCAAACAACACAATTTCAGCAGTGAATCCTATTACAACACACTTTTGGCAGCATTTGCTGCAGACAACACAATTTCAGCAGCAAACGCTGATTCGCTACAAACCACACAATTTCAACAGCGAACGCTAATACACTATAGACAACACGCTTTCGGCAGCGAAAGCTGATTCGCTGCAGACAACACAATTTTGGCAGCAAATCCTATTTCGCTACAAACAACTGAACTTCAGTAGTGAATGTTGATGCTAATACACTATAGACAACACACTTTCGACAGCGAAAGCTGATTCGCTGCAGACAACACACTTTTGGCAGCGAATAATGATTCGCTACAGACAACACACTTTTGGTAGTGAAAGTTAGTTCGATGTAGACAACAAAATTTCAGCAGCGAATCGTATTTCATTGCAAACAACACAATTTTGGCAGCGAACGCTAGTTCGCTGTGGACATCCTATTTCGCTACAAACAACAGAATTTCGACAACGAACGTTGATTCGCTGCAGACGACACACTTTCAGCAGCTAACACTAGTTCACTGCAGATAACACAATTTCGACAGCGAAACCTATTTTTCTGCAGACAATAGAACTTTGGCAGCGAACGTTGATTCGCTGCAGACAACACACTTTTGACAATGAATACTAGTTCGTTGCAAACAACACAATTTAAACAGTGAATCCTATTCTGCTGCAGACAACAGAACTTTAGCAGCGAATGTTGATTCGCTGCAGACAACACACTTTCGGCAACGAACACTAGTTTGCTACTCACAACACAATTTTGGCAGCAAATCCTATTTCTCTATAGACAACAGAACTTTAGCAGGGAACATTGATTCGCTGTAGACAACACTTTCGGTAGTGAACACTAGTTCGCTACAGACAACATAACTTCGGCAGCGAACACTGATTCGCTACATACAACACAGTTTGCAGCAGCGAACACTAGTTTGTTATGGACAACACAAGTTTATTTATTAAGGTTTTCTGAATTCATTCATTCCATGTTTTCACTTTCATTATGGTAATACATCAACACCATCACTAGAAATTTCATAATTCACAAGTGTTCATTTCGGTTACGAACTTAATTCCCTTAAGGTGTTTGTCAAGGCAAATTCTCTCATTGTTCCCTCAATCCTTATGGTCGGACATTGCTACCCAATACACTTAGCTACACATGCAAATCATCATATTTCTCACAAGTATAATCACAATCACAATCACAATTCACAATTCATTCTCTTGATTCATAATTACACATGTTTCTTCATCAAATAAACAAAACTGAAGCATTATATGGTGTGGTTCCTGTTTCAGCTGCAGCATGTTTTCAAGGTTCATTAATAATATAATTTTCACTTAACATCATTCCACAACCTTTTTATATAATTTCATCAATCAAATATGCAGAATTTACATCATCAACACAAGTGTGATTCTGTTTTTTATTTAAAAATGTTCCTAGAAATCTTATAGGATCATCATCCATGCATTTTGTCACTCTAATTCATATTATGTCCAGCCATCACCATGTTCGGCCCTCCCCTAGGTTCATGCATTCAAAATCATTCATGTTTCTTGAGTAAGGGTTTGTGCATGTGTTCATTCATCTTTTGTTCTACATAGGTTTGTCCTTTTAGTCAAGATTCCTTGAGTTAAGGTGCAAGAACACCACCCCTTCCATTTTCGAGTTTTTTTCTCTTTCCTTTATGTCTAAAATTTAGGGTAACAAACAACCAAGAGAAGGATATTGGTCTTACCTTATGTTTTTATATAGTTTTTTAGTAGGTCTTGGTGGTATGGTTCTTCCCTCAAGTCTTGATTTCCTGCTCTTCTTCCTCTGCTAGTTGTCTCTAGCCGGCCCTATGCTCCTCTTTCTTCTAGGGTTTTTGTTTTCTCTACTTCTCCTTACTCACTTCTCACTCCATGCTTAGGGAAAATGGCATGTAGGCTGATTGGGTTCTGTTTTCTGCTTGGAGGAGGGATGTGTGTGCTGCAGCATGGCTGCTGCCAGTTCTGGAGGAAGGTCTAGGCTCCAACTTTTACCATGTTTTCGGTCACTTCTCCTCCTCTCTAGCTCTCTTCTCACGCAGCACCCTGGGAGATCTGCATGCAGCTGGTTGGTTTCAGCTCTTTGGGAGAAAGGGTTGTTCCCAGCAGAGTTACAACTGGATATTGGGGAGAGAAAGAAGGTAAGAGCATGCAGCTCGTTTTGGAAAAAGTGCCCATTTATCTCTCCTTGCTGCATTTATACCCCTCTTAAATACAAAGGGGTTATCTTAAGCTGGTTTTTATTCCCATTCTCCCCTAGGATAGGTCGTTCCAACTCTAATTTTTGTTACGTTTTACACTGTCGCTGCCAATTTAGAAATCGACAAAAAAAATTACGTCACTGCCGATTCAGAAATCAATAGTGAAACTACGTCGCTATCGATTCAGAAATTGGTAGCCAACTATGTCATTGCCGAATCAGAAATCGGCAGCTAAAAACTATGCCGCTGCTAATTCAGAAATTGACAGCCAAACACTTTGTCGCTGTTGATTCAGAAATTGACATAAAAACTGTGTCGCTGCCAATTCAGAAATCGGTAGAGATGATGGAGTCATTTCGGCTTTTCTTTTTTTTTTTTAAGTGTTTATAAAAACCATCAAACTCTTTGTTGAATACTTAGACTGGTAGTGATTGGTATACATACCATCTGACTACTTACTAAGCCCCCATATTACCTTCACGAGGGTAATCACTAGAACAAAACGAGACTTTTTTAAAACTAGATAGTGCATACCTCAATATCTCACGTAAAAAGACATAAAACCTACCGTTTGGAAGTATGTTCTACATATAAACATAGTTGCATTAAGACATGTTTAACCCTAAAAAGCATCTTGAATTGCAAGACTTAGGACTGATAACATGACAACCATTAAAGAAATGACCTCTGTTGAATATGAGTTGGATTTTGAATCCCTACAATTGTTAGAAAGGGATTATGTAAGGCTAGGTGATAGTAAATTGTCACCCATCAGAAATGTGAGTTGCTTTGGAAATGACTTGAAAAGGCTCATCTCACACATGAAAAGCATCCATAAGGATGATTTTTAAAGAAATATGGAAGGATAGTGGAAATCACGAAGGTGTCTATGCAAAATTCAGCAATTAAGGCCTTGATGCATTTTTAGGACCTCGAGTACTGGTGCTTCACTTTTAGAAATGTAGAGATGTGTCTTACTTTGGAAGAATATGGTTTACTAACCAAATTCTCTCAAAATCTATATAAAGTCTATTTCCACCAAAGGAGAGACAAAGTGCTAATTGAATTGGCTAAATTGATCAAAGTTCTAGATCTCCATAAGATATTAGAGAAAAGTGTTACTGGCCTAAAGTGGAAAATGATTGAAGAGGTATTAAAAAAGAGAAAGAATAAATCTAGATTTGTTAAAGAAATGGGCAGAATACTTGCTTTAGGAATCTTTAGGTTGGTGTTATTTCCAAACCTCACTGGAATAATCAGTTTAGAGGCGACTACAACTTTTGTTGTGTATGAAAACACTCAGATAAATCTCACTATGGTGATACTAGCATAAACTATCTTAACATTCAACCATTATAGGAGGGTTGACAAGGGATCAATGAGATGTTGTGAACAGTTGTTATATATATGGCTGATTAACCATATAGAAATTGAGAGGCCGATATTTAACAACTTTTAGTGGTTTAGTCAAAGAACATTAGAGATAGTTAAAAAAGATTAATGGAAGGACCTGAGTGAGGAAAACTAAAAAGTAAAATTGCCTGCAAGGACAGGTGAAGTTGAAAGCCTCGAGGATGAGATCAATAGATTGCTTGATAAGTTGTGGGCAAAGACGATGAATGCCTCTGATGGGAGTGACTAGATATGTTAGCTACACCCTTGCTTTGGTCGTGAGGTAGTTTGGGGGCGTGCAACATATGCCAAGGACGACCAGATTATCCCAATTCTCTAGGTTATTCAAGGATCAATCTACTTTGGAAGTTGTGAAGAACATCAAGTAGGACTGAAAACTTATAGTATTGGTCAAGAAGGAATTAGATGGTCTGAGAGATCTAGTTACTAGTGAAAAGTATCCAATGTGGAGAAATTTATCATTAGCCACCATCCCCATTACTTTTGGATTTGAAGCCGAGACTTCACAAGTTGTTGAACTGATTAAAAAAGGATTAACAACAAGGAAGAGTTAAAAGAATAATTAGAAAGACTCCAAATAGAGGTGGGCATCAGTAAAGCCCTTGGGATATCCCTCGATGAGCAAATTCTCATTGAAAAGAAATTGAGAAAGTTTGCAGAGCAACAACTGGAGGAAAAAGACAAGAAAATCATGTCTTTAGAGATTGGGAACACATTAGATGCAAACCACTACTGAGCTAAAGGTTTTGAAAACCAATTTCAACAATTACCTAAAAATGGTTGATATGTCTTTAAAAAACCCAAGTTGAAATAAATAGTCGGATTGAGCAGTATGAAAGGCTATACAAGAACCATGTGATATTGGAAAGTGAGCTGGCTAAAGCAAAAGCTAAAGGAAAGGCTATTGGGGTCTTAAAAATTGATTTGGATAAAATGAGAAATGAGATTAACCTGCTAGAGAAGCAGCTCGACAAAGAAAATACCTAGGAAAAGCATCCGAAAGAAAAGAATGAATTGCTCGAGCATCATAACTAGATGATTGACACTAATAACAATAAACCAAATAGGAACAACATGTTCCTCTTAGAGAAGATGAGAAACATAGATGAGTAGATTTACTGGGCCTTTGTCTATACCCAAAGAATTCGCCACAATGTCTAGCAAGTTGGAAGGGATGTCCACCTATATCAACAAAGCATGGCTAAAACTGATGCTTTTCTTAGGGACATAGAAAACAAAGGCTTTGCCTTTCTCCCTGTAAATGATGATGATGAGTAAACTAGATTTTAAATGTAAAAGTTTTCATCAAGTATTAATGAAAAGGGCTTAGACTTATCCTTATAAACAATATCTTTTTATGATGAGTGTATTTTTATTAAGTATTAGCTCAAATTAAATTGTCTCGACAACTACGAAAGGATTAAAACCTCACCCGTTTATAAAGGAATGGTGGCCATATATCAGCCTGGGTTATAACTAATCCATATCCAACATACATCATCATGCATAATCATGCATTCATATGCATCTACATTTATTAATTATGGAATGTGCATGGCAAGTATTCAAAATATAGGTCCTCTTGTTAGAATCTACAATGCTAGGCTTCACAAAAAGATATAGAATGAAGAGATGGCTCACTTGGAGGTCCACTACCAAAGAGAGTTTAGACACGTTAATAATAATATGGCTTGAATGACTAGTTTACTTGAGTAACTCCTGCAAGCACAGTCTAGGGAAGGGACATCCAGTTAGCTGGCAACCATACTACTGATGTTAATAGCTTTAATTATCCTCGACTCACAAAACTTGGGGGCAAATCCCGCGGCTAAACCACAAGAAACAACGAGCATTTTAATTACTTTCCCGATTATGTTTGCTCAAATGTCAGCCATAATAGATCTAACAATAGAGGAACCCCATGGAGTTAAACCTCATGATCATTCCAATCAAGATAAGTGGGCTACCTTGGAGGAAAGATTAAGGGTTGAGGTTTTTGACTTCTATGACCCGGTTAGAGCAGTTGAGATATGTTGGGTGCCAAAGAAGTTTAGAGTGCCAAAATTATCAAGTACACGGGACTGAAATGCCCATTCATTTTTTCCAAGAAAGTTTGCTCGATTCTATGTTAAGCTAGTACATGACTTCTCGTAAACTGAGTTTTGCAGCTACAGTGTATCATGTATGGCAAGAACGGAATGCAAGGATCTTTGCTGGAATGTCTAGAACTTCGAATTTGGTCTTCAATCAAATCGAATGTATCATTCGTGATAAGCTTGATTTGATGAGGAATGTCGCACCAACAAATGAAAACAAAAGGATCCAACGAGCTTGGAGGGTGAATACCATAGATTCTTAATTTGTTAGTTAGCTGGTTGTATTGGTTTCCCTCACGAATCTAGTGAGGTTTCAGTTTTAGGGTCAGTGGCTAGCCTGTAGCCATCTGTTGTTTTATGTTTCTGTTATCATTGTAAATCTGGGGTATGCCCCTTATAATGTTTGTATCTTCTTCTTTTAATACATACGTCAACTTACCAAAAAAAAGACATTA
>Ga0325405_1002121_pt1 | contig 20393 bp, 18 predicted proteins | sample PopdelMetagenome_21_FD_205663 | JGI IMG/M metagenome (GOLD analysis project Ga0325405, IMG submission 205663) | Populus deltoides microbial communities from Bellville, Georgia, United States - Xylem-Control-R2 | ecosystem: Host-associated > Plants > Phyllosphere > Stem > Wood/Secondary xylem...
GAAAAGTTGAGAGTGGTAGTGAAGAGGAGAGAGTAAAGCAAGTGATGGTAGATAGGTCTCTGAATTTAATATCCCGCCAGCCCTTGTGGACCCTTGGATTGAATCTGTTGAACTGAAAAGATTTAATATAGAGTTTGTTTACTGTGTTAGGACATGTCCTGAGGATAGAAGGCATGGATAATATATATTAAGAATAAAATATATTTTTTATATTTTTATTTTATTTTCATTTATTTTCAATTAAATAAAATACAAAGATAATTATTATTTTTTTATATCAAATATAATTTTATCTCTACTTTTATTTTATTTTATATATTTTTTTGTTATTATTGTCTCTTTCTTTTTTGTTTGAGTATAATAACCAAATGCTACTTAATCTCTTTTTAGAGTTTAGATCATAATTATTAAACCTAACAAGGTTTAGCAGGTCGATACATAACTTAGCCGACTTGGCTTTTGATCTTAGTTGATTTTTTTTTAAATCAATTAAAAATTAATTTCTCAACTCAGCAAGTCAAATCACGATCCAATTAATCTAATCAAAGCTCGATTTAACTTTTTTAAAAGATTTTTTTAAATGATGTTTTTCTAAATTTTCTTAAAAAAAATAAAAAGATAATGTTTTTGTAAACCCCGGGCTTAAAAATCAATAAATCAATGTTAAGGTAATTCTTAATTGAAAAATGATATATTAGAAGAAAATATTTTTTGATTTGGTAAATTGACTTAATTTTTGGATGAGGTAAGGTGATAAATTAGTATGTTTAAATGCCAACCCAGTGAAGAATCGTGTAAATTCTCTAATCAAGTAAAATAATTATTTTAAAGGATTTTTTTTTATAAATTGGGTTGAAAATAGTTAGACAATGATAACGATAACAACAACAACAACAAGTGGAATTCTAAATAAAATAATGTATAATTTTATACGTGAAAAACATTGATCACCAGTATAAGCTTAGCGTATAATCGTATTATTTTGACTAAAAGTTGTGAAAAATCTGATGAAAATTTTATTATGATGATGGATGGTCTCCAATGAATTAGTTTTAAAATCTTGATGATTTAAGTAAATGAAATAGTACGCAAATTCGAATTTTGGTGTAGAGTTACTAATTGTTTAGTTTTATGATATCAAGCATAACTCTCAATCTGATTATTGGACAAACTAAAATTCTATAAGAAGTCTCCTGAAATATTTTTCTATTTTGGGTTAAAATTTAAGGTTAATTGGAGTTCGAGAAGGCCTTACATAAGTGATGATGATTGGATAACAAATATAGAAAATAACACATAAATTCAATGAGTGATGATGGTTGGACAATAAATATAGAAAATAACACATAAATTCATTAATAACATTGTTATAATTTAATTGAAAACTTCTCCCCTAGTACCACTTTGGCCAAAAGCTCTTTTAAAGGAGGAAAAGCTTGATTTTTCTTATTTTCTTAGAAAAATTAAATGGTGGTCTTCAAAATTATGGATGTTGAGAGGGTTTAAGGGTGTTTCTACTAAGAAAAACAAATCATAAGGGAGATTATAAAAAGAGAAAACATGATGGGAGGGTAAAGAAATTTGAGAAATGAAGCTTTTAATGAAGAGGGAAAGCAAATAATTGGTGGAGGAATTGAGAAGAACTCATTCAATTGAGTTATTTTAGCAAAGATAAATGACTTTTTCTTACTTAAATCCATGTTATATCTTTTTTTTTTTTTTATCAAATGTAAGAATATAATAGATCAAAATGAAACAGGCCAGGAAGCTGGCAAGTCAAATATACACATGATTTAAATCCATGTTATTTTATAAGGAAGGGAAGGAAACCCTTGATTTTTAGAAATTCTAGGGATTGTGGAAAAATTTTAGGGAAATGATTTTTAGATAGTTATTGGTTTATTTTGTATAAAATAAATAAGGGGTATGATAAAGTTAAGAGAAAAATTGAATGAAAATAAGGAGAAATGGCTTGTCATGTGGTCGACCATGATAGGGTTTTTGCAAAAGATAAAAATCTTACTTGATTTTAAGTTAATTCACATTCATTCATTGTGTAAATATGAGGAATGAGGTCTTCGTTTATATATATTGCGATTATATATATTGCGATATTGCGATGTGTTAGTGATAGGAAAGTAATTAATTAAACTTGATTTAATTGTGGGATTAATTGTATTGATGATAAATGGATGCTTGAAATTGTTAAACTATAGACAAATTGAAAGAATGGAGGCATAAATTTTAGGTTTCAAACCCTTTTGTGTATCTGATTGTTGCAGGGTGATGTCAAATAACATCGTTAGCCTCTTTAGAGGTATTAAGAAAGGAAAGTGTTTTGAGCTTAATCATAAAATTATAATTAAGGTTTAGAAGTTGTCACCTAGTATTATGGTTACTAGGAAACCTATGGTGTGCTAGAGTTCAGGTAAGAGATCGATTGTGTAAGGAGAAGACGCATCATCCCTAGTGCAACCTATCTGAGGTAATCTGTATTGTTGCTTGGTTGTTTTTCTAGGTCAAGTTTCTATTCGTTAGTTTTTTCTAAGGTCTAAGGTAGATCTCCTATCATGAGAGAGTCTCTACCTTATTGAGTTAAATCCTAACTGCTCTAAAGTCTAAATTTTAGCATTGTATTTATTTATTTATATTTTTTGTTTTTGCATCTTCAATATCTGAGGATATATTCTACTGTGTAGTTTTACACCTTCAAGTATTAGAATCTACAACTAAACCCTAACGTTTTAAATATAAAGTGAACAAAATGATTGGTGAAGGTTTTTGATATTTTGACCATACCCTAATGCATAACCATAAACTGGTTACGATATCCATTTTTTTTTAAGAAAGCATGATAAAAATGTTGTGATTTTATCTTTCAGAAAATATGTTTGTAAAACTTTTAGGATTTGACCATATGCACGAAAACAAAGCATTTTGGTTTTTCAAAATGAAAATTTAATTTTTGAATTTCTAAAGGAAACTGAGTATTAAATACTGGCTCTATATCTTACAGTATAAGTCTAAAACCTGGTATTATGAAAAATTGTTGAAAAAATACGGAAGGGACCCATAAATATTTTAAAACATCCTTTGAAAAATTTGAAGTTTTTTCAAGTATTATTGTATTATTATATTATTAAATTATTATTTAATATATTTGGCATGGAATCCATCCCTATTTATAGGGGGTTGAAGAGTGACATTTTGTTTTTAATGGTGCCAAATCTTGACATTCGATTCAGCTCCAAAGGATCCCAACCGTTGGTTTAAAATGGGCATCATGAACTGTCAAATTTGACAGTTGAAGGCTGTCTGAGTTGGTCTTTTTGGGTCAGTACCACGGTCATTGTGGTGTCAATCGATTAGAAAGGACCATACTAGAGTGTACTCAGATATTAGGTGATCATTTTCGTGTCAAACTTGGTGGAGAGATGAAGCATTAAATGCCCCTGAAAAGTAGCCTCATAAGCAGTCTTTTTCGTAAAAAAAAAAGAAGGCGAACAGTAACCAACACAATGTTGTTTTGATAAAGTTCAATTTAGTCATTTGATTTGTGATTTTTCTCAATTACACCCTTGATTGGCTTTAAACTTTTAGTTTTATGCAATTTTGCCCCAGATTTCAGCATCTTTTTCATTTTGGTCATTGGTCTTGAATTTACGCAAATTGACATTCAATTGATCATTAACCTTTCAATTTTCTTCAATTTCACCCTTGATTTCATTCAATTTTGTCCTCATAGTTTGACACCTTTTATATAAAGGTTCTTGGCTTTGAATTTCTTTAATTTATCCCTTAATTGACCTTAAAACTTTAATTTTCTTGCGATTTTACCCTAATTTGAACTAATTAACTTCGTAAAAATTAAATCAGGCATTCTAAAATTTCAATCTTCTCAATTAAGCTCAAATTAGTCTTCCAAACTTAAGTTTTCACCAATTAAACACTGAATAAATTTAATTTAACTCATTTAAAGTATAAGTAAGTCATTGCATCTAATTAAATCATTTAATTGGACTTAAATTAATTCTTAAACATAATTAAATTCTCAATTTGATTCATGATTAAATCAAATTGACCTATTAAAAATCTAATTATATCCCTAGCCTTAATTTTTATGTAGATTCATCCAAAAATCTTTTAAATTGACTTGGAATATGTATTATTTCTCTAGTTTTAGTACAAAAAGGCTACGATTAGGCTCCTGATCTGTCAAAAAAAATTTAGCTTGATTTTTTGTATATTTGGAATCCTCTTCAACCTATTTTTTTTTTCCAAAATGCCAGTCTTTTGTTGTTATTATTTATTATTTATTTTTATTTTAAAAAGAAAAAATAGTAAATTTTGGGGAATAACCCAAAAAAAGGTTATAATAGTTACCCCCTCTTTACAATGTTTATGACAAAAAGTTTTGTGAAAGACTTTAGGCAGTAAGCTTTGTAAAAAAGAAAAAACAGGAATGAGATAACAGACTCACCAGATCAAGAAATGGTCAATCCTTCTGAAAATATTTGAAGTGAGGGTTTAAAAACACACTCAAAGGAAAAAAAGATTGGGTTTGAAAGAGGGCTTGAAGGCACACTCAAAGAAAAAGAAACAGGGTTAGAAATCGCACTATCTAAGAGACGAGGGCACAAAGGCATGCTAAAAAAGAGATGAGGTATGAAGATAGGGTTAGAAAGCGTACTATTCAAGAGATGAGGCCACAAAGGCGCACTTAAGAAGAGATGAGGTATACAGATAGGGCTAGATAACACATTATCAGAGGGATGCGAGCTCAAAAATGCATTTAAAGGAAAATAGATAGGGCAAGAAAGCGCAAAATCTAAGAGACGAGGGCTCGAAGACGCACCCAAAAAAAAATATAGGACAATAAAGTGTACTATCTAAGAGATAAGGGCTCAAAGGCGCGCTAAAAGGAAAAGAGATAGGGCTAGAAAGCGCACTATCTGAGTTGAGGGCTCGAAGATGCTCTAAAAAAAGCTAGAAATAAGGCTAGAAAGCGTTTTATCTAAGACGATTGAAGGTTCAAAAGCGCACTAAAAAAGATAAAGATGGTAAAATACAAACCCATCAAGGATGTTTTCCTTAGTTTCTCAACAAGGACTCAAGTGCAATGCATTATGATGCATGTATACATACCTGAGAAATATAGGTCCTCTTTTCACGGACTTCCTTTTTTGGAGTCAGATCTCTAAAAATTAGCTTTAGTGGCCTTTTGTTTCCGCTTACTCGAGTCATCACTTGTGCTTTTGACCTCTAGAAATAACATATCTTTAGATTGTATCTTCATGCCCCCTACTTAAAGACCTTTATCTTTAGTTTTGTTCAACATTCTTTGTCTTTTTAAAAAGGGAATTTTAGAGCTAATCCTATTATGTCCATTGCATTGCTCCAGCTTGATCATGTCATCAAGTGTTCTAGGCTTTTTTTCTAGGGATAATGTCATGCATAAAGGGGTTGGTTATTTACAAGGATTGTTTTCTCAGAAATTTTTGAAACTTCAAAGCCATTCCAAGTACAAAAACCATTTTGATATTGGTTTAAAGTAAACTTTTTCTAAGAAGAATTAAAACTATCCCCATTTCCAGGTCTTTGAGAAATTTCATGTTCTTTTGGTGAAAATATAAAGTGATGTTTATTTCATGTCTTGTTGGTCAAGACGATTCAAGCTTTAACTTGAGGGTTCCAGAGAATCAATCTTTAAGGCATTGATTGTATAAATAATGAAGCTTTAACATGGAAAACCATTGCCTATCGATCCAAATTATTTGCCTTTGATCTAATTGGACTTGATTGGGCATAAATGTAGGCTTTGGTTCATGGTTACAAAGAAAAAGGGTATTTGTTGGCTCAAAAGATGTTTAAGGGATTTCAAGACTAAGGATCAACAATATTTGTTGACCGATCTCTTTTTGGTCGATGGAGTTCTATACCTTAGAATTGACTTATGAAATAGTTCATCGTGCTCCCTAGTATTAGACTTGGGCTTCTAATCTTTTGTTTTACGTATTATCATCATATTTGTTATTTTGTTATAGTATGCTCAAACCTTTTGACTTTTTAAAAATTTTTGTTTCATGCCCCTCAGCTTTGTTTAAACACCTTTAATTATTGAGGATTATTTCACATATTTGGATTACTTTTCTTTTGTTCTCGCACCTACCTTTAGTGTGGCGTGTGATCTTAGTCGGAGTTATTTTTCTCAAGAAAGACTTACTTGGCTTAATAAGGACTGCAATAAATATTTTAGAGTTATGAAAGGATGATCAAAGATGATATTTCCTCATTTTAAATATGTGCATTTAGAATCGGTAAGCTTTACTTTTCCACATAAAATTATTTGTTTGGTTAAGACCTTAGCTTTATTATGTAGGTTGTTTGTTTTTTAGGTTTTGTCTTTGGGTGTAAGATCACCTTTTAGTAGAATCACTTGAATTCCTAAAACTCATTTACTAAAACAAACACCAATTTAGCTTTCGCTTTTGTACTAAAACTTTGTTTTTCCAAAGTTTTCATGAAAACATAAGATCATGTATACGTTTTGAAAAAAAAAGAAACACACTAAAAGAATCTTGGCCAAATTCCATTTTTATTGATTGATGAGAATGATACACCAGGCATAGTATTTCTTTACAATATTAGAGTTTACAGGTCTAGGTAGATCTTCTCCGTCCATATTGGTCAAAATTAAGGATCCTCTAGAAAAAGCCTTTCTCACCACATATGGTCCCTCGTAGTTTGATGTTTACTTACTCTAATCTTCTCTTGATGCCAGTGAGATCTTCTTCAACACCAGATATTCTTTCTTAAATACCTTTGGCCTCACCTTTTTATTGTATGCTTTTGCCATTATACTTTGGTATAATTGGTGGTGGCAAATGACTACTAGTCTCTTTTCATCGATCAAGTTTAACCACTCAAATTTTAACCTTGCCCACTCTGATTCATCAAGTTCTACATCTTTCAGGATCCGCAATGATGAAATCTTTATTTTTAAGGGCATAACCACCTCCATCACATATGCCAAAGAATACGGGGTTGAATTTGTGGAAGTTCTGATTATGGTATAATACATATGAAGTGTGTACAAGATTATCTCATGCTAATCTTTATAGGTGACTGATTAGTACTTAAAAGTGTATTTTTATCAAGGTTTTATATCATCATTTTGCACTTGAAGTATTAATAACTCCTTAACTAGAACATATTTTATAATAACATGTCTAATAATATAAGATACCTTTAATTTATGGTAAATATTCATCTTAAATGCAGGCCTATCACATAAATCAAAGGATTGATTGATGAGTTTAACTACTGAAATTGAGAAGACAAAGAAAGGGCTAAACTTAGAAAAGAGATGCTGGTTCAGTCCAAACTGGAACACCATTCGGTTATTGGATCATAACTGGAGCTATAGAGCTTGGATTGAGATCTGGTTTATATGTATGGAAAGCTAAGACATACGCATAAAACTTTCATGAAGAGTCCAAGATTTAAAAGTGCCATTTTCGAGTTCAAATGGTAGCAATAACGGAGAAGTCAGAATCTATCCTGCAGCCTAGACACTATTCAGTGTTTTCCTTAACTCGAGTTCTAGAAGTTCAAATGCACTGATTCTTGTTTTGTTGGAAAGCTAAGATAATTTCCCAGAACTTTCATGAAGACTATCTGTTCAAATTCTAATGTTAACAATGACGTTTTGTTCAAATAAGAAGATAAGGATTGTCACCAAGTCAAGATGTGGCCACCCACTCAACAATTAATCATTAAATCAATAGTTCTGAATTTTGGCCTATAAAAGGAAGCATTTGCCATGCATTTAGGCATCTTGGTTTTCAGATCAAGATGATGTTCTTACTCTCTTTCTTTATATTTTTGTAATGCTTAAGTTTTGCTTTCATTAATCTCTTGTTTATGCCTTTCATTTTCTTTACTGTACTTATATAATCATGTTCTCCTCTTGTTTATTTATGTTTCTCTTCTTCATATGTTTAGCTAAGTTTATCATGTTAAGGTGACAAGAATACACTAATGGTGTAAGAATAAGTATAATATAAACTCAACATGGACTTTAATGTTTGATACTAACATGTTTTGTATTTGTTATCTTATTCACTCTTAATACTTTGCTTGTTAAATGGTTAATCTAGATTTATGTTGTATAACTCTTGGTACAACAAATACTTGGCACTTTCATAGTCCAACTGTATGGTATAACCGACACTTGTGCTATGAAAGGAACTTGATTTATTGTTAACTAAATTAACATCATGAATACCTGACAACATTTACAAGTATTAGCATTATTTGAATAAGATAACTAATGTAATCATGTTAACAATTTACAATCCGATTGGAACCTTCTTTGTGTGTGGTTTCCAGTTGAGTAATAAAAAGAGTTTATATTATACTTATTTGAAATACCATTAGTGAATCCTCTAACCTTGACAATTGTTTTATATTTGTTTAAATCCTTACATCAACATCACATCTCAAAGCTCTCTTCAACTCCTTTTCTATTATCATCTATTTCTTTATTTGTAGTTTATACAATTAACCTCCCTGTAGTTCGATCCCGGTCTTGCCGGATTATTTATTACTCCGACACTCCTGTACTTGGGAGAAGACATCAATCTTTTGGTCATGTCAGTAACCACCATTTTTTAAATGATCTTCTTGAGATTCTTATTAGCTGCTTCGACCGCTCTGTTCATTTTTGGTTTGTAAGGGGAAGAGTTAAGATGTTTAATCTTCCAATTTAGTGCAGAGTTCAACAATCAGCTTTCTATTGAAATTCTAAGTGTTATCAGTTACCAATCTTGTTTGGAAACCATAATGACATATCAAATCCTTCTTAATGAATTTCTTAACTACTTTCTGTGTTACATGGGCGTAAGAGTTTACTTCTACCCATTTAGTAAGTAGGTGATGACCACCGAAATGAATTTGTGCTCGTTGCTCACTTTAAGATTGATTGGCTCTATGATATCCAAACCTTATATATCAAAAGGTCAAGGCAAGGTCATATTGAACAGAGATGCGGAGGTACAGGAGGTGCATTTATCATATCACCATATATCTGGCATTTATGACACTTTTTGACATAGTCTGTACAGTCTCTTTCCATGGTCAATAAAAGATACCCTGATCTTTGCATTTTCCTTGCCATTATATGGCTATTGGCATAGGTGGCACAGATCCCCTCGTAGATCTCCTTCAAGGCTTGCCCAATGTCATTTTCATTCAAACACCTAAGTAGAGTCCCGTCAAATGACCTTTTATATAGGATTTCCCCATCCAAGTAAAAGTTCATGGTCATTCTTATGAAAGTTTTCTCATTTGTCTTAGAAGCCCTTTAAAGGTATTCTTTGTGCCGGAGAAACCTCTTGATGTCACAATACCACAGTTTCCCATTTAAGGATTCTTTAATTAAGCAGTAATGAGCTTGGAGGTTTTTGACTTTGATGTCTATTAGTTGGATCCTACCCCTAGTAACAACTTGTGTCATTAAAGTTAGGGTTTCTAAGGCATTAACAAACTAAATCTTATCTATGCTCATATGGGTGAATTTGATCTCTTCAAATTCATTGGCTAACTTCAGGAGATAGTTTTGATATGGCTTCAACTTCTCATCGTTGGTTTGCCACCCCTTTTTTACTTGGCAAATGATTAGCATGGAATCCCTAAAGACTTCAAGCTTCTTAACTTTGAGTTCTAAAGCAGCTTCCAGACTAATGATGTAGGCCTCATACTCAGTCATGTTATTGATACATTCAAACTGTAGCCTTACTGAAATAGGATATTGCTTCTTTTCTACAAAAATTATTACTACGTCAGCCTCATTTCCTTATATATTTATTGCACCATCAAAGTAAAGGGTCCATCATTCACTCTCCCCACTGTTATTCTTGATTACCAGCACATCTTCATTAGAGAGGTTAAAATTTAATGGCTTATAGTCTTCCATGATATGATCTGCAAGATGGTCATCAATTACACCTTCTTTTACTATTTTTCTTATCATAAATACAATGTAGTATTCTGCTAACAACACTTGCCACCTTGCTATTCTACTTGAAAGGTAAGGCTTTTCGCAGATGTACTTGAGCAGATCTACCTTCAAGATTAATCAAGTTGTGTAGTATAACATTGAATTTTTTACTCAGGTAATAAATGACTTGCACTTTCCTTTATGATTCGTCATGTTAACCGAGCATATAAACCATAACTGTTTCTATCATTGTCAAATACAAGATCAAATGCCTTCCTAGTGTTAAAGGTATTAACAGTGGCGGGTTTTACAAGTAACTTTTTATCTTGTCAAAGGCTTCCTGACAATTATTGTCCCATACTACATGATTTTTCTTCCTGAGCAAGTGAAAAATTAGCTCACTTCTCATTGTTAAGTGAGATATGAACCGAGTTATATAGTTCAGATGCCCAAGGAAACTTCTCACTTCCTTCTCCATTTTAGGTCCTAGCATTTCCTGGATGGCTTTGGCTTTGTTTGGATCAACTTCTATTCCTTGATTACTTACTACAAAACCCAACAGTTTTCCTGTCCTTATCCCAAACAAGCACTTTGCAGGATTCAGTTTCAACTGGTATTTTCGTAGCCTTTGAAACAGTCTCCTCAATACTTGCATGTGATCTTCTTCTTTCTTTGATTTTGCAAGTATATCATCCACATAGGCCTCCACTTCTCAGTTCATCATATCATGGAACAGGGTGACCATTGCTCTTTAATATATAGCCCCGATATTCTTTAATTTGAATGACATTACTTTATAGCAAAATGTCCCCTAGAGCGTGATAAATGTAGTGTTTTTTTTTGTCTTCCTCTGCCATTCTAATCTGGTTGTACCCAAAAAATCCATCCATGAATGAATATGTGGCATTCTTTGTAGCATTATCAACCAGAACGTTTATATGAGGCAAAAGAGAGTTGTCTTTTGGGCTTGCCTTATTCAAGTCTCTATAGTCCACACACACCCAGATCTTGCTATCTTTTTTGGCGACTACGACCACATTAGCTACCCATTAAGGATAGTGGACCACATTTAAAAATTTTGCATCCTATTATTTTGCATATTTGCCTTTACCTTAAGTAGTATATCTGGGCGCATTCATCGAATTTTCTACTTAAATGGTTTACCCTCTACTAAAGGAATCCTGTGTATCATTATGTCAATGTCTAGACCGAGAATATTTGTATAAGTCCAAGAAAAAATATCTACATACTCATGTAAGAGAGAGACTAGCCTATTTTTTTCTTCAGCTGTAACAAGAGTGACAATCTTCAACTCCCTCTTTTCTTGCTCGATTCCCAAATTGATGACTTCTTTCTCCTCACTAACAGGTTTTTAGGCTTTTTTAGAGTTTTCTATCAACTTGGTAAACTCTTTCATGTCTTCTTCTTTCTATTCTTTATCACTCATTGCAACAATATTATCAAAATTTGGTCAATTATTCTTAGTACTGTGGTTTTATGAATTGTTGGGACTTTAAGGATTCCTGAAAGTGTATGTTGCGATGTCGCGGTCATATAAATTAATTATCCTACTTAAATAAACAAGATAGTATAGAGCAAGTAAGGGGTCGATCCCATGAGAAAGGTTTGGTCAGGTTTTTATGCTAAAAGATATGAAATTGAGGGGGGGGTGAAGTTATCTAGGCTATGCTATGGTAAATAGAATGAAACAATCAAGCTAACTTAAAGAAATCCAAAATTTATCAAGTGAACAAACCTTGGTCTCAAGTAGACATCCACCTACAGAAATCAGAATTGATCATTGAAATGAAACGTCAATTTATATTCTGAATATTTATCTTTTCTTAACATTAGTTAGTTAACTGATATGCAATGTAACTAACCCTAACTATTAAATAATCACAGTGTCTGCACCAGTAATTTAATTCAATGACAGTTTTAAGAACTAGACAACATAACTGTTTACAGTCTATGTTTGATTTGATCGAATGTTTTTCCTAAGATTAATAACATAGATCCGCCACAATTATTAAACTCAGTTGCTTCACAAGTTTATATATCACAACTCCAGTTTTGATAGCAAACTTAACAATAGATTGATTAGAATAATAACTTAACGTTTGTTCTAGCAATCAAACTAAACAATCATAGGAAATAACCATAGGAAAACAAACGTACTCATACTCATCATATAAACAAAAAAGAAAAGGTAAAATAGATCTCACGGTTCTTGAAATCCAAAGGTTTTTATGTCCTTGTAACTAAGAAAAAGAACTTAGCCTTGCATGTCTATTGAAGAACTAATCAAGAAAAAAGATGAATACATGATTTTAGGTATAGGATGAAAGAATGGAGTTTTTTTCTTCTCTTTTGGCCGCCCCTCTCTTTCTTTCTCTCTTCTTTTTTATTTGATAGTAAACCCTAATCCTTACTTCCCTAAAAATATAGTCATTTCCTAAGTAAACAATTTACATTTAAGTAATGCAATAACTATTTTTCTAAAAAAAAAAGAAATAGTCTTGCATAAAATCTTCAAGCTTTGATTTTGGACTTTGAGGAGTTAAATTGCCCAAATAGAGACTTGGATGTCGGTTTGGATGCTTGAGAAGTAAATTGAATTTGTTTCTTCATAAAACTTATCTGCTTGCAGAATTTATGAGTCGTCTTAGAAAAATTATATCTCTATCACGTGAGCTTTTTTTCTACTAAACTTTTGTAGGCTGATAGGTCTTCGAGTCAGGAATCCAAAAAAATTAAGTTTTCATCAAATGAATCTCTCTAACTCAAGTTATTCAAGTCGAAATGGTTGAAGGTCAACACTAGCAGAATGCCAGATCTATCTTTGATGGCTGCGAATTCCATGCTCTTTCTCTTATTATTTTTTTTACCATCAATGTAAGGTGTGCTTGAGAAGGTGTGTTATTTGCAAAGAGACAAATAGATGAAACACATTATGGACAAAAGAAAAATGTATGATTTTATTAAAACAAAAGGGCTCATTTAACAGAGAAAGTCTTGCGGGCATTATGAGCCAAATTACCAACAAAACCAAAACAAGTCAAAACATTCAACATGATCAAACAAGAGCAATTACTTTTTGAACACAATAGGAGCAAACTCCATCTTCCAGTTCTGGTATACCTTTCTTTCAGCCAATCTTCACACAAAAGCTTTTACAAAGGGTTCATCAATAGTGTGGATGGAAAGCTGCAACGAAACTTCATCCTTTATTTCTATCTTTGCTTCCTCTATTAGTCCGTTTTCTTGGCACTTCAGGGTGTTGATATAAAGATTTGTTATGCTAGACCTAATCACCTTTACAAACCTTAGAAAAGATGCTTGGAGTGGTGGGATGACAAGTTCTTCTTGCTTTCTTCCTTCAATCTTTACCATTCTTGCATTTCTTCTAATCTAGACAGCTTGCTTGTAGTCATCTTTCTTGGGCTTATATCTAAGCCCAAACCTTTGATTTGCACATTTAGCTTTATCATGTTGATCCGTCCAGGCATTCTAGTCTCAAGATCATACTGGAAAGGAATCCCATTCTTTGAAAAGTATTTAGCAACCATCTTTGCTATTTCCAAGATTTTTGGCTTTCTCAGCACCGCATCCTCAGGAACCCATTCAACATTCATGATTTCAAAGGCGTGAATATTCCCATTTATATAGTTTTCGACCTTGATGAAGGGTATGAGCTACATTTCTAATCATGGAAATTGTCTTTTTTTTATATATAGTTATCAACATCTCGTTCATTATGCATTTCAAACACTAGTGTAATGAGGAAGTCACTGCTCCAGCTATATGAATCTATGGCCTCCCCAATAATATATTATAGGATGGGTAAATGTCCATTACTTGCAATATCACTAGGAATATTTGTAACCCTACGTACAACTCGACTTCCAAGGTCCACATTATTTGTCTCGACAAACCATCATACGCTCTCACTATCATGGTACCAGGTTTTATTTGTGACTCATCGACATGTATTTTTTTCAACATATGCTTTGACAGCACGTTATGTGCAAAACCATTATTGACTAGTACTTTTCCAATCAAAATATCTTTACATCGCACTGTGATGTACAGTGGCTTGTTGTGCCTAGTACCATTAGGTCCCAGTTCATGTTTAGTAAAGTGCACGTAATTTGAGGCATGGATTCTTCCTACTATATGTTTCATAGCTTCTTGATTGATGTCGTAAGGCACATATATCTCATTCAACACTTTCTATAGAGCCTTCTTGTATGGTTCGGAGCTTAAAATCAAAGACAACAGTGATATCATAGTAGGAGTTTTCTTAAGTTGTTCAACAACATAGTATTCATTGCGCTTTATCAACTTCAAGGATTCATTAGTTTCTTCTTCCATGATAGGTTCATTTATTTCTTTTATCACATCAACCACTTCCTTCCTAATAGTCTTCCTTTATTTCTCTAACTCTTTTGGAGTGAAACATCTGCCACTACGAGTCAAGCCTCCGATTTTTGCTTGAAAAACAGGTGGTTGTTAGGTGCTTTGGAAGGAGTACTTATAGTTTTATGGCAGGGCACTATAATCTCTTTTATGTGTTACTGTTGTTTTAGACAAGAGTAACTTAAGGCAACCCGCCTGTATTGAACTGCACCCAAAACATTTCTTTATTAGGTGCCTCCATCATAAACACCTATTCAACCATTACTTTCTCAACTCGAAGCAATCCTCGGTTCATCATCTATATTATTTTAATGCGGAAGCCTTCACAATGATTCATCAACTGGGTTTCTTTACTGTGATGCTTGCAACACTTCATAGTACCTCCTTTGTACCTCGTATTTACCATTATCTAGTAAATTCTATCCATTGACACCTTCAAGCTCCTTGGATTCTATCCATTGACACCTTCAAGCTCCTTGGGTGTTCTACTTTTAGCATGTTTACCAACCCACTACATGAAGCATGACTGAGTAGAGGGTTTATATTTATGTTTGGGGTTTCTTTGAATGTTATCCACCAAGCTTTGATTAATTATAAGAGCTTTCTTTTGAAGGCATTACAAGTATGAATGTTATGTCCTGTAATGCCAACATGATACTCGCAAGTGAGATCCGACTTGTACCAGCTAGGATAAGGTGGTTGTAGGGGCGTCAAAGGTATGGGAGCTACTTGTCTGATGCTTAGTAACTTTTTGTACATCTCATTTAGAGATAGTAATAATAAAGGTAATTATTCTTAGGTTATTTGATAGTTCTTCTTTGGAAAACTTTTAGTTTGGTTTTTTACTTGGTTGTTTTGGGGTTTAGGTTTTCTGGCAGGGATTAGGGAGTCAAGGTTGATGTTAGGGATTTACGATGAAGGGGATTGAGTGTTGTATCTTTCGAGTTGGATTTTCTTACCCTTATAACCACTTTCGATGTGATCAACCTCTTTTTTTTTCCCCTCTAAAGCCCTCTTTCTCCAAGGATACAGAGATTCTACCACTCATCACTCCTTGCTCTATACGTTCTGTTATTGTCACAATATTAGTGAATTGGTATGCCAAACTACCCATCACATGCTCATAGTACAACACCTTGAGCATATTGGCAAATAAAGTAATCATTTCTTTATTTAAGAGTGGGGGATGCACTTGTGCCACCAAATCTCTCCACTTCTGGGCGTATTTCCTTATGCTTTTTTTATCCCTTTTCTCCAAATTGGACAAACTGGTTTTGTCAAGAGCAATGTCCATGTTGTACTTGTATTGTTTGAAAAAAGCATCTACCAGATCTTTCCATTTACAGATCTTAATGTTGTCTAGTCTCATGTACCAACTCAATGCCACTCCATTCAAACTATCTTGGAAAAAAATGCATCAATAGTTTCTCATCATATACTATTTCTGCCATTTTATTACAATAGGATTTAAGATAGGTAATAGGGCATTGTGTTTCGATATATTTGATGAATTTAGGAACTCAAAACTTCTTTGGTACTACCACGTTCGAGACTAGACACATCTCTACGACCTTAACTGGGTCATACAAGTCTACCCCTTCAAGAGCCCTTATACTGGTTTCTAGTGCTGCCATTTTTATCTTGATCAATATTGTCAAGTGATCTTGTCTTATAAGATTCATTTGCGAATGTATCTATGATTGTGGGTGTTGGTGCTGATGTTGTTGATTGCATAAATGCTAGATTATGTTGGGGATCCTGAGTTTGTTCTCCTATTATCTCTTCAGGTTGAGTTGCTGCTTAATTTTGAACAATAGTTGTAGGTTTATTTGAAGGAGCCTCACTAGAGGCATTTCTTAGTACTTGCTCGAGTAAGCTGGTAGAGCGAGTCACACTAACCTTTAAAGAATTCAACTCTTCCTAGAAGTGAGCATCACCGTAAGCATGCTCTTCATCTTCCATGTTTCTTTGTTGAAGTTAAGTGTTGTAGACTTTGTGGATTGAAGCTCTTTGGGGACCTATATTTCAACCTGGCACATGTATGAATATTATTTACAATGAATGGATATGTGTGGATGCAAATGTATGCACATGCACATTAGATATGGATTAACTTATTTAAAAAAGCTAATCCATGACTTCTTTGTCAATCACGGGTAGAATCTAAATATGTAATCTGATAAATTGAAAGAGGTTTTACCTAAGTCCTTAGATCAATTGAATCCCACACATTATTAAAGTACTCAAAAAGTGAGCCTTGGCCTATTTCATTTATCAAGAGCAAGTGGTTCATACAAAGAGTCTTTTGTACTCAAATGTTACTCCTTTATTGGCTACATTCCTGATAAAAAAAAAAGGAGACTTCATTCAAATATTCTTTATATCTGTGGACATTGTTGCCAATCCTAAAAGCTTTCACTCGTAATTCATTTGTCTTCTAGGCCACCATATCAATTAGCCTGTCAGTTTGTTCAATCTTATAGTGGAAGAAAGTGTTATCTTGAAGCAATGTTCCATTACTAGCGACTAATGATTCATTGTTCCTTTCTAGTATTTGAACCATCTTCTCTAGCTGTTGGATCTGGTTTCGGGCCTTTTACAGTTCTTTATTTTTTATGTAAAGTTTAGCTACCTTGGTATTTAGATATACATCGAAGCTATTGATGTAGTCCTGCCACTCTTCGAATTACTCCTGCATTTTCTTCGCTTCCTCTTCCCAAGACTCAAACTCAGCCTGTATTATGGAAACTTGGTCTCTTAGGGCATTTGTTCTGTCAAGATATTCCCTTATATTTGATTTAACTACCCTTCTTGCTTCTTTTTCATCATTAGCCTAGATTTGGTATCAAGCTTTAAAGCTTCTTTCTTCTTCAATGGTGAGATCAACTAATCTTTTCTTTTTTTTTTTCAGCTTCCTATTTCAATTTATAGTGATCCTTAACTTTCTTTAAAGAAGTTATAAACTCCTTGTCAGTACGTTTTCTACTTTCTAAGGCCTTTTTAGAGTCACATGTTCCTCCTTTATCATTATATATTTTTTTACTAGGTCATCATACTTGACTCATTTTTCTTCCAATTATTTATCTATCCCGTGCTAATTCTTCTTTAGTTCAGCAATTTGTTCATCATTGTCTCTCAACTGTTGGTTCAAGAGGGCCTTTATCTTCTTTTCTTTTTTTAGGAGTTGATCTTTCAGGAATTTCTGGTGATTTTTGTTGTTGCTGAGCTCAATCCTCAGCTTATCTAACTCTTTTTACGGGTTCTCCTTATTGTTGACCCTTTTTCTTTTGGGTTCCATGACGATGGATGGCCTATCTTGCATCTAGCTTTGCTTTTTCGTCCCTTTGAGCATCCTAAATAAGCCATCATTCCTCTACGCCAAGTAATTAGGGCTAATTGAGGGCTCCCTTATTGCTCCTCTTTGTGGACTAAAACATGTTGCCCCCAATCACTTCTGATGGCATGTAGCTTGGCTAAAGAATTAGCCTCTTTAAACAAACGGGTATACTCCATCAACCCCCGGGTTCTTGACACGTACTCTACTCCTCCAAACTATCTGGCTGCCAATGAGGGTGAATATTTGATATAACCAGTCAAACCGATTAATGAAACACTTTCTTTGTCACCACAGCTCATAAGATAAGTCGAGTTGCTTACCCAATGAGCTTTCCATTTGAAATTACTCCAAGGGAGTGCTTGGTACTTTTTTACCTATGCCTTTTCATCCAAGTCATTCCACTCTTCATTCAGAACCAACCCAAGAGGCCTTTAAGTGGTTAACTATCCACATGAATAATAGAAGAATATAACACTAAAAAGCTTTTTTGTCATGCCATCTATAATGTTTTAGAGATAGGAAACTTTTAGTCGAGATAGTTGAAGTGGGGTTATTGTTTACCTGTTCATACTCAATGAAGGTGTTAGCAGCTTCAATGCTGATAATCCCAATAGCTAATGAGGAAAACAAAATTAACTAAAAAATGTCAAAAGCAATTATTTGATACCTTTCTTCGCCCAACTTTCCTTTTTCTTTATCTGTCTTCAGTTTATTCTCAATGATCTTCCACTTAAACCCTCTATTAGACATCCTATACTGATCAACTTGTTCTAGATGCAGTAGTTTTGCAACCCCTACAGTTGTACTCTCAATTTTTTTTGCCTAAAATACATTTTATGATGGTCATTTAGGAAACTCAAGATCTGGGCATACTTTTCAATGTTAGGGGCCATATCAACATCCTCGAAGGTGAAACATTTGCAACCCAGATCCTAGAAATGGATCCAAGCTTTGATTGCTGAAATATGAATTGGGATCCTTATCAAATAAGCAATTCTCCCATAACTTTTCTCAAATAGATTCCCATCTATGTAACCTAGAATTAGCACCAACTTCTTTATGTTGTTTATGAAGCAGTGTACTTTGGTTATGTGCGGTAATTCCTTAACCTTGGTTCTTGGACAATCCCCTTCAACTAATTATATCATCTCGGATCTTTCCTCGAATTCTGAAAAGGTTATGAAAATCATGGTCTTAGCTAAAAAGTCTTGTAGAGTTCAGGATTTTAATCTGGTTTGCCCTAATACAAAGTGAATTATTAAGGATTTCATACCCTAAAGGCAAGTTCTAGGTCATTATATAAGGGCTAAGTTTTCTAATTGGTCTCAAAAGATCTATGAACTGCCCAGTGACCACCTTACATCAAGGTAATATAAGGGTTTACAATGAATGGTTAGGGCACAGTGTGACCGCTATTACTGAGTAAACACTCAGCTCATAGTTGGATGTTTCACGAATTTAAACCCTAACTGAAAGTCATGAGACAAACCACTACTCCTCACCTAACCTAGAATTGAGTTTATTCATGAAATTAAAATGCATGAGGGCATTAATCCATACCCGATGTACGTATACATGAACAGGAAGTAAAATGCTACAACAGTAAAAAAATACATGTTAAAATTAAATTAAATAGACCAATAAAAATACATAGGCAAACATGCAAAGGTTAATCCAACCAGACAAGGCATTCCCCAGTGGAGTCGTTGTCACGAAGCGATGTCGAATGGCATTGTTAGCCTCCTAAGAGGTATTAGGAAAGGAAAGAATTCTAAGTTTAATCATAAAATTATGATTAAGGTTCAGAAGTTGCCACCAGTATTATGGTTACTAGGAAATTTGTGACTTATGAGAGTTCGGGTAAAGGACTAGTTATATAAGGGGAAGACGCATCACCCCCAGTGCACCTTACCTGAGGTAAGCTGCATTGTTACTTGATTGTTTTTCTAGGTCAAGTTTATATTCGTTAGCTTTTCTAAGGTCTAAGGTAAATCTCCATTCATGAGAGATTCTTTACCTTATTGGGTTAAATCCTAACCGCTCTAAAGTCTAAATTTTAGCATTGCATTCATTTATTGTTTTTTTTATCTTTAATATCTTAGGGTATACTCTACTATGTAATTTTACACCCTCAAATATTAAAGTCTATAGCTAAACCTTAACACTTTAAATATAAAGTGAATAAAATGATTAATGAAGGGTTTTTGATATTCTGGTCAAATCCTAATGGATAACCATAAAATAGTTATGATATTTATATTTTTTTATTAAAAAAAAAGCATGATGAAAATGTTGTCATTTTTATTTTTTAGAAAATATGCTTGGAAAATTTTTAGGATTTGGTTGCATGTATAAAAACAAAACATTTTGGTTTTTCAAAATGAAATTTTATTTTTTGAATTTTGGAGGAAACTGATTATTTTTAATATTGAATCTATATCTTACAATATAAGTCTATAGCCTAATATTATAAAAAAAACTATTGGAAAAACACGCGAGGGACCCACAAATATTTAAAAATGCCCTTTTAGAAATTTGAAGTTTTTTAAATATTATTGTATTATTATATTATTAAATTATTATTTAATATATTGGGCTAGGCCAGCCAAACAGGCCTGGCTCATTCTTCTTTTTTCT
>Ga0325405_1002122_pt1 | contig 20390 bp, 8 predicted proteins | sample PopdelMetagenome_21_FD_205663 | JGI IMG/M metagenome (GOLD analysis project Ga0325405, IMG submission 205663) | Populus deltoides microbial communities from Bellville, Georgia, United States - Xylem-Control-R2 | ecosystem: Host-associated > Plants > Phyllosphere > Stem > Wood/Secondary xylem...
TTGACAAGGTTTGTTCTAACTTGTTTAATCTTGTCATGGGCTTTTGGATGTATTTGCACGGGCAGTATTATGGTATTTCTATATTGCAAAACTAAAGAGATCGGCATAACACTCATGTTTTATTTCCTTAATTTCTCAAAACTTTATTTTGTTTTAAAAAAAAACCATTTTTCATATATAAAAAAACTGATGAGGAGACAGGGAAGTGAGAACCGATATAGATTGTGCACAAAAAAATCCTGCATTAGTTACGGAAGATCTAAGCACAAGACCCAATCAAAAAAATATCTCAAGAACTATTCATTATAATATGCTTAAAAGACAGGAGAATCTTGTATTCTTCTTTTGTTCATGCAGATATTATTCGAAGTATTTCTAGGGCTGAATATTTGCCTTTGAGATTGTATTTTATAATTTTTTAAATTTTTTTATTTTTAAATTGTTTTAATATATTGATGTTAAAAATTAATTTTTAAAAAATAAAAAATATATTATTTTCATATATTTACGAGCAAAAAATAATTTAAAAAATAATTATTACTGCACTATCAAATAGTATAAGAAAACATTCCAATCTTTCCATCAAACATTACAAAAAGTAGGTGGAAAATATCTTAAAGAATATATTTTGAAATATTTTTGGAGAATAAAAAAGCTTCATACCAATTTATCTCTTAACCTTATTTGAAAGAATTTAGAAGAGACTTTTTTCTTTTCCTCTTTCTTTTTTTTTCCTTCTCTTTTCCTTACTTCCTTTTCTTGTCTTTTTTTTATTTTTCTTTCCTCCCCTTTCACCATCACCTATAACCACCCTACAAACGCAAAACACTACTTCTACACCTCCAGATCAAACTAAATCACCAGATAATCGAATCAGACCCTTCTCCATCAAGTCAAAATCATTGCTCTACAATCAAAGCTCCAATCACTATAGAAATCACAATTTAATCTAAATCACAACAATATTAAAATAGAAAAAAAAAGCAGCCGTATGTTATCATTTGTCGGAGTAGCTCTTCTAAAAGAAGAGAAAGCTAAGTCAATTTGACATTTGATTTTCCATCATTGGCTAATAGTGAAAAATATTGTCCTCGTCAATAGTTAGATTAGATTAGGAATCCATGCACTATCGCACGCATCGCCTTATCTTCACACACCACTACTATTTTTGATTTAGTTTTCATAATTTTTCAAGTATGCTTTCATCTCTTTTACAATAGTTTCATATTAGATTTTTGTTTTCTAGTGATTTTTTTGAGATTTTTTAGAAGTCATGAGATGTGGTTCAACTATAAAGCCTTTGAGGATTGATACAGGCTCAAGTTTTTTATATGAAATAAAGCAATCTTTTTATCTCAAGCTTTTTACATATCATGTTGTTTTTTTTAAGTTTTTATTATATTCAACATTATGCTTATATTCTTGTTATTGTTGTTGTATTCTTATTCATTATGTAATTCGATTGTTACTCGTTCAAGGTTGTTTATTCTTTGATATATTTAATCCATGTTTGTATGTTATCTCCTTGTTGTTTGTTATGCTTGTAAGAGTATATCTCTATTTAGAATAGATAACCATCAAATGTGAGTTTTCAATGATGATAATTGTTGTTCTTACCTACTTGTATGGTTATAAAGTTGTGTTTGAGGGACTCTGATATGATTCTAAAACTTACTCCACTTTGATAATTAGGATCCTATGTGATATTTGCACTACTTGATACTTATTTACCTCTTAACTACTTATATTTACTTTGAATCGGTTTTTTAGACTACTATAATCCTATTCATGAGGTTTCACTCACTTGTTTAATCATTGAATTCTTATAGGTCACTTTACATTCATGACGAGGATAAATGCATAAAAGATCTTTTATCATATGTTTGTTATGTGTCCTTATTTTTTATATATATATTTTTGTATAGGAAAACAAAGGATTTAAGATTCTTTAATTTATATTACAAATCATTAATTTTAAGGGTTTAAATTTGCTCAACTTCGACACCTATGAGATATTATAGAGGTGATTAAGTTAAATCATGAATAAGGATTGAATATGACTCTGTCATAAATACGATTAAGTTAAAACTTTAAGTGATGATTTTAACTAAGAAATAGGATTAAGAATGAGAAAATTATTATAAGTATGATGACCGTAATTCATTGTGTAAGAAATAAAAGGAAAGAGTTCATAAATTATTAAGAAGAATGTATCATGTTGAAAATTTAACATAGATTCAATATGCTCATAAATGAGAATAAAGATGTTAAATATTTCTTATATCTTTATTGAATATCAGTAGCTATGTTGATACATGCATTTGTTATAATTATTTCATGGTATTTTATGTTTTCATGTATCTTTCTGAAAAAAGAACCTTGTCGCAAAATGTTATCGAGCTACTTAGTTTTCCATGGTAGAAAGGTCCTTGTAAAGTCTAATAATATTTTGAAATCAAATTATTGTTTGTAATTAAGGAGAACTAATGAATGGACCAAAGAAAATTTTGTACTAATTTGAATTATTCTTTTAGAATTTGGCAGGGACATTGAAAATAGAACCTGCAGTAAAAGGAACACACTCCGTAAGAGGTCCATGTATGTGTTTATCATGCATGGACCTCTTATGTGGTGTGTAATAAGGTGTGTTATGGAAATGTATGTATGATGTGAAAGCTAAATTGGTTGTAACGGTGAAGACTATGATTGTAAATGAAGTATGTTATGGAAATGTGTATATCATGCAAAAATAAGTCAACTGCAAACTAGGGACTATGCTGTGAAAATTAAGCTAGCTGCAATGATAGGGGTTAGGATATGGAAACTAAGTCAGCCGTAATGGTGGGGGCTAAAGAGAGTCTTAAGACACTATCTATAATTATTGAAATGGATCAATGAATGTTTCATTAATAAAATATTACTTTACATATGAAAGTGGTGGTATAATATAATGAAATGATAAAGGGATTATCATTTGATAAAAAAAATGAAATAAATTGGAAACATGGTATAGATTAAATATGCTTATGAAAAGACCCTTAATATTGTGTTATTTTTAGAGTTTGATAAAACTATTAGTTAAAATGAATACTCATGTAATTATTCTATATTCTATGTTTCTAAGTATTTTATTGGTATATCTCATCCATCATCTTTATATTGATATCATACTGAAGAGTTCTCTCAGTTATTTCATTCTATGTAGAATTTTATAAACTAGTTAATGTTATGTAAATAAACTTACCATATGTATTTAAGCTAGTAATACCAAATGGTTGTAAGAAAAACAAAAAGTTAGGTCAACTTTTCTTGTTTTAGGATATATATATATATATTAAAGGAAATGTTATAATCTTGTTATTTTATGTGTGTGTTGTGTGTAATCATATTTTTTATGAAATTGATGGATAGTGAACCTGGCGCTACCTTAGTGTAAATTGTGACTTGGGCCATTTTAGGTAGGGCTTCCGTATAGGGAAAACTCTACCAAATTCTTTTAAAAAAGAGTCCATTTTACAACAATAAAATTATTGGAAAGATAAAATTACTTTATAAGATTTTGACCTATTACACCTAGCATATCATTGTAATTAGATGACCATAGATATATCTAACTAATTTCCTGGAGCTATTGAAGGAAATTAGGTGTTCAAGTCCTTGCGAGCAACACAATTGTATCTTTTTTTGTCGTTGTTTCTTTGTCTTTAATTAAAAAATAATATTCTTATCAAAATTCTTACATTTATAAATTACATAATATTTATATAATTATATAAGAGACCTTGGGTTATATTCAAGGGGAATTGGATGAGAAAATAATTTTACAATAAAAAAATAGAAAAAAGACAGGACAAATACGTCCTATTTAATATTATAACCATTCAACAATAAAAAAAAAACAATCAAATTGGCATTTAGATGTCCATAATCATAAATCATGTATAAAAACACATTAATATACATACCTACATATATTTCACGCTTTAGTTCTAATTATTGGCTTTACGTGTAATTTTAAAATAATATTTATAACATTTAAAAATATTAAATCAAACTCAATTTGAATTTTTTTTCAAAATTTATAAAATTTTATATAATATATATTTTATTCAAAAACTATTTTTTCAAGATTTAATAAGAAAACTAATCATATTAAAATCCTTATAAACATCCTAAACTATCAATTAAATAAAATTTTCCGACTTAAAAACTCTCTTTATTTTAAAATATTTTTTTTCTAAAATAATCCAATTAGAATATTTAAAAAATCAATTGTTTAAATACTTTAATTCAGTCCTAATCTAATTAGAAAAAATAATTCTAAAATTAATTTAATTTAGGGTTTCAATTTTGATATAAAGTCAGTATTATATATGTATAGGGATAAAATCACAATTATGTCTAAAAGTATCCTATTGTAATAGTGTACTAGCATCATGAGGAGAATAGTAAATCTACCTTTTATTTTTGGTATTAAGCACACTACCCATCATCGGTAGCATTGGTAGCAGCAACAATCAAGACTACTGTTGTGTAATCACTAGTGCGAGGCAGTAGCCTCGCCAATGGTTACCAACAGTTTTAGGCATTACTATGTCGGGGCAAAAACCTCTCCCTTGGCTATTTTGGACAACGCCAATGATAATTTATTTCTGCATGCATCATAACCAGGCCCACCAACAACATTGGCAGTGGCGCTAGTGGCATTAGCGGCCACCCCTACCATTTTTTATTTTGTTCTGTAAATTTTGGCTAGATCTAGAAAAATCCAGCTAGATATGATCATACTAGTAACAGGAAACCTTTTATTTAAAAAAAATGAGAAAAATTATTTTTGTTAGGAAAAATAATTTTGAACATAAAATTAATTCACAAGTAATGCCTATAACGATCAAAACATGCAATCAATAAACCCTGATTCTCTAACAATGTTTCACTACAATTTTTTGAGTTTCCTAAAACTCTTAGACACATCATAAAATGTAAATTTAATACTTTTTTAGGAGTCCTATTGAATCTGCTAATCAATCTAAAGTTGTATTTTCAGTGTAATTCAATCATTTTTTCAAAAATTACAAACATTTCATGATTTTAGTACTTTTGCATATTTTATTTAGGGTCAAGCTTTCATAAACAAAAAAAAATAAACAAAAAGAAAAGTAAAAAAAAACAACTGAAAAAAAAAGGAAAAAAACATCTTTTCCCTTCCTATTTTATTATCTAAATACATTTTCGCATGTTTTTTGCAGAATATTTGAAATATTGAAATCCATACCATTGTGTGGCAACCCTAGGGGTATGAAGACGCTGAGGAATTATTTTTCAAGATAGAATAAGGTTGAGAATCAATACCCAATGATAGGGTTGAGAGAATAATTTTTATTTTAGTTTATCTTATACTTAATGATTCAGTCTTGATTTGAAACTTTGTATGTGAATGTATATACCTGCTCATGCTAAATAAATGTCCAAAAACATTTTTCTAACATTTGACTTTAGTTTGAAAAATAAAACGGGTCTATTTTCATATAAAAAACAGGTTTATTTTTTGTTTGCCTTATTTATGTGTTGGTGTGTGTGTGTAGTGGTAATAAGTAAGCCCCTAGGCTACCATATTCCTATAACGTGGGTTATTTGTCTAATATTATGTATTAATCATATTTTTATCTAAGAATCAACCCAGGGATAGTAACATCTATGATAGAGTCTTATCCCTCAAAGTTGAAAAATAATGAAAGTTGAAAGATAATGAAAGTGGTCAATGTATGACTTTGCTTACAAAATAATATTGGTTTTTGGTTTTATATATGGATCTAACCTATAGGTTTGAAGGTATTCTAGACAATACCCTTTTTATCTATTTCTTTGTCTATCCAATCAACCATCATCTTACTAGCGGAGTCATATTTGACTTTTATTAAAAAAAATATGTAATAAACAGTGTGTAAATATTCATTTGAACTCTAGTTTGTAAACATTATATAATGATTATGTATATAAATTTTCAAAGATATATGAATGCTCAATAGGTATTTTCAATATTTGAGATATATATCTTCTCATATCGCTAAGAGTAGACCTGGATTGGATCAATGCAACTCTACATTGACATGTTAAGAGAGAGAGAGTGTGATAGCCTATGAGACTATTTTAGACAGTCAAATTAAACAAGCCTAAACCTAATTGATCATCACCATCCTTCTAACATTCTTATTTTAAAAGTGAGGATTACACTATGTTGCTTAACATAGGTTCTAAATCACCGTCTTAGAATTAATTAGCTTTTATCTTTAAATAACAAGCATATATATATCTCATGTTAGGAAAACATATTGCATAGCACATAATCAATACTATTCACATTAAGATAATCATAGTGTGATTTATTTTAGATAAGATGTCTTAGGGTGGTTGTTAGCTTTCTATAGCATGACCAACCATAACCATATAACTATGAAAACTAGATAAATGTTTATAGTTATCTTAAAAATAGAAGGCAACTTCTTCTTTTTTTTTTATCTTTTTTTAATTTGCCCTTATCCATTTTCACATCCAAAGTTCGCATATATTCTTATGCATAATTTTTTTTTAATTTATTTATGTGATCCCGTGATAATTTGAAATCTTTTGATAGAATTTGATTGGACAAATAAAAAAATAAAATGACAAAGAAAGGAAGAAAAAAAGAAACAAACATGATTGCATGATTTAGTCAAACTAGCAATTAAAAGATTTTGATTTCAAAAGGAGTAAAGTAGATAGCATGTAGAGGACATGAAAAAATAAACATTGAGAATTGAAATAAGGTTTACCTAGATATGGTAGTTTTGCTTTTAATCTAAGTGACTTTGTTCTTAAATTGAAAATTTTTAATAATTAAGAATTCTATTTTTTGTTTATTAAGTTAGGAATTCATATTAATAATCCAAGATTTCTTCTTTCAATATATCATCTCTTCTTTACCATTGAATTATTTTGTTTTTGTTAAGAGATTATAATGGTCCGGCTTTATATGCTGATGTGTTTCCTCATGTTCATATAGTTATACCCATTTACATTATTTAATAAATATTTAGTCATTTCTTGTAGAAAATGCATAAGTATTGTTTATTAGGCTTATATTAATTTACTTGATAGAGATTAATGACGTAGAAAATTTAAAACTTGTGATTATTAATTGAAACACAACAAAAGTTTTCAATTGAAAGTGAGACAATACATAAACTTTAGGCGGGAAATTTCGAGTTTATCTAAAAATATTTCACAATCACTAAATAAAAAGAAAAAAAAACTATTCCCATGCATAGTGATATGTGATGAGCATAGTTTTAAAACTCGGTCCGGCCCAGCAGGTCGACCCGGGACCCTGTTGATCCGAGACTGGAACCAGGACGAGTTTATGAAAAAATAGGGGTAGTTAAAAACCTAGTTGACCTAGTCAAAAAACTGGTTGCAACTTATTGACTATTTTTTTATTTTTTACCAAAATAACATCGTTTTGTTTTATAAAAAAAATAAGATTGAACCAGGTGACTTGATAACCCGGTTAAAACTCGTTACTTGGACCTTGAGCCGGGTCGATCACCAAACCGGATTTAAAAACACTAGGGATGAAGGGAACAATAACTAAATATTTCCTATCTTTTTTAGTTTTGTTAACTAGCCCTAAAGCCTATGCTTATCTACAAGCCAGATCAAAAGTCAATTGAGTGTTAAAAAAAAAAACATATGGGCATCATTAATTTCTTTCGTAGATTATGAAAAACTTGAAATGCAATTTTAAAACTTGACTTTTATGTTCAATGAAATTAATTGATCATTATATATGTTAATAAATGATAAAAAAAAATCATTAACAATAACTAAACTTTAAATTAAGATGCTAAACAATAAAAACATATAAAGAAATATGATTTTATGCCGCATTATGCTATTTAATATTTTGTTTTTAATTATGTGTTAATATGTTTTTAGAAAATAAAAAGAAAAGGAAAAATTGAACCGAGACAAAATAACTTGCTAGCTCGTTCCTTTGCTTTTTATTGATTTGAATTCGGCCATGACATAGTCCCTTACATGACTTAAGTTTCAAATCCGATCGAGTTAGTATTGGTTCAACGTGGCCCATTCAACCTAGTGTGCCCAAATGTGACTCAGTTTCCCAATTTAAAACCTAATTTAGCTCCAAAAAATTTTCAAGTTGCCACCATTTTATTTGTTCTTTTTTCTAAAAATGTTTGAAACAACATTGTTTTTTATTAACCCAGATTAACTCTTAAAACACGCCACATGGATCATGGTCATGATTGATTTAACAACTTTTTTAAGCATGTTTCTGATCTAATTATATAATAACAAAAGTAAACCGCAAAGAGAAGCAATTGCTTTAATTGCCAAGAAAAAAAATATTAAGTAGGGATGTATAAAAAGAATAGGCATGCACCTTGCCTTGTTCTTTTCTTTTTTCTTAGTTAAAGAAGATAAATGATATGTCATCCGTCTATTAAAAAAAAAAATATTAAATGACATTTGTGTAAAACTCAAATTCCCATGACCTAAAAGGATTTTTATATAAGGAGAGGAGTTCCATCTAGATTTTTTTCCCTTATCTTGCCGGGAAAAGTATAATAGGGTTAACATGGTGTTTTGTTTTTCAACTTGATTGTATTTTTTGTTGTTACCAATTTTGAGATTATCAATTTTTATTTTTATTTTTTTACAAAAATAGATTGAAAAGTGGATTTTTCGGTTTAAACAATACCCAACCTGATTTTCTGACTACCTATTCGGTAGCTAGAAACTGGATTTTCAGATGAATTATCGTCTAGTATTTTACCCAACCACCGACTTTCTATCTCCTTCATCATTTTTCGAAGGCTCTCTCTCTCTTTTCAAACCAAGACCGAAAATAAACTAAATGAAGTTTTGTACTTACGTGCAAATTGCAAAAACAAAAAGGATCAAAATTGGACACGGGGTAATTTTGAAGGGAAAAAACATGAAAAACAGGGGGAAAACAATGATCGAATAAAACCCTTGTTTTAGACATAATTTTAAATTAGGCCGGTGTCTCCTCAAATAATTTCAAACAACAAAAATGCTTTTTTTTACAAAGTCAAGCATAAACAAATGTTAGGGGCATGTTATCACCACCCCGACCACTTTATATTAAGCCAATTAAAATAATTTATCAGGCCCAAATTCAAAGCATCAAACTATTTGAAGATAAAATTAAAAAAAGTTTATCGAGTAAAAAAAAAAACTAAAAGAGAAAAAAAAACATTATTGTGTTTAGAGTGTTATATGAGTATATGTACCATAAACATGCCATGCTTTTTATTGTTAATTTTTTATGTTTATATTTTTTTATTATGGATTTATAAAATAATTAATGTTATTTATTTGGAGAGTAATATTTTATTTTTGAGGATGTTAGCCCTAGTAGTGTTTGGTAATTATTTTAAAGTAGAAAAGACAAAGACAGATGAGATAAATAAGACAGTATAGAATAAAAGATGAAGAAAAAATTATTGATAAATTTATTTATTTAAAAAATATAATTATATACTATTTTTTAATTTTTAATTATATTAAATTAATAATATTATAATAATTATAGTTATAAAATCCAACCAGAGGCACATGTTAATTAGGATTCAAAACTTGTATTGATCTAAGGGCATGTTTGGAAGTGTGGTTACAGTTATTTTTTAAAGTATTTTTCGTGTTGAAATATATTAAAATGATTTTTTTATTTTTTAAAAATTATTTTTGAAATCAACACATCAAAATAATCTAAAATATATATAAAAAATTAATTTAAAAAAATTAAAATTTTTTAAAAATCAGATTTACATCACACGTTTATAGACGGTGCCTAAATTGAAGGAAAAAGAAAAAGAAAATTAATTGAATAGAAAGACAAAACCCGACCAAACCCATTAAAAAAGAATATATATTTTTTCAGGCTCAGCCAGCTCCTCCTAGGATCAAGCCACCATTGCCACCGGTCCCAATTCCAGTGACTGGACAGCTGACCATCCAAGTTGCGATCCAACCCTTGTCTGTACTATAAATTGCATCCCACGGCCTTTCGTTTATTTTACCAGATAGAAAGAAACAGGAAGTGAAAATTAAAAATGGGTTCTGATTCAGTTTCAACATCAACGAAGCCATCACAAGGAGGAGACCCATCTGCTTCTCTTCTTTCTTTCAACGCAGGCTCCCTCTCTTATCCTTCAAATCCACACCAAAAGAACACTGCCAACTCCGTCATTTTCACCTTTCTTATCCTTGTCACTTGCATCGCTCTCTCTGCTGCTTCTGCTTTTGCCTTTCTCTTTTTTTCCTCTTCTTCTGTTCCTCTTACGGATACCTCGTCCGCTTCTCTACAGGCGACGTCTCGTTCTTTGACCAAGCTCAACCATCCTGTCGTTCTCTTGATTTCATCTGACGGGTTCAGGTTTGGTTACCAGTTCAAGACCCATACACCAAATATTCATCGTCTGATTGTTAACGGGACTGAAGCTGAAACTGGTTTGATTCCTGTTTTCCCTACTCTTACTTTCCCTAATCACTACTCTATTGTTACTGGCCTTTACCCTGCTCATCATGGTATTATTAACAATTATTTTGATGATCCAAAAACTGGAGAGGTTTTCACAATGGCAAGTCATGAGCCGAAGTGGTGGCTTGGTGAACCACTTTGGGAGACAGTGGCTAATCATGGTTTGAAGGCAGCCACTTATTTTTGGCCTGGTTCTGAGGTGCATAAAGGATCTTGGACTTGCCCTCCTGGTTTTTGTATGTTTTATAATGGTTCTGTTCCTTTTGATGAACGTGTGGATACTGTTTTGAGTTATTTTGATTTGCCAGCTAGTGAGATTCCTGTGTTTATGACGTTGTATTTTGAGGATCCTGATCATCAGGGCCATAATGTGGGACCTGATGGTCCGGAGATTACTGAGGCTGTTGCTGGGATTGATAGGATGATTGGCAAGCTGATTGATGGATTAGAGAAAAGAGGGGTTTTTGAGGATGTCACTATAATTATGGTTGGTGATCATGGAATGGTTGGTACATGTGATAAAAAGTTGATATTTTTGGATGATTTGGCGCCTTGGATCGATATCCCAGCTGACTGGGTTCGGTCCTACACTCCTTTGCTTGCAATTCGTCCACCTCCTGGTTTTGCACCGTCTGATGTTGTTGCAAAGATGAATGAAGGGTTGCAGTCAGGGAAGGTTCAAAATGGAAAGAATTTGAAGATGTATCTCAAGGAGAAGCTGTCTTCTAGGCTTCATTATGCAGCAAGTGCCAGGATTCCACCAATAATAGGGATGCTTGATGAGGGTTTTAAGGTGGAGCAGAAGAGAACTGAGGGGCAAGAGTGTGGAGGAGCACATGGTTATGACAATGCACTTTTCTCCATGAGGACAATTTTCGTTGGCCATGGTCCTCGGTTTGCAAGGGGGCAAAAAGTGCCATCTTTTGAGAATGTCCAGATATACAACTTGGTTACTTCGATTCTCAATATCCAGGGTGCTCCCAATAATGGGTCTGTGTCTTTTCCATCAACTGTTCTTTTGCCCAATCCTCATAAATTCTAAGGTCTTATCTCATGAGTGGTCTCAGCTATTCAAGGATCTAGTTGAAGTGGGTTGGGTGATTATATTGCAAGACCGTATCAACTATTTCTTATGGATGCATGGTTGTGATTTATTTTGCATGATGTGGTGGCGGAGAAGGTAACTGTATTAGTTGTTGATGTTGTGATTGTTGTTTCATGTTTGGTTACATGATCACTTGGCTCCTACTTTTCATTATTATGAGCTGCAAATTTAAGAGAGGATTCTAGCTTAAAATATTAATGAATCTGTATTTTTGTGGTGTAGCTGTCTGCCTTTCTTATTCTATGACTCGCCTATCTGTTGCACAATAGGGATCTAGTTTATGTTTTACCTCAAATGTTTTCTAATTGTGGCCACTGCCTTGACTGATTTAACTTTGACTGCTTGTCAACAGAAAGATGCTTTGTTTTTCGTGCAAACCCAAATCACAAGCTTAGCTGTTCTTTGCTTCCACAACTCCTATGCCATTTTTGTTACATGTGCTTATTTTCATCTCAGAAGGTCACATATTCAGGCTTCAGGTTTGAGAGCTTTTGAGTTCTTGGTAAAAATGCTTTTTGTTGGCATAATTGACTTCTAATATATCACATTAACAGATATTCAAAGAAGATGGTGAACTCTTATTCTTTTGGAACTTCTTAAAAATGGAATGGTAAAGTTGTTCAATTAGCTTCACCGAATAATTAGTTTATGAATCTAAAGTCTTGAAATATGTTGGCAGATGTTGGTTGTGGTCATATATTATAAAAGCACTAGATGATTGCCTGGTTATTGATGCTCTTCCTACACCTTAAGCAAACCAGTTTCTTTGACAGTGGTAGAACATTGCTGCCTCAAAATCAGGATTGCATTGGCCTTGTGACTATTACTTAGATGTTTGTATCCTGACGAGCAAGAGGTCTATGCTTTACTTTTTACACTCTAATTATAGCAAGTGCTTCAACTGCTAAAGATGTATTTACCCAGGATCAGTAGTTCTTTGTTTCTTTGAGTTCTGTGCTATTTCTGTGTAATTTTGTGCTTATATCCATATCAGAAAAATGTATGTGCAGACTTGAGGTCTAGTGTAAGATCTCGCACGTGCATGTTAAGTAAACATGCTCTACTGTAAGTCTATGAAGGAACCAGTGGTTGCGTTGTCATTAATTCTCTTACGGCAACTTTAAGCAACCCATTTCTTTGTCATAGAACATTCCAGTCTCAAAATCGGGACTGCTTTCTAATTGACCTTACTGAGTGTTCCAGCTATTAGAAGAGAGAGAGAGAGAGGGTGCAGATTCTTCTGAAGGCATTTCTGTTGTTGTTGTTGCTGTTGTAGCTGATCAGTTTTGGAAGCTTCTTATGATCCACAGGCAAGTTTGTTTTAGCACTAATTAAATGATGCATGTGAGGTGTTATTTCTGACCAATTAAATGTAACCTCAAACCTTTTTTGGACATGAATTGTAGGCGAACAAAGATGAGATAAGATTTTCATAGAAAAGCCTTGATTATTGAAAACTGATTGTTTGCTTTCATTAAAGAAAGGAGAGTCCCTAGTGTTTTGACATTATACATAAATTACATGTTGGAAAAGAGGGTTTTCATGCCTACACTCCACTGTGAGGTTATCTGTGGAGTGTAGGCATGAAACTACACTCCATTGTGAACAATATGCTATTGAAATCAGCTTGATGCATCTTGTGCTGTTATCTGCAAGCTAAATTGCTCTAAGCTTTATGCATCTAACATTACACAACAACAATTTCACGTTTAAAAGTAGTCTTTTTTCTTTCTTTCTTTCAAAATAGGTGCATCATGTCTTTGTTAATCCATCAACTCATGGTCTACGCGGGAGGACCATGACACTGGTTAGAGTTTATGTGTGTAATAGAATGGAGTCACTGTACGATCTAAAACATAAAAGTCATGCAACCAATAAGACTGTAGTTAACGAAGGCCAGAGACGAGCATTATCGTGCTCATTGCCTCACCAGTGTTTCACAGGTGTGGATTGTGTTACCAATATCATGCAATACAAAAAACTATCTGTAATTTTTTTGTTTGCATTTTATTTCTCGTGAGTTTCAAGATGAACAAACCAAACCACCCTAGTGTACTGTAACGTAACCTTTACAAAGAAGCGTTTAAAGTGGAGAAAAAAATAATCAAAACTCTGATGCATAGGCATGATTTTAGAAAGTTTCAGAACTCGAAACACCAACTCAATAGGAGATGAATTCCGATTCCCCCCCCCCCCATTTTTCATAACTAAAGAAATTATAGACAACAACTACTGATCATAAAACAACTTGATTGTAATGCCCCATGATTTCTTAATGTTATATACTTTCTTGAGCTGGTGTATTTTTTTTTTTTTTGTAATGGTCTGAATCCGTTCAACATCCCAGTAGAACTTACTACCATTTCTTCTACACATGGAGTTTCCTTGTGGGATCATTACCTCTTTTTAAGTGACAATGCAATTATTTACCAGGACAACTTACACCAATGTTAATCTATTTCATTTCAATCATATTTTATATTTACACGAGTACTTGAACATTTATATACCTGTATACCACTAGGTATATCATACACAAGGTACACATAAATTTTGGCATTGGTAATTCATTATAATAGGGAGTTGAGGTACTATTATTTTTCCTTTTCTTGAACATTTACAATCATAATGAATTTTCCTCGCCCGTTTATGTTAAACCAAGCAATTGGTAGTCACGTAGCCACCACCATTATTATTAGTATGGCATTTAACTGTTAATGCAACTACAAATCACATATCACATTGATAATCTTACTCCTCTTTATTGCATTACAAACATGTTATTTAAACCAAGTTCTACACCAATTTACATGTGCACTTGTGAAAGTAACTCAATACACATTTTACACACATTGTTAAAAATCTTCAGGTAAATAATACAACTGCTATCAAGCAATTTCTATTCATCTACAATTTAGTTATTCAAGTAGGCTTTCAATACCTTCCTTAACTCAACCCAGCAAGACATCGAGCAAGACCATCGCTAAACTACATTACAATCGGTTGTTCCAAAACATCCCTACATTATACTACTTTTGGCTATCCCAAATCAGTCTTACACTTGATCCCTTTTTACCTCCAAATCGACCTTTATGTTATAGTATCATCTTTATCACCATGGACATCATCTTTTGTTATCACCATTTGGATTTGTTTGGTCATCTACCCTTCTAAGCATTCTTCTCAGGTGATACGAATTCATATCCATCATTCACCAGGATTAAACATTGATTAATTCAATTTCATTAATCCAACGACCATACCAAGAATTTAATTACAAATTCTTTATTTCATATCAACAATTTGATTTCATCCAAAAACATTTTCATAAATAATCCAATACGACGACCATTCAAAAATTATTAGCTCCACACAAGGCAATTAATCAAATCACATACCCTAGTCATCAATGCTACTAATGCCACTAGCTCCGCTCCGGGAAGCTAGTTAAATCATATATTTCGGTCATCAATGCAACTGATGCCACTAACTCCATAACATATTTATTTTTGCAATACATATTAATTACATGTACATTTAAGATTTTTTTTTGGATCAAGAATCAACACCTTTCATAATGCACAATCCTATTTCCCGATAGAAACCATCATCTTTCACCTTAAATATATCATTATCAGCCCGACAGTTAGTTACACTGACGCTACTAGCCTTATTCAAGGCAACTAGTCAATCAAGTTCTTATTGGTTACTCACAATCATATATTTATATGCAAACACCTTTAAAGAATTTTGCAGTTAATAAAATTTATGAAATTTCTACAAATGGAGATTGGTACAGGGCACCTGCCTAGTACCTAAGATCATGATGTAATTTTCAGCGGCTGACCAGATCCCACAGTCTTTTCTGTATTAGTAGGAATACAACATCATACTCAATTTAATCATCATTGGAACTTCATTTCAATTTTCTTATGCATGTGCATTTTCCATAACCGTATTCATAAAGACATTGCATAGTACAACACACATAATACCATGTTTAATAATTATAATAATTAAATCATTATAATAATCACCCTTTAACTTAATCATTATAATAATTAAATCCATAAGATTTAATTACTCTTTTATTTACTTTAGGCCACACTTATACCTAGAGGAATATACATTTTCCTCCAAAATTTCATACAACCAACCTCATACTCAATTTTTAAAACACATTATATTACACAATCAAACATAAATACCATAAAATTTTAAGACATAACTCAATCTTTTTTTAATTCCATATTGGCCGAAACTATCTCCTTAAAGAACCCAAACTTTTTTTTCTTCCCTTTTTCATGTAACTAACTTCACTCCTATTTATTAACTTTATAATATAACATGTTTAAATATAAGTTTAATGGCAATTTAAACCATCCATTCCAAACCCATTTAGTCTTGGTTATACCTCCTACAAAATAAAGGTATAGATTTTCTTTAATTTTTTTAATGCAATTAACACTTATTCATTCATCTCACATTTTCATGTCAATTAAATTGACAATTCAAACCCCCCCTTTTATTCATGTTTAAAAACTCACATGATAGTTGTGTAAGTGATTTGAATTAATATAACTAAGTTATCTTTATAATGAATGTTATACTTTGATCATAGCTACACATTGTTCTAATCAAGAGTAATAAATAAATAATTTTTTAGTATAACATGAACTTATATGATGAATTTGTACATGTTTTGCTTTGAATTCATGCTTCTCTACTTATAAAATGAATTTAAACTATTATACAATTGGTCAATATTAAAATAAAAATGTTGTTCAAATAATGCGAAGAACAAATTAAAGTTGTATTAGTGCATAATTATTATTTAGTTGGAAAAAACGTTATTAATCCTAGCAAAAGATTCTTAAGACGAGTGAACACCATCATAATCATCCATAACTTTTTTCTCTCAATGGGTTTTTGCTATTTGAGAAGAGATAACATGATATTTGTTGATTTTTATACAGATATTTCTTTTTGCATATGGTTCCTCACTTTAATCTCTCTGATTGTCATATCAACCTTAGCCTTAACAAGCTTTTTCTTGGCCTTTATTAGTTCTTCCTTCATACAAGCTATTTAACTTCTCAAGACTTGACTTATAAAGAGGCATCTTTAATAGACTGGTTAACCTTCTAGACAAGTGAGTATTTAATTTTTCAAGATTCTTTTTGGTTTTTAAAGATTCTTAGACAATTTTATATTCTCACAACACCTTTATTGTTTTTTTTCCTAACACCTTTATTATTTTTTTCCCTAATACTAATAAGGAGATCAATATATTTTTACCATTATACCAAGGTTCCCTTTGCACCATGATCCAATGAATCTTTAAAGACTCTTTAAAATCTCTTTTAAATGATTAGTAAACGCTTTAATTCTTAAAATACTATACTCAAGGTCAACAATGGTCATAATCTTCTTGATATTGGCCATCAAAGGCTCTCTCAGTTGGTTGTTCTCTTTAAGCTCAGTCTTAAAAGATGAAATGTCTACTAGTAAAAGAGTAGAAAATTGAGAAAGTAGATCATCTAAAATTCTATAATATAAAGAAGAAAAGTTTTTATTAATATTAAAACTATAAAAATCAAAGGCATCCTGAAATGATAACAAAAATATTTATGCTAACTTTGAGGAGTTATCATAGATGGTTGATTTAGAACCATGGACTTTTCATTTTTTAAGAGGAGATGTATAAGCATTAGTGTAGTGGTCTTTTAATGTTATGAAAGAAGAGAGAGCTTTAAGCCTTAAAGATTTCTTAAGAAAATCAACTATTAGTTCACTAAAAAAGGATCAATCACTAATATGTCCTTCACCTTAACTATTCTTCATATAGTTACCCTCCACATTTACCTCATACCATTGATGTAGAAGAATATGATTGATAATACCATTATTTATTGGTAAGGCTTATATAATATTAAGAGCAATTATGTTGTTATCTTTAATCTTTTTTTTTCCTTCACTATTATTACTCTTTTCTAAACTAGAAAGATATTTTCATAGTACAAAATCTATCATAATAAACACAACATTTAGTGAAACATATTCACCTTCAATATAAAAGATAAATAACCTAAGAGGTTTTATCATTGAAGGCTTAAGAGGTTTAGCTTGAGAACAAGGTTCAGCAGTAGATTCAATAGTAATAGGTGGTGGCAAATTTATCCCAAAAGTATTAGGATCTGGTTGAGTCTCTTCAGAATGACCAACAATAAAAGAAGATAGTGTTTTAACAATTTCAACACTTGAAACTTTAAGAATCGTTGCAGTAGTGATAAGTGACATTAAAAAAAAAACTGTTAATTAAGGATGACATGTATAATAAACCTCTATTAGTATCTTTATAAAAGGGATTAAAGGAGGAGGCAAAACAAAAGTAATTGTTGCTTCCTAAAAAGTTAAAGAAAGAGTAAGTAATAATGTTAAATAACTTATTAAGAGTTTATGATAAGTTATATTACCTTAAGTCTAATTCTCAACTTGATAACAGAAGCTTAAACTTCACTACCTTTTTCTAAAGTGAAAGGATGTTGAGGATTTACAAGATCCGTTATTGGTTAAGGTTGAGGACTTGTGATAGGCTAATAAGCTGCATATAATAAGAATTTTGAGAATGTAAATAATTAAATGAATTTTAACTAAAAATATAAATAGTTAGATACAAGTGTTCTTATTAGAGCTTTTATGTGTAATTTGTTTTTAGTTGTCCTTATAATTAGGATCTTTGGAGCCTTTTTCTATTTTTATTTTACTTGCTAGTTTGGTATCAAATAGGAATCTTGTTGAAATATTTTTTTTAAAAAAATAGTAAAGATAAAGATTAGGGTCTTCTTATATAAGATGACTTATTGTGAATAAGGTAATTCACTCATAAATTTCTAAAGAAGTGATCCGGAAACTTCTTATACTTGTTGTAAAAAAAAGAAAATTACTCTATCCAGACCAACCTTATTCATAGTATAAAGCATTGGAAAAGGATTATACTAAACAAAACCTACTTTGATAGCCATCATTTAATGGTTTCTCTATGAGGTTGCATTGATCACCAACTTATAGTACAAGTCCTTTCAGGTAAGGATACACTTTTAAGAATAATGGTTCATCTTCTTTTATTTGATTTTATGATAATAATATCTGTTAAGGCCTTGTCATTAATGATGTTTTATGAGTAATTTTTATGTCACTCCTATTTGTCAAGCAAAGGAAAATATTTACATGATCTTTGCATACAAGTTTTGAAAGGAAAAACATAAGAGATTTTTCCTTAGAAAGATCAAATTTGAGTCAATATGCATCCTCATATCAATAAAGTTTGAAAAATATATGGTAGCCCATGTTTTGACCCATCATAACACTCTATAAATACAACTTTTCATCAAGTGAGGGACCTTATTGCACTTGGACTAACTTTCTTCCAAAATCCTATAAATATGGCTAAGAACAAAAGGACTTAGAGTCATAGTCTTACCTTTAACCAAACCTATAGCGAGTTTTAGGTAAACTTTTGTGTGCTTCTATGACTTGGAATAGTTTGAGGCATTTTCACATTCGATATAGCATAAATGTTACATGTTTCTTGAAAGTAGGGAGGTCATTATTTTCTTTCTTGCTTTTTATTAACCTACCGAATTCCAAAGAAACTTTTACTAAGTCCTTTAAAGGACTGATATCTATATGAATAAAGATATATTTTTTTGCTAGCTAGATATAGGCTACCTTTTATGGCTAAATTATGAAGAGCTCCAATATATAAGCCATACTTGAATAAGAAGACATTATTGGACTTATACCAGAACAATTAGAGGGTAACCAATAGCTCTTTGTTATGTTTTGTTATGATTTTAGAAATTTAAATTTCTTTAAATATCTTTTAGAATTTCTATCGTTCATCAAAATGGTGTTACATTCTTCATAAACACTAATTTATTATGACGATTCTATTCCATATAAAGATAACTTTCTTCTAGATGTTCTTATTTATATAATTGTCCTAAAAAATAGTCCCTTCTCAATATCGAAAGTGAAGTGGTCATTTATTTCTTCCAAATGTGTTTTATTGAAGAATATACCTATACTTTAACTTGTATTCTTCTTACTCACACTAATAGTAGTCTAAAACACATCAAATAAATATTTACATAGAATTCATAGGAAGATATGAGTGAGTTTTGAAGAGTGACGCCTGAAGGTGTTATTTTTTTTTTAAAGAAAAAGCTCGTTTAGAGTTCTTTATAAAGCCTTTACAAGAAAATATCTATGTCCGTGAAATGAGAATTAATTTTTTTTTTGCGCAAAAGATAAGGAATTAGGAGTAATTTGAAAAACCTAAATGTCATGTCTAAAAGCTAGAGCACATGTCATTTTTTTAAATTAAAATGATTGGGTGGAATATTTAACATGTTAGACATATTTTAAAATATGATCGACTAATTTTAGGTGAATAATGTTATTTTTCATATCATACTTGGTTGATTTGATCAATTGATTTTAGTACAAGTTTGATGGGTTAATATCCATTCATTTGAGAAATAAAGCAATGTGAGTGCCATTTTTAATATCTAAGATAAACACAGATGCGTCAATCATAAAGAACAATAATTGTTCATCACATTACAAGGAAAAAGAGCTATAATTAATCATGAATTAGAAGAATTAACCCAGTTGAAAGAGTTTTTAATCAATCAGGAAAGTTGAAGGAGTAGT
>Ga0325405_1002123_pt1 | contig 20387 bp, 16 predicted proteins | sample PopdelMetagenome_21_FD_205663 | JGI IMG/M metagenome (GOLD analysis project Ga0325405, IMG submission 205663) | Populus deltoides microbial communities from Bellville, Georgia, United States - Xylem-Control-R2 | ecosystem: Host-associated > Plants > Phyllosphere > Stem > Wood/Secondary xylem...
TAAATGATGAAATATATGACTTCTATGGTGGCTTACAAAAGGAATTTAAAAAACATTTAAAGAAAATTGTTCTGCTTAGTAAATAGATCATTTTCTTAAATCAAGAACTAAAACTATTGAAGACAGAAAATGAAAGTTTGGTTGAACAAACTAATGAGTTAATATCTGAAAAATCATAATATTCTTATTAGACCAGTCAAGTTTGTACATGTTATAAGTATATCTATTGTTTTGCCTAACCTAGCTGGACCCAAAAGAGTTTGGGTATCAAAATCTAATAAGTGAATATATGTATTAACACATCTATTTAAAGATGGAAAAAAAGAATACCTAGTTTTTAGATAGTAGTTGTTCCAAGCATATGACCGGGGATAAAAACAAGTTCATTTCTATATAAACAAAATCTATTTTCTTGATAAAGTGTATGGCTTACTAGTGTATTTATTCATTGTATTTTTCTAAACTAATTTCTGGATAATTCAACTTCCTTTCACCTTCTTCGTCCAGCTTCTTTTTAGGTACAGGACATGTGATGGTTTGTAATCAAATCATCACATTCATCACGTGATTTTATCATGGTAAATGTTGAAGGAACCCTGTATTAGGAAGTCTTTTAGGCTTAAAGCAGTCATAGGAGAGAAATATCTCTTTCCCAATTGAATTTTATTATTATTTTTTTCATCTAAAAACATAAATAAGCTTTCTTATGATGCCGCTCCTGTTCCATCCTCCCCTTTTATTTCCTGTGTTCGTATGGCTTCATTTCTTGCAGGCAGGATTGAGGCAAATACTTGCAGACTGTTACGTGTTTCAAATTAACTGAGTGATGAGATTTTAGAGTTGAAAACTGGAAGAATTGGCCGGTTCCCTTTTGTTATGAAGATGAGCACAGATTCTTATCCCTTGATTCTGTTACTAAATTGTCAAGAACAGTGGTGTTTTATCCCTTGATTTCTCTGCCATAGGGATTGTCAAAGCTTCAGTTAGGTAAAATCCTGACTGATTTATGATTGCATCTCAATTGAGTGCCTCTTTGAGACCAATATACTGCATTCCTAAGTTTCAGCTAATTCTACTGTAGTGGTAGAATTCAAAGTGATGCAAATTTTATTGAGCCTCGGCTACTAAATAATGAAAAAGACGGAAGCATAAAGTTGGGTGGCCTGCCTTCAACATAGGTAACCCATTTGACATTTAAGAGCTCCGGCCTGCGGAGAATTGTTTGTTAAATATGAAGCTGGTCTTGCTACCATGCTTGATGCTTTTATGTAGCTTGCAGGATTTTTCTGGCCAGAAGGCGTGAAGAAAGCACCGTTGAGCATCACGTCTCCATCTGATCTCCAGTTCCAGCTCTTCCACTCCTCATATCCAGTCAGGCTTCAATGCCGAGTCACCTGAAAGTGAAGTCAATTTTTAGGAACAAAAAGGGTAGTTTCCACTGAATCATGAATTCAAGGTCTGTTCTGATCCTCTGCTGGTTAAAGTTTGAGCACGACCTGGTAAGTTGCTATTTAGCTGGGACAGTTGAAGGGTGTCAATGATTTGAAACTAGCCTTTTTTTTTATCTCTTAAAACTTGACTTCATTCACTTATCCATCTGTGAAGAATGAACTGCTCCATTCCATAAGTGGGAAATGAGGTAACTGTCAAGTGATTAATTATCTGTCGCTAAAGATGACCTTCATTTTGTTAAATTTGATAAAACCCTATTCCTTTTGTTGCTCATAAGTTCTTGCATGAATGGAAGTGATTCTTTAGTTACTTTTAAGATGGAAAAACTTGCCTCCTTTGTGTCATTGTTGTCTAATGCCATAAAAATTCCCTTGGCTGTTGATTGTTGGACTGGCACTTCCACCGATCGCGTACTTCTCCCAACCAGTATATATGTTATTCACAATGTGAAAATAACCATGCCTGCACCTGTAACACGTTGTAGATGCATTTAGTTAGCGATTCCCTGATAATTCTAGGAATGCAGAGAAGCAAAGGAAGCATGATTAGCATTTACATTTGCCTGTGCAGTTTTGTTATAGAATGATAAAATTAGTTACCTAGGCCTTCTTTGAACCAGATTTTCACCAAAGAAATTGAAGGCAATTGTGACTTGCATGTTCTTGTCATCGAGGAAATCATCACTGTGACCCATAAGCATAACTTCGTTATGATTGAACATGTAGTTGTTTGAGATTGTTATAGATGTTGAGCCAAATACAGCATCTATAAGTCCATCACGGCAGTTAGCTAGAGTACAATGATCAATCCATACATCCCTGGCCGCAAATATCGATATCCCATCCCCATCAGACTTGCCTCTCAGACTGTGATGATTTGTGGAGTCTCTTACCACGACGATTCCGCCCGGCACACAGCCATGTATGTAGATGTTATGTATATATGATAATGTTACTGACGTTTCGAATGGTTACGCAAGGACCATCCGCTATCTGGATGTTTTGCCCCCGACCATCTATAGTCTTGTGTGACTTCATGAAAAGTTCTTCCTTCAAGTTGATGACCATGTCCTTGTCAAAGATGATCCACAGAGGTTCTTCTTGGATGACACCGTAGCGGAGTGTGCCTGGAATTGGGTTTACGGGGTCATCGTTGTCGGAATCTGTTACTACGTAGAGGTTGCCATCTCTTCCTCCCACAGCATCGCGTCCGAACCCAAATGCGCAATCAGCTAGCACTTTCCTGTTAGTTTCCCAATCTGGGTCGCATCTCCAACAATCATCAATAGGGTTGCCAGTTCTGCATGTGTTTTTTCCCAGCTGCCTTCTCGTTGAGCTCCTGTTTAATTAACACAAAACGAGTTGCTCACAGAATATATCTTGTGAATACATGGCATAAATCTTTCACTTATTGTTAGCGAGTACTCACCATTTGGTTGCTTCTGATATTCTCAACAGAGGATGTCTAGAGAATGCTATAGTGGCATGTAAGATCATGACTACGAGGAAGAGGGAGAAGAACCCTGGCATCTTACAAGGGTCTACGAATTTGATGCGTGTTTCAGGAGCTAGCTACTACACTATGATAGTTGTTCAAAGATTTAAGTTTATATAACCATCAAAATATTTCTTGGACAGAGATTAACAGCAAAAGTAACAAATATCACGGTGGAAATTAAATGACACCGGAAAAGCTGGAATCCATCATGTTGACAAGTGGTCGATGAAACGTAGTGGCATGGACAAACCACCCTCTCTATTTGGAAACCTGACATTGCATTGATGCGTACGAGGCGGCGAGGATACAAGAATTTAGGGACCGAATAGTTAGATGGTGGCTTGGAAAATGGTCTCCTCCACCAACTTACGTTGTGTGAGTTGCAATGGTGATATTTGGACAGTCCATGGAGCTAGGGCATAAAGAATTAAACAGTTTAGGTTTGGATAATGAGTGAATAAAGAGGAAAAGTTCAGCCCTTTTAATTAAGCCCACCCTTTTTTTCAATTCTAAATTCTTAATTTAGAATAATTAAATTTGAGACAGGAAACAAAAGGATTCTTTTTAGATACTTTGGGTATCATCATGAGAGGAAATATCGTGGTGGGGGAAGAGATTAATGTAGAAACCTCCTGAACTTTTTATCAACCCTAAATTAGTCCATGAACTAAAAAAATCTCTCAACTCGCTACTCTTAATTTTTTTAAAAAATTCTTATTTAATCTTTGTGTCAGGAACCATCCAAATCTTGCATGAAAGCACGTTACATGACATCTCGTAACCTTTTAATTATTACAAGATGACATGCCCGTGCGCTGTCATAAGCTTATAAAACAAATGCACTTGATGGTATTATAATTGTGAACCAGCGCTAGATAAGTAATAGAAACTAAAGGTATGATGGAGCAAATATTTCATGACGGAAAAAAAATTGTGTTGGTGATAAAAAAAACTTAGAGACTGAACAAAATGATTTGTAGCAATCTACAGTGTTTTGTGAGGAAAGATACAGTGTTTTCGCCACATGATTTAACTTTTCTGTTAATAAAAAGCAAAAAAAATTACAAAGCTAAATTCTCTATCAACTTAATATTATAAAAATAACAACAAAGATAATTTTGGAAGGAAAAAAACCCATGAGGAAAAACGTTGTAGCAATTGACAATGTTTTGTGAGGAAAACTACATTACTTTCCCCAATAAAATAAAATAAAAAACCATTTAGAGAAATATCGTAGCAATCCACAATGTTTTGTGAGAAAAATTACAACACTTTCCTCATATGATTTAGCTTTATTGTAATTATAATTCTTAACCAACTTAATATTAAAAAAAAATCGACAAAGATAATTTTTAGAAAAAATTATAAAAAAATTATATGGGAAAACACTGCAACAATTCATAGTGTTTTAAAGAAAAAAAATATAAAGCTAAATTCTTAATCAACTCAATATTAAAAAAAAATCGACAGAGACAATTTTAGAAAAAAATAACAAAAAAAAACAAAAAAAAAGAGAAAAAAATCATGTTGGAAACACTGTAGTAATTCACAATATTTTGTGATGAAAACTACAGTGCTTCCCCACATGATTTAGCCTTATTTGTAATGACTTGTAATTGTCATTCTTAAACAACTTAATATTAAAAAAATAAAATTGACAAAGATAATTTGAAAAAAAAATATAAGAAAAAAAACCATGTGGAGAGACACTATAGCAATCCATAATGTTTTGTAAGGAAAGCTACAATGCTTTCCCCACATAATTAAGATTTATTACAAAGTTAAATTCTAACCAACTCAATATTAAAAAAAATAAAATCGACAAAGATATTTTGGAAAAAAATATTACAAAAAAAGAAAACAAAAAAAAACTGAAAAAAAAACCATGTGAGGAAAAACTATATCAATCCATAATGTTTTGTGAGGAAAAACTTGTATTTACTTGTAATTGTAATTTTTAACCAGCTTAATATTTAAAAAATTAAATTGACAAAGATAATTTTAGCGAAAAACATAACAAAACAGAAAAAAACCATGTGGAAAAAAACACTATAGCAATCCACAGTAATTTATGAGGAAAGTTACAGTGCTTTACTCACATATTGTAACTGTAATTTTTAACCAACTCAATATTAAAAAATAAAATAAAAAAGATAATTTCTGAGAAAATCATAAAAACAAAAAAACCATGCGGAGAAACACTGTAGCAATCAACAATGTTTTAAAGAAAAAAATTATAAAATTAAATTCTCAACCAGCTCAATATTAAAAAAAAAATTGACAAATATAATTTTGAAAAATAAAAAAATAAAATAGAAAAACTATGTGGAAAAACACCACAGCAATCCATAGTATTTTAAAGGAAAAAATTTACAAAGCAAAATTTTTAACCAGCTCAATATTTAAAAAATAAAATTAACAAAAATAATTTTGGAAAAAAAATGTAAATGTAAAAAAAAAAAAAGAGGAAGGTTGAACAAAAAAAGAAATTAATTTTGGAAAAAAATAGAAAAAAAACAACATAACAAATGAAAAAAAGGGAAAAGTTGGAAAAAAATAAAAAAAATACAAAAAAAAAAGTGAAAAAGAAAAAGAGGAATGCATTGTGGATTACTGTTGTAATCCACAGTGTATTTGGGTGTGGGGAAACAATGATTTTTCTACACCCTTTAGTTATATGTATAATTAAAAAAAAAACTATATAAGAACATAGTGTTTTGCTGTTCCTTTGTTATTTTCATACAAATGGGGATTGTTCTTGAAATATTGTTCTATATTATTTATTAGTAGCAAAACCACATTTATCAATGAAATTGAGATTTTAGAGTATTAAAACATGGTTTTGATGTTCAAAATTATTTTTGAATGTCTTTAGCATGATATAAGGTGTGATCAAAATAATATTGAAATTGGATATGAATGGATGAAATCAACATTGATCAGTGAAAGTTGTTATGGTAGCGACGTATTAGTCCTTGTGGACAATCACAATTAGAAAATTAAGGGAAAAAAATGGAATGCTGATGAAAAATACTCTGTTAATTTTTACTGATGAAAATTATGATGGAAAATTTTCATCAGTAATTTATGATAGAAACAGTGACAAAATTAAAAAAAAATAAAAATATTTTATCGAAATTGTTGACATTTCGACTTGCCGGTGAAATTGCCAACAAATACATTTTAAGTGATTTTAAAAGGATTTTTAACTTGACAGTCCTCTCCTCCTACCTTCCTCTTCCTCCTCTTCTTCAATTCAAACTCTAACCCCATTTCTTTAAGAAAATAGTGTTTTGTTTTTTCTTTGCTATTTTCACACATATGGTCTTTGTTCTTGTAATATTGTTCTATAATATTTCTTAGTAGCAAAACCATATTATTTTACATTTTGGTGTTAAAAAAATTTGTTTTTTTTTTTAAAATTAAGTGATTTTTTCAAGATATTTATTTGTTCTGGTCCTTCGCATTCAAGTTGTGTGAAATAATCCATAGATTTCATTTTTCTTAAAATTCATCATTTGATGTAGGAGAGGAAAGAGAAATAAGGAAAGATAAAGTTTTAATAAGCAGCATTTCAACCATGTAATTGGAATCTTGGAGTATATGTGTTCCTCTTCATAATGGAATTTTGTTGATGATAGTTTCATTATAAAAAATAGAATAGAAAAGAAAAGACAAGTTCCATGACAATAATTGGATGTTGGATTTGATTTGATTTGTTTGAGATTTTTGTGTAGATTAAACCATGGTTTTGATGTTCAAAATTGGTTTTGAATGTCCTTAGCATGATTCTAAGGTATTTGGGGATCAAAATAATATAGAAATTGGATATGAATTGTTGAAATCAACATTGATTAATAAAACTTATTTTGGCAGCGACGCATCAATCCTTGTGGACAATCACTACCAGAAAATTAAGGAAAAACAACGGAACACTGATAGAAAATATTCTGTTGATGTTTACTAATGAAAATTACAATGGAAAATTTTCATCGGTATTTTCCGAGTAATTTTCGATGGAAACTGTGACAAAATTTTAAAAAAATAAAAAAATTCCATCAGCATTGCTGATGTCTCAACTTATCGATGAAATTTCCAACAAAAACATATTATAAGGATTTAAAACCTGAAAGTCATATCTTATCCCCTACTTCTTCTTCTTCTTCTTCTTCTTCTCCTTCTTCTTCTTCTTCTTTGATTTCAATACAAACTCTAACCCTTCTCGTTGCTTCTGATATTCTCACCGGAGGATGTCTAAAGAATGCTACAATGGCATGTAAGATCATGACTAGGAAGAAGAGGGAGAATGTTGGCATCTTACAAGGGTCTAGGAAGTTTTTGTGTGTTTCAGGAGCAAGCTACTAAACTATGATAGTTGTTCAAAGATTTAAATTTATATAACTATCATAGTATTTCTTAGTTTGAGATCAATTACAGTGCTTTAAGCAATATTAACAAATATCACGGTGGAAATTAAATGACACCGGAAAAGCTGGAATCTATCATGTTAACAAGTGGTCAATGAAACGTAGTGGTAGTGAACTTTGGTAAATGGTGACTTGAAAAATGGTCCCTTCTATTTGGAAACCTGACATTGCATTGATGCGTATGAGGTGGCAAGGACACAAAAATTTAGAGACCGAATAGTTGGGTAGTGACTTGGAAAATGATCTCCTCCACAAACTTACGTTGTGTGAGTTGCAATGGTGATTGTACAGTCCATGGAGCTAGGGCATAGAGAATTAAACAATTTAGGTTTGGATAATGAATGAATAGAGAGGGAAGGTTTACCCCTTTTAATTAAGCCCACCTTTTCTTTCAATTCTAAATTCTTAATTTAGAATAATTAAATTTGAGATAGGAAATACTTTAGGTATCATCATTAGTTTATGATTCCTTATTTAGGTGATTTTCTCTTTGGTTGAGACGTGGAGTGTACGAATGTGGCCTTCGTGTGATATCATGCTCTAGGGAAAATCCTTGTGGACAATCACTATCAGAAAATTAAGGAAAAACAACGGAACACTGATGGAAAATATTTTGTTGATGTTTACTGAAGAAAATTTAATTTACATCAATATTTTTTGATGGAAACAGCGACAAAATTTAAAAAAAAATAAAAATTCCATCGGCATTGCTGACATCTCAACTTGCCAATGAAATTGCTAACAAAAACATTTTTAGCGATTTTAAAAGGATTTAAAACCTGAAATGCCTACCTTCTCCCCCATCTCTCCTCCTCCTCCTCATGCTTCTTCTTTTTCTTTTTCTTTTTCTTTGATTTCAATTCAAACTTTAACCCTATTTCTTTAAATTTTTTTACAACCTTCCTCTAAAATCCAACCACCTAACCTGTCGGCGTCAACCCAACCTCCCTCCCTTGGTTCCATTTCTTGTCAAGGTTCACTTCACCGAGTATGCAAACCCACCCATTCATGTTTTAACTCATTTATGTTTAAAGTTAATTTATTGAAATTTGTTTGTAGTTTTTTTTTTAATTTTCTTGTATATTTAAGTGTTTTGGTTGTTTTATAATGATAATTTTGTTGTATTAATTTATGATTTGTATTTTATGGTTTATTTGGGATTTTGGAGGAAATGAATTTAATTTGTCACTTGGTAAAATTAAGTGTGATTTTATAATTTAAGTGTGTTATAATTGAGAAATGATGAGTACTTTAATGAGTATCAATTATTTTGTGTCAATTTTATAGTTAAGTTGGAAATTTGATTTTGTGTGGGATTGATAATAATTAAAGGTATTAATTTATGTTGAATAAGTTTGAATTGAAAAAATTATGAATCAAAAGAAATCTCCAATGCCCATATTTTTTTATGCATTATATTTATCCAATTATTATATCTGGATTATAGATTCTCTAAATTCTCCTTTTTATGATATTGACTATTGTTAATGAGGATGTCAATTCCTTTTCCATTTTATCTTTATTCAAGAAGTCATTAATATCAAATATCATGTCATTTTCTTCTTTGAGTTAATCTTTCTTGTTGATGAAGATACTTATTATAGCTAATTTAGGCTTTATATTATTTATTGGATATTGATGTTGTCCTTAGGACTTTAGACTTTCATTTAACTATAATAGGTCATGGTTGTTTTTGAATTAGGGTGGTTTTCTTAGCTTTTTTCTAATATTAAAAGCCCATTTTTATTCTTTATGAATACTTGAAGTTTTCATCTCTTTTGTTACGTAGTGATTAGTCTTGTAGGCCAATAATGTGCATTTCTTTTATTGATTTTTTTTCAAATGTTAGCCTAGTTTTTTGTAAAACTTTGTTTTGTTGGTGTTTTTGGTCAACTCCTAGCTTATTCTTTGCATTGCCTGTAACCTTGGTTTTTTTAGTACATGGTTGGTTTCTTTTCATAAATGTTTTTACTATTTTAGTGATAGCATTAATTACTTTCCTAGAAATTTATTCACAAATCTATTTCCTAAACTACTTAGTATAAAAACAACCATTTGAGTAGATAAAGACAATGTTTAGGTAAAAACCCTATCCACTCTTTTAACCAAGGTTTTTCTTTTACTATAGTGTTAACCTTTTCTTAATAGAAATCGATAGTTACATAACAATACTAGTTAGTGTAAGATTAGACTCAATTCTATCTAGCTTTAATCAAAGACAATCTTACGTTTCTTATTTTAATAACCTAAATGGTGTTTGATATTGTTGGTCATAGATCATATGATTGGTCTTTTCTGTATCCAAAACCTATTTTCTTGGTAAAGTGTATGGGTATGCATCATCCCTTCTTACTAGTGTGTTTATTCATTGTATTCTTCTAAACTAAGTTCTGGATAATTATACTTTCTTTCACCTTTTTTCTAGGTCCGAGAGATGTAATGGTTTGTAATCAAATTATCATATTCATCACCTGTTTTAGGTATTTTAGTATGGTAAACGTTCAAGTAAATATGTAAGTCTTTTAGGCTTAAAAGTCTTAGCTTTTTTAAAAGTTTTGACATATTCAACTTTACCCTCTAAGTATTATCTTTTAGAAAGAATGGTATGATAAGTACGATAAGTATATGTTAAGGTACTTAATAAGGAAAATCTTATTTAGGAGGTTTTAGATAAGGAAACTTATATTTAGGAAATTTCAAATCAAACTCCCTTATGATTTGCAGTCAATCTTGACAAATCTAGTGCTATAACTGCTGAAGAATATATGTTATGATTATGTATAACCGTACATCAAATTAGCTCCACACTTATCTTTTTCTTTTACTCTTTTATAATGCACCGATGTATAGAAATACAAGCTAATGTACAATGTTTAAGTTAAGTTGATCATAATAGAATAATACAAAACATTCTTCTCATTGTATTATTCTAACTTGGTATCAGAGCCATTCTTACTCTCGCTGCTCTCTTTTTTATTTTGCTTCCACATAATGTCTTTCTTATTACATTCATATGATATCAATAACCCTCTCAATATTTTACATACCTCGCCACTATCATCCTTTAAACTTGATAGGTCAAATTATTTAAGTTGCTAGTTCCAATTTCTGTCACTTTTAAACATCAATGATCTTCTTGGGTTCTTGAAAGGTTCTGATCCTGTTTTTGAGAAAACCAATGTTGATAATTCACTCAATCCTTCTTATACAACATGGTATAAGAAAGATCAAGCTCTAATGGGCATCATGTTATCATTTATTAGTCAAAATATTGTTGGATCGGTGTATGGTTTAAACACATCTAAATAAGTTTGGACTACTCTTAAGACTAGATTTTTTAGTTAGTCAAAATCTCATATTGCACACCTGAAATGATAATTACATATTATAACACAAGGCTCGCAATCATGTTCCATGTATTTAGAGGCTACTAAGTTTGTTACAAATCAACTTGCTGCAATAGGGAAGCCAATTGATGATCGGGACTTAGTTTCATTCATTATTTGAAGCCTTAATTAGGAGTTCAACTCCTTGATAACATCTTTTAATTTTGCTTTCAAAGACATAGGCTTCACCTTTGATTATTTCAGTTCTGAATTACTCAGCCATAAAGCATTTTTGGATACTCAATGTATGATTGTCATGTTTAACACTCCTTTTGCATTTGTTGCAAACAAGAAATTCTCATATCAATATAAGAAATCATCAGCTCCCACTACTTGTCCAAGCAACTCTCAAAAAAGTCATTCTTCCGAACAAACAACTATATGCCAAAACTCTATTAGATCACGACCCACATGCCAAATCTATGACAAAACAAGATATATTGTTATTGACTGTTATCATAGGCTTGATTTCCTATATCAAGGGCATCGTCCTTCTTTTGAACTTGCAACAATAGTAGCTGAATCAAATGCTCAATATGAACATCAAGTGTGGTATACAGATAATGGAGCCAATATTCACATAACATCAAATGATCAAAATCTATATTAAAAACTGCCTTTTAATGGAGGAGAAAGTGTCACTGTAGAAAATGGTACAGGTTTGTTCATTAAAAGTATTGAATCCGCTTCTTTACAGATAGACACCACTAAATTTTGATTCTCCAACATACTCCACCATCCATATGCCTCTACCAATTTCCTGTTTATTAATAAATTTTATGTTAACAACAACTGTTATTTTATACTTACTGGATCTGACTTTATTATGAAGGAGAGCAAGATAACTCAAACTCTACTCCATGAACAGGTTGATAATGGTCTTTATGCTATTATAAGCGTTTCAAGTCTTCCTCATAAACCTTATGGACTAATAACCATGACTGAAGAGAAAACTTCTATTGAGCAATGGCAATATCATCTAGGACATCCTTCAAACAATATTTCAATCTTTTCTATGGTCTAATAGTATTTCCCTATCACCTACAACAAATAAACCAGCCTTTTGTTTAGCTTGTCCTCTTAGAAAAAGAAAGCTACTGCCTTTTCTAGATTCCACTCGGCATTCTACAAATCCATTGGCTTCACATTCAAATGTTTGGACATCATCTATAAGATTTGTTAGTGGTTGTTGCTATTACATTTTGTTTATAGATGTTTTTTCTTGATTTTCCTAGATTTATCCCTTGTATAATAAATCAAAAATGTTTACTACATTTCTTAAATTCAAATTGTATGTTGAAAATTTATTCTCTTGTTCAATTAAACAACTTCAAACAGATAACGGAGGAGAGTATTTTCTAAGCAATTCACTATTTTTTTTTCCAAGTCCAGGATATACCACATGTTAACTTGTCCTTATACCTCTAAACAAAATGGTATAGCTGGAAGAAAACATCGCCACATTTAAGAACTAAGTTTGACATTGTTAGCACAATCTCAACTTAAACAACAATTTTAGGTGATTGCCTTTTAAATAACAGTTTATCTTATTAATATGTTACCTATAAAAGTATTCCAAAATCGTAGTCCTTTTAAAGTTTTAAATGGTTAAGCTCTTAGTTGCTCTAAACTTGGGATCTTTGGTTGCTCATGTTATCCCTTATTAAGGCTATATCACCTTATAAACTTGTATATCATAGTAAACATTGTATTTTCTTAGGCTATTCAAATAATCAGAAAGGTTATCGTTGTCTAGACTTGGAAACCAATAAAGTTTGCATTTCTAAGAATGTCCTCTTTGATGAAATATCATTTCCAGTGAGGAAAAAATATCAAGACTCTCTCTATTCAGGTATAGCTCTACCATCTGGTAACTTTCCCATTTTGGCTTATACAATATTGTCTCATAACTTGATGACTAACTTCATTAATGTAGAGACAAACACTACTTTTGTTTCTCCTCCTACATCAAATATTAATAATCATAGTTTTGAAACCCGACCCGGTGATCGACCCGATTGGGTGATCGGGTCACAAGTTAAATGGGTTGACCCGGGTCAACTAAAAAAAAGACTACTTTTTCTTCCCATCTTTTTTATATATCCCCCAAACAACAGGGTTCTTATCCTCTTTTGAGTTCAATGCTCGATTTTTGCCTTGCTTCGGGGCGAGGGCCTGAGAACGCTAAAGACGTAGCAGACATGTCCCAAGTAGAACGACCATGCCCAGCAACCACAGGTGGCGTGGAAGACTGGTACCCAAATAGAATTAGTTGAAAGCAAAAATAGAGAGTCCCAGAAAGAGAAAGTCAAGGGTGAGGAAGGAAAAAGAGGACCCTAGTTTGAGACGACAGAACAAAGAGAGAAAAGAGGTGGAGAAACTTTCTGATCTAATATGAAAAAAGATTTAAACTTGAACGGATCCAAGAATTCCTCCACTCTGTAAGCTTTTTCTTTATCTTTTTTTATTTCTTCCTTTCTTTCTTTATTAATCTGATTGATTATTTCCAATCACTGTATATTATATTATTAGATCACTTCTTATTGTTGCTTAATAATGGCTTCACCTGGTAATCCAAAGCAGCAGCAACAAGGAGGTGGGGGAATAATAGGGGGAGGAGGAGGTTTTGATCTGAATAAACTGTTGAAGCTCTCTTCTTCAAATCTTATGAATATGATGTAGCCCCATATCCAACAAGAACAGCAGCAGCAACAAGGTCCTTCTCCATCTACCAATAGTAACAATGACGTCGTGTCACTTATATATATATATATATAAGTCGAGTCTCAGTTGGGTTTACCCGGGTCAACTGGGCCAACTCTTAGGCGGGTTTTTTCTTAGACCCGGACCGGTCCCAAGCCCGGGTCGACCAGGTCCCGGGTTAACCCGTCGAGTTGATCCGGATTTCAAAACTATGTTAATAATGACACCCTCACTTATTTATCTACTGATCCTCCTATACCTCCCACACATCGACCCTCCATTTTCACAGACATTCCTGTTAATGATACAATCATATCTACATATTCCTCCTTGCACATCCAACAAGACATTCAGCCCCAATAACCATCCCACAATCCATCTCCTTTATCTTTATCTACTATACTCACAAGGTTCAAAACTGGTCATTCTAAACTCAAACACTTTCCAAATTATAAATTCCCATACTCCACTCATCATCCCTTAAAAATATTCTCTTATGTTTTTGATGAACATGAATGGTCATCATACAATAAAGTTGTTACAAATCCAAATTTGAGAGCTGCTATGAGCACTTAATTTAATGCATTGCTTGCCAATGGAACGTTGTCATTGTGTCCTCGCCCTTCTCATCATCATATAGTTCGAAATAAATGGAACTACACCAGTTATCAAGTCATCCATAATTTTGGTCCTCTCATTGGTAGTCACCTTTAATTGGCCCATTACGTAGTTGGATGTATCTAATGCATTTTTGCATGGCTTCTTAGATGAAGAAGTATATATGGAGAAACCACAAGGATTCATTGATACCACTAAACCTGATTTTCTTTACAAGTTATATAAATCCCTACATGGCCTTAAAGAAGCCCCACGGGCTTGGTTTAGAAGACTCATAGTATCTCATTGATATTGGTTTTGCACCATCTACAGTTAATTACAGCCTCTTCACTCTGCACAAAAGTGACATCAAGCTGTTTGTTCTTGTATACGTAGATGATATTATTATCATATGTTCCAGCTATTTAAGAATTGATGACATTATATCTTGTATTCTTACTTCCATGTTCGTCATCTAGGCAATCCAAATATATTTCTAATCTACTTGAGAAAACTTACATGGTTGGTGCTAAACGTCTAGCATCGACCACTATTTCAGGTACAAAACTCTCTGCCTATGATGGTGCACTATTATTTGACCCGACTGAATATAGACATGTTATTGGTGCACTTCAATACTGCACTATCGCTCACCCATATATTAGTTATGTCATCAATCAATTATGTTAGTTTATGCACAATCCTAGAGAGCCTCATTAGACTATTGCCAAACGTGTCCTCCGCAACCTGAAAGGTTCAGTTAATTATGGTCTTCACTACATATAATCCATGACTATCTTCAATGCCTTTTATGACTCCGTCTAAGCTAGTAATTCAGATGACAACCGATCTACCAGTGGTAAAGGCGTCTTTGTTGACCAAAATCTTATCTCTTAAAGCGCAAATAAATAATATGTTATCTCTAAATCTAGCACAGAGGCAGGATATTGCTCTACGGCTCTTGTTGCAGCTGAATTATATTGGCTCAGGATGTTATTTCATGATCTTGGTGTCTCTTTATCCTCACCTCTTATGTTATAGTGTGATAACATTAGGGTTATTATCCTTGCATCCAATCCATTTTTCATGCACACATGAAACATGTGGAGGTGAAATATCACTTCATCCATGAGAAAGTTGTTAATCAGGATATTCTTATTCATCATATTACCACTCAAGACCAAATTGCTAATGTTTTTAGAAAGGGGTATTCGGCAGCACAAGTTACATTTCTTTGGTCCAAAGTGATGGTTATTTCCCTCCCATCAATTTATAAGGGGGGTGTTATGGTTTATAATAAGAAAAATCCTTTTCAGGAAGTTTCAAATAAGGAAACTTATGTTAAGGAAACTTCAAATCAAACTCCCTTATGATATGCAGCCAATCTTCACAAATCTGATGTTTTAACTCTTGAAAAATATTTGTTATAATTATGTATAACTGTAAACCAAATTAGCTCCACACTTATCTCCTTCATTTACTCTTTTATAATACACTGATGTATATAAATACAAGCTAATATGCAATATGTAAGTTAAATTGATCAAAATAGAATTATACAAAAACATTCTCTCTTTGCATTATTCTAACTCTATATATTATTTCATAAACTTCAAATGCTAATTTCTTTTCTTCCTATGGTCGATATACCTTAGAAACATCTGTGACTATTTTTATCCTCTATCATATGATTGATTAGGACTTACTATATATAATTCTCATTTACTAAGTAGTCCTTCTAATTAGGGTAGTTACGAACTATTATCCTTTTAGGGAAAAAGTCATTATCTATCTTTATCTTTTTTTTTTAAGAAGAGAATATGATCAAAATCAATTTCCTTTTAAATATGATTCTTAAAGACAACAAAACTATTGGTATCATGTCTTCACAAGTCAACCTATTATAATATTTCTTCCCCTTGATATATTCAACAAAGGGAAATGTGCGATTGCCGAAAAGCTTGATTTGCCCTCCTCCACTCATCAGTTTGTTAGAAATTCTCTCATCTTTTTTTCAAAAGAGTATTATTTAACCTCATCAACCACTCTAATAGTTTTATTTCTTTTCTACCAAGCTTGCTAGCTATTTTAGGCTTTCTTAATACAATTATCTTGAATGATATTCTCTCATTGAGTTCCACGATCAAAATTAATTATTGGTAATCTTCTTCAAACTTTTATTAATATTTAAGTTGATCATTGAATGGGCTATTACAACCTTATTTAAGTAGCCAACTTAATATTTTCCTCTTAATGGATCCTTTATCCATTTTGATAACATCTTTTAAAATGAACAACATCATTTATAAAGGTGAGGGTATTTAGATACTTGGTTTTTATAAACCTCTAATGTTCTAAAGCATCCTTTTCTAGAATGAGTACAATACACTCTTAGTACATCATAGCTATAATGCACTTATTTTTAAAGTCCTAAATTAAAAGGCATAATTTTATACAAGTTTAATGGATAATAATAGGATTCTTCCTCAAGAGGAGCCATTGTTATCTAACTAGAAGTTGGTGTAGCTTGTTGTGACTACCTAACCATACCATTTAACTCATAAAAAAGGTAAGTATAGAATTGTGCTGAAGGCATAGTCATGTTAATGCTAGGTGCTTGTATAGGTAATGATATTGAGAGAGGTGGGGAGGTGAGAGACTACATGGGGACACTAGGATTTTATTCAAATGCATTTCTTTGTTCTTTTAGAAGATTAGATGATGAAATGTCATCTTGATACTCATTTAACTTAGGTCATTCCACAAAGATCTATGGTGATGGAGGATTTTCAGGTTCTTTGTGGCTAAGAGGATGGCCTATATATATTGCATTTACCGATTGATCATCAAATGCTACAACAATAATCTTACTTGTAATTTTTTTTGTGACATGATTACTGAGTAATGGAACAATATTAAATATGATCCTACTAAACATGCTAATTTATTGAACAATTAAATAATTTTTTGTATCACTTCATGTTATTGTTGTTTTTGTGTCTATTATGATATATACGGGAGCTTGAAAGCTATTTTATTTAATTTCAAACTTAAAGGCTCACATTTGGTTAGTTTCTTATATTAACATTCAAAGTTAGAATCATAGGAAATACTATAAGAAAATAATTGTTTGCTTCTGTGTTTGAATTATGTTAATGTTTAATAATATAATCCATTTTGTTTTAGTTTCACTTCTATCTATAATCTTTTAATTGATGACATATTATACTATATACTAAAAGATATAGGTATACTCTAGTTGCTTCACTATTCATATGAGTTGTGAAGAAAATGAAGTATTTTTTATTTTTAAACTTTCTTCTCTCTTGCAATTGAATCCTTTTACAACCTAATTGTATAGAATTAGACTTGAAATTATGGAGGAAAATACAAAATTAAAAGATAAAGGATTAAAAAGTAAAACATGGAGAAAATACATGACTCTCTTTAAATTCATAATAATTTTTATTTTGATCTAAAAGTTTCTTTTGTTCATTTTTTAAGTTCCTAGATTTGAAAGAGGAGAGAAAGTAATTGAAAAATGATAAAGAAGAGAAAGTTGTAGGTTATTATAATTTTGGCAATCAAAATAGTCAAACTTGGTGGTAAGGGGTTCCGTTCGACGAGAGGAGTATGACGATGATTTTTTCTCTAAAAATGATGGGAATGACATATAGGGTTTGGCTTTGATTTTTGGGATCAGTTTTTTTTAGGGATTTTGAGATGTTTTGGAGTTGTTGGGTGGTTTATATTGGTTTTTTATGGTGTTTTTAAGGTATTTTTGGGTAACATGACTTGAAAAAAGAATTTTAGACCAAAAAACCCCTCCCCCTTGATTTTATGGATTTTAAAGACAATAGATGATTGGTTGATTTTATAGATTATGAGAACAGTAGATGATTGGTTGTCTTCCATCTCATATGACTTATCACCTGTTTAATTGAAAAAAGAGTAAGAACAAATGATGTATTGTCCACTCTTAAAGAAAAAATAAAAAAAATTTAAAAAACCCAATTACAAGCTTGTCTGGTTTTTGTTTTTACATTAATTTAAATTTAGATTTTTTTTTTAAAAGTAAGTAATTTAAAGTATTAATAAGATATTAATTTATTAAATTCTTTAATTAATTAAAAATAGAATTTAGATGTTATTTTATTAAATATCATTCAATCTTTACCTTGTTTTTTTAGTAAGAGTATAACAATCTTTTTATAATATTAGCAAGTTTTTTTTTACAACTCATTATTTTTTTTAAGTCTTATTTGGTCGATTTCCTAATAGCATATATTTTTATTTTTATATAATTAAATAAAAATTATTTTAAAAAATAGATGTTATTAAGCTAAATCGGGTCCATGACTTGAATCACTAGTTTGATAGATTAGCCAGGGTTAACTCAGGTTGATCGAAGATGTAAACATTCTAATATTTTAAAAAAATATTACTTTATATACATTAAATTTATTATTTATAAATAAAAAATACATTAGCAATGCATGAATATATTTTTTTACATTGAAATTTTTGGTATGACATTCAACTAGGCGAACCAATTACTCTAGTTACATCTGATAACTTTACTAATGAAGGTATTATATGTTAGAGAATAATATAAATCATATCTTGGAACCTCATCTAATAGCTTAAGCTATTGGGTTGAGATGATTCTTTGACATGGTATTAGAGCCTTGATGACCAAATGATCACGAGTTTGAATCTCACCATCCCTATTTATTTGATAAAAATTAAGCACAATGTAATATGGGCATGTGCAAGTTTCAAGTTTAAAGAGCTTTCACTTGAGAAGGTGTGTTAGATAATAATATAAATAATATATTGGAGTCTTAACTGAAAGCTTAAACTTTTAGGTAGAGATGGTTTTTGACATTATAAACTTTGGTTTCAAACATAAATAAACCGACTTTTAGAAAGAATTTTTTATTATTATTATCATATGCATCATCAGTCTGTATGTCATTCACATATCTCTTAAATATGCAGGCTTCAGTGAAGTCTTGCTGCCTCTCTTGTGACCAGCCCTTGATGTAATACACAACTGCAAGCCTGGAATGTGCTGAACAGATGGAAAAGTGGAGAAAACTGGAAATATATATACGTCAAAGCTTTTGTTGTAAAGAGGCAGTACAAGAACATTGCGAGTTCCCTCCCAGCTTCATGTACAGACTCGGCCTCTCCACTATATTTCTCTGAAAATAAAACTTCATAGATTTCCTAAAGGTTCTTTGAAATTGAATACTGCCACAGCGATCGACTTCACGAACAACCTACAAAGATTATATGTGCCGCAAAGGTTAGGCAGCAACAGCATTTAAATAAATACTAAACAAACATCTAATTAACTTCAAAAAGTTGATGAACAGCTCTTAACGTGCTGGTCATAGTCATAGATGAAGTGGGGAAATTACTGGATACAGGCTATCTTTTTCTTTTTCTCATGCTCTCTCTCCTTTTCTTTCCTGACGTAAATGCATGTATATATTATATATATTTAATATACAATGTTAGGTAAGCAGAGATCGACCTCGATCTGGTCCTTAGTTAGGAATGAGCTGGATACCAAGTATATAATCTACCTTAATAGATATCTCAATTAAGTTCACACGGAACACATCGATCCTTGTTAAAATTGCAAATGATGAGTTAAGAAGCTTCCAATATATATAATGGCTAAAGGTGTGGCTAGCTATTTCATATTATATGCATTTAGTGAATTCTGACGTTTTAATTACGTGATGAAATTAATTTAAAGTATGTCTGATACCATATAATATAAAATCATTTGTGTGTATATAAAATTAAGGAAATGGAAAGCATAAGAGGAGGAGGAGGAGGAGGAGGATTTGGCACAAATATTATTCCCTGTCATGGGTTTTTGTATTAAACTGAGAATTTGGTAGAAAAATATAGAATACAAAAAGCATATCTCAAACTGAATTTGAAAAAAAAAATGTTAGGGATCCTCCTGGACCTCTCATCAATTTTGAGTTCCCATATGTCTCTACAAGTTGGTTGTGGGTAGAAGCACACAACCAACTTGGATAGAAAAAAAGATAAAATATATAAAATTCAATGGGCTAATAAGAACATCTATTATCTTATCATTAGTGGCAATAAATTGAATCTGTAATTTTTTCACAACCATATCTCGAATAAAATAAAAGTTGAATTCAACATGTTTTTATACATGAATGAAAAATCAAATTAATAATAAGATAAATTGCTACAAGATTATCACACCATATGATATAAGGATGAAATGATGGATAACTAAGTTTAGACAATAAAAAGGAGAGTCATCGTAACT
>Ga0325405_1002130_pt1 | contig 20359 bp, 8 predicted proteins | sample PopdelMetagenome_21_FD_205663 | JGI IMG/M metagenome (GOLD analysis project Ga0325405, IMG submission 205663) | Populus deltoides microbial communities from Bellville, Georgia, United States - Xylem-Control-R2 | ecosystem: Host-associated > Plants > Phyllosphere > Stem > Wood/Secondary xylem...
GTTAACTATATAATAATAATAATAATAATAATAATAATAATAATAATGAGTTAAAGAGAATTTAGAGATGGAAGATTAATGTGAAGATTAAATAATGATAAAAACAGTTGTCAAGGTTAGAGGATCCACTAATGGTATTTCAAATAAATATAATATAAACTCTTTTTATTACTCAATTGGAAACTACACACAAAAGAGGTTCCAATCAGATGATTTGTCATTAATAGCTCATTATAAATTATTAACATGATCATATTAATTATCTTATTCAAGTAACACTAAACTTTTAAATATTATCAGGAATTCATAATGCTAACTTATGTTAACAACAAATCAAGTTTCTTTCATATCACAGGTGTAGGTTATACCATACGGTTGGCTATGAAAATGTCAAGCATTTGTTGTACTAAGTGTTATACAACATAAATCTAGATTAACTATTTAACGAGTAAGGTATTAAGAATTAATAAGATAAAAATGATAAGACATGTTAATAGCAAGTATTAAGGATATAATCATTGAAGTCCATATTTAGTTTATATTATACTTATCCTAACACCATTAATGAAACCATTTCACCTTGACATAATAAACTTAGCTAAACATAATAAAGAAGAGAAACATAAATAAACAACATAAGAACATAAGTATAGTAAAGGAAATGAAAAGCATAAACAAGAGATTAAGGAAAATATAACATGAAATAAAACTTAAACATTACAAAAATATAAAAAAAAGAAATAAAGATCATGATCTTGATTTGAAAACCAATATGTCTAAATGCATGCAAAATTCCTCCTTTTATAAGCCAAAACTCAAAACTATTGATTTGATGACTAATTGTTGAGTGGGTGACCACCTCTTGACTTTGTAACAATCCTTATCTTCTTGTCTGCAGAAAAAGCCATTGCTAATATCAGAATTTGAATAGATAGTCCTCATAAAGTTCTGGGAAATTGTCGCAGCTTTCTAATAAAACAAGAATTGGTGCATTTGGACTTCTAGAACTCGAGATATGGGCTAAACACTAAACAATGTCTAGGCTGCAGGACAGATTCTGACTTCTCCGTTATTGCTACCATTTGAACTCGAAAGTGGCACTTTTAAATCTTGGACTCCTCATGAAAGTTTTAGGCCTATGTCTTAGCTTTCCATACATATAATCCAGACCTAAATCCAAGTTCTACAGCTCCAGTTATGATCCAATCACCGAATGGTGTTTCAGTTTGGACTGAACCAGCATCTCTTTTTTAAGCTTAGCTCTCTCTTTGTCTTCTCAATTTTAGTAGCTAAACTCATCAATCAATTCTTTGATTTATGTGATAGGCCTGCATTTAAGATGAACATTTACCATAAATTAAAGATATCTTATATTATTAGACATGTTATTATAAAACATGCTCTAGTTAAGAAGTTATTGATACTTTAAGTGCAAAATGATGATATAAAACCTTGATAAAAAATGCACTTTTAAGTACTAATCAATACACTCATAGTATTCTATATTTTTAGTACGTTATTCTTAGTCTTTTATACATATTTTATGTTTTATAATAGTTTATCTACCTTTTTTTGTGCTTAACAGTGCTATGAAGATACAAAGTGTTAAAAAGCGTTAAATGAAGCATTTTTAGCACAATTTCAAGAAAAATGACTAAAAAGAGCACATTGGGACAAACCATTATAGATAATATATTAAGATCATAATTAGGTAAGCCTAGTAACTCGTCTAGACAAGAGAAAATGACTTTAAAGTTAGGTCTAAAATCTACTACAAAACTAATGTTAGCCCAATCTTTTCATGTTGGGATGATGATATGCATCTCATTAATGATGTGGTTAGGTCCCATATGACTAGAAAATCTCTTTTAAAGGTCAAAATCAATGCACAAATCATTAAAGTCAAATTAATATAAGAAAACTTTAAAGTAATCTAATTAGGAGTTAGTTATTAATTAGAAAACTTCTCCACCTCCTCAATTTCATACACATCCAGTCCCAACCTTTAAAAAATGAAGGGGGTTATGTTCAAAATTTAGAAAAAGAGAAGAAAGGGTTCTATTTTTTTTTTATCTTTTTTCTTTTCTAAATTTATGACAATTTTAGTTTTCAGTTTTAAGCCCTTGGATTTTAAATTATCATGAGCATTCGTGTTTAAAATTATTATAAATGTGATTTATGATATATGAATATCTTATGTTTTTCTATGATTAAATTTGATGATTGATAATTGAAATTCTATATGATGCATAACATATATTTTTGGTTTTAAATTTGTTGTTAGAGATTAGTTTATGATGGATTCATGACTAATTAACTTGAGTAGCAAGAGTATCTAATTTTCAAACTCATGTTTGATTATTTGTTACTTAAAAAATATAAGTCTTGATTAAATTAACTCTCTATATGTTTTAATTATATGAATAAACACCTATCTTAGTATCAATATTGTCACGTAATTAAATCTTGCATGCTTAATAAAAGTTATTGTGCGATTAGAGTTAATTGATCATGAATGCTAGGTTAACTAAAAATTAAAGATAGGTAGAAAAAATTGTCATTTTCCATGGTTGATTTATTAATTATCATAAATAAAATTAGAAAACATATCTAGGTTCAATGATTGATGTTTAGTTATCCATGAGGAATATTTGTAAAAAAAACGTTTTCTTTCTAATTTTTTATATTCTACCAATTTTTCTCTTAATTTTTAAAATTAATTTCTTTTATTAGTTGATTTTGTCAGATTAATATATTTCATGCATTTTTGCTTGGTTCGCTTTAATCTAAACATAAATAGCTTGTCTTGATTTTGCACTAAATTCTAAAACTTGTACCTCTATAGAACGATATCCTTACTTTCTAAACTACAAATCATTGGTTTTAAGGATTTAAACTTTCACGATTTCAACACGCGTTAGATTTTTAGCACCATTACAGGGGACATTAATCCTTATTTACTTGAATCAATCTTATGTTTTTGTTTAGTTTAGTGATATGATCAAAGAGTTGATGTCTTATCCCAAGTGCAAGAGTGTCGAAGTAATAAATAACCCGGCAAGACTGGGGTCAAACCACAGGGAGGTGAACTATATAGAATTATAAATAAAAGAAAACATTTAAAGAGAGCTTTGAGATGAGACAATGATGTAAGTATTTAAACAAGTGTCTGGTTGTTCTTTTGCCGTAGAGGTGTCGGTTATACCATACAGTTGGGCTATAAAAGTGCCAAGTATTTGTTGTACCAAGGGTTGTTCAACACAAATCTAGATTAACCATTTAACAAGCAAGGTATTAAGAGTGAGTAAGATAACAAATACAAAACATGTTAGTATCAAACATTAAAGTCCATGTTGAGTTTATACTTATTCTTACACCATTAATGTAACCTTTTCACCTTGACATAATAAACTTAGCTGGACATTATGAATAAGAGAAACATACATAAATAAGAGGAGAACATGATTATATAAGTATAATAAAGGAAATGAAAGGCATAAACAAGAGATTAATGAAAGCAAAACTTAAGCATTATATAAATATAAAGAGAGAGAGCAAGACCATGATATTGATCTGAAAACCAAGATGCCTAAATTCATGACAAATGCCTCCTTTTATAGGCTAAAATTCAGAACTATTGATTTGATGACTAATTGTTGAGTGGGTGACCACTTCTTGACTTGGTAACCATCCTTATCTTCTTGTCTGCAGAAAACGTCATTGCTAACATCAGAATTTGAATAGATAGTCTTCATGAAAGTTCTGGAAAATTCTCTCAGCTTTCCAACAAAACAAGAATGAGGTCATTTGGACTTCTAGAACTCGAGATATGGGCTGAACACTGAACATTGTCTGGGCTACAAGACAAATTCCGACTTCTCTGTTGTTGTTATAATTTGAACTTGAAAACGGTTATTTTGAATCTTGGACTCTTCATAAATGTTTTAGGCCCATGTCTTAGCTTTTTATCCATATAAACCAGACCTCAATCCAAGTTCTACAGCTCCAGTTATGATCCAATAACCGAATGATGTTCCAATTTGAATTCAACCAGTATCTCTTTTCTAAGCTTAACCCTCTCTTTGTCTTCTCAATTTCAGTGGTTAAACTTATTAATCAATCCTTTGATTTATGTGATAGGCCTACATTTAAAATGAATATTTACCATAAATTAAAGGTATCTTATATTATCAAACTTGTTATTATAAAACATGCTCTTAGTTAAGGAGTTATTGATACTTCAAGTGCAAAATGATGATATAAAACCTTGATAAAAATACACTTTTAAGTACTAATCATTTAGCATTCTTGATACCTTCACATATAAGAGAATGTCTTTTGGTCTATGCATTGCATGTACTACTTTTCAAATATGCATGATGAATATATTTTCTAAGTATGTAAAAAGAATCATAAAAGTTTTTATGGATGATTTTATTTATAGTAATTCTTTTTATGCATGTCTTGAAAACTTAAAACTTATTTTGAAACGATACTTCTAAACTAATCTCATTTTGAATTATGAGAAGGGTCATTTTATGGTTGAATATACGATAGTTTTAGGGCATGTAGTTTCTACTAGAGGTTTTGAAGTTGATAAAGCTAAGATATACATTATTTTATCCTTGCTTTATCTTGTGAATGTGTGAGAAGTTCATTCTTTTCTTGGACATGTAGGTTTTTATCAAAGATTTATCAAGGAATTTTTAAAAATAGCATTACTCTTATGAAATTATTGGTAAAGGATACAAATTTCATGTTTTTGCATAATGTTCTTCTCTTTTATTCATGTTTGAAGCTCTTTGTTGGTTTTAAGAAGGGTATCATGTCAAAGGTTAATTTGGTTGAACCTTAGACATGGCCATGGAGTCTAGCCAAAATATAAATAAATAAATAAATGTGTTTATTGGGAGACGACCTAACATACCACAACAACAATAAAATTCAGATTTTCTTTCTTTTTGCTTCTTTTTTATTTTTATTTTTATTTTTTGATTTATTTTTTGATTTGGTGTGATTATACAAATCATTATGTCTGATCGTGATTTAAGAAGATAAAATTAAAGAAAAAAGAAAACTTATTTAACAAAAAAAAATTATGAAACTTGTGCGGCAAAAAACAAATTATGGCATTATTACAATCTATAGTAATTATATATCTTGATCTACAATAATTTTTTCTAGATGGAGCACCCTCAAACACATGAACCAAAAATAAAAAAGGTAACAATTTCAGGGACCAAATTGTAATTTTCTACACCAAATGAACAACAAAAAAATATTTTGTAAAATTTAGCATCAATTTAATGTGGAATTATTTTTTTGACATCATAAATACAAACATAGCATGCTAAATAGAATAAATTATTAGATTTAAAACCATGCAAATATAACAAAGAATGATAAAATTTTGAAAAATAATAACTAAAATAAATAATTATTCATAAATAAATAAATAAGAATCATATTAAGATGAATTGAAGCAATTCACAATACGTGACACAGTAACTGAAACAATGAACACTTTTTTTATTTATTTATTTTTTAAAAAATGATAATAGTTTTAGGATGCATTTGAGAACACGGTGCAAACCATGTCCTCTTAAATTTTGATTTTTTTACTTAAAATAAAAAAATTAATATGTTTTTAGTTTGTTTTAATGTGTTAATGTAAAAAATAATTAAAAAAATTTATTTTAATATATTTTTAAATAAAAAATACTTTAAACCACCAACCCACCATTATAATCTCATTCACACCTTTAAAGTCAACAACTACGATGGAAAGAGACGGTTGTTTGATTTTTGTAGTGTCATTAGCTACACTAATCAGTCTAAAAATATAGTACATAAGAAAGGATGCAATGCAAACACGTCCTTGATTGGTTTTGATTCGGTCTTCAAACTATAAATTTCATATCTCCTTTTTTATTTTATTTATACATGTGAGATTGAGATTGCATTTCCAACTCAAAAGCCATTATCTTATTTCAAAGTCAAAACACACTTTTAAGATCTAATTTTAGATCCTTCAATAGTCAAGCCACAAATTTCGGCGAAAAATTACAAAGGGTATGTTGAGTGAGTTTTCTATTATTTTGGAGGGTGCTTTTAATGTGAAAGTACTGGAATTTATGTTATTAATTACATTTTATTAAAATAAAAATAAAAATAATAAGATTTAAACTCTTCATTACTTGATTATTAAAACTTTTATATTATATCAAAAAATTATTTCAACCTATTAATTTAATTAAATAAATAAATAATTTATATTATTTTATAATATAACCGAATAATTTGCCACTTCAGCTGTGTAATAAAAATAAATATTGTACGTCATACACATTAATTTTTTAAAAGAAATATTGGACTGATGACTTTTGGTCTTACCTATACGGAAAAAAAAAGATTTAAAATGATCATTGTCATTGGACCATGACAGAAACTTGAGCTTAATTTAGCTGTTATCTTGTTTGGTCGAGAATCAATAAAGCCTCTACAACTCAGGAGTTATCAAGGCATGGTAACTCTCTCAACCCTAATTCCAAACACTATACCATTAAATAGTTTTACCGACAGATTATTTCTGTCGGTGTAAGACATACAATTTATCAGTAAAATTTTTACCGACAACATCATCGATATAATCAATCTGTCAGAATATTGATTATCGGTAATTCCCATTTCCGTCGCTATCTCTGTCAGAAAAAAAAAAACAAACACCGATGGTCTTACAGTCGGGGAAAACGCGTCAAAACAAAATTTTCCTGCTAGAACTTTACCAACAGACTTATGCCGTCTGTATTTTCACCAGTAAATCACCGATGTCATTCCGTCAGTGATTGTGGCATGGACAGTAAATATTTCAGAACTCTCTGTAAAATACCGACATATACATTCTGTCGATGATTGTGGCATGGGCAGAAATTGTTTTTTCAACTCTCTGTCTAATACCGATGGACCTATGTCGTTTGTAAGGCCATCGGTATTTATTTAAAAATATTAAAAAAAAATATTTAGAATAAATAATGTTTTTTCAAATATTATATTGATAATAGTAAAAAAAAACTAATTAACCAAATAAAATTGTATTAAACATTACAAATATAAAAATAATGTTAAATAATATTCATTCAAATATTCATTACAAATTTAATGTGTTTCAAAAAAAAAATTAAACTAGAATAACGGCGGAGCTGGAGGAGGAGGAGGAGGAGGCTGGTTGTTCCCGGGACCGTATGGCAAAAAAGGGGCTGCACATGTATCATCACCCATCCTTAATCTAATGTCCATGACCATTTGATGGAGTTGTTCATAATCCATCGAGAGTCATTTATATTGTTGTTTCAAGGCCATGAACTCCTCAGACTGGGTGCTTGACATTGATAGAGAGCTCCCAACGGTTAAGACATTATAGGCTACCCGCAAGTTTTCGACCATAGTGTTGGAGAGCCTGTAAACTCAATTTTAATCGGGTCCACCAAACGATCATACCTTCATTCACAAATCCGAATCGAAATCCGGATGGGTCGAAGGATCGTCCCTATATCTGTCCCGCAACCAGCTATTATAGGTCTTCTGAAAATTTTAAAAAAATCATCATATTCAATTCAAGAAAATAATAACTTAAAAAATAAAACGATTGAACGAACATACCATGAAGTGTTGAGCACGGTTGTCCACGAACTGTTGCACCCCCTTTTGACGCTCTTGACTCTGCATGTGCGTCTCTACAAACAGTTCCATTGGGCTCGGCTCACGTCCAAGAGAAGTAGCCTGTAAGGAAAAAAATGTTGCAAGTTAAATATATTTATAAGCAACAACAAATTAATGAACGATATATTTTATTTAAATTAATCTTACTATCCGCTTTGCATGTGCACTGAACAGAACAGAGCTGCTGGTATGCGAGGTCACCGAACCATGAATTTGTCGGTTCCGGTTGTCAGTACCGGATTGTGAGCATCCTGCAAACCGCTCAAACATCACGTGCTCAATATATTGCATCCATATATCCCCCGAGATGAATGGCGATTTGAATTCCCATCAAACCGGCACCTCATTTCAGTCTTCTAGACCGTTATATCTCGCATATCTTTTTGTTTTTTTGTGTGTCATACCAAAAATCACGCAACATACTTCCATAGTAACAAATTAGAATTTATAACATAAAATTATAAAACAAAAAATTATATTATTTTCGATATTACCTAGTTGTTATGTGATTCTCTCATACCCTCCTCACAACATTATTGTTCACGCTATTCCATTCAAATTTGTGTTGTGTATAAATAATTCATTTAAAATAAAAATAGTACAAGATATAAAATTATAAAAATAATTTATTAAAAATAATCTGGAAATTAGAAGTTAACACCTACCTGAAATCGTCAAAACCATGCATTGATATTAGGTCTCCACTAAGGATGTCTGGAAACCTGACTCCATTGAAATAATTGAATCTTCATCGACGATTTAAACGCCAATGTTATTGTCTGGGCAGCCTTAATGTTTGTGAACCTAAAATTAAATAAAATGAATAAAATATTAATTAGTTGTTCATAAATTATGTTATAAGTATAAAAACTAAAACTAAAACCTAAACAAACTGACATTGAAAAGTCATCCTTCCATTGTGTCTGGTACTTGCTGGTGAATTGACCCCGCTATGAAGGCACATTGCCTCTGTGCTGTGAGACCGCACTAAAAGAGGCAGTATCACAAGTTGGCGTGGGTGCCTCTTCGTGATCAGCACCTAAGAATAATTCATCCTCGCTGCTATAAGAACTAGCTGCAACCATCTACTGACGACGTGCTGTTGATTTCATTCTACATATCTACACAAATTTATAAAAATAATTACGTAATTAAATTCAATTATTTAAAAAAAAATTGGCAGCACTTCCCCTATACTAGAGACTACCCCCAGTTTTCAAAGCTGCAAGTATTTACAATAACCACAAACAAATTGACTCCATTGAAAAATCTTATATACAACCTAACATCTATAAAAATTTAACATCTATATATTTTTAACTAACATCTATAGAAATACATAAATGACAATTAAAATTAATGGAAATAATAAAAAAAATATAACAAGCAATAATAGAATAAATTTGAGATAAAATAATTAAATTTAATTCTTCATTTCCAATTACCATTTCCATGGTAAATTCAACAATAACAATTAAAATTCAATGCAATTTTCAAATAATTATTACAATACAAACAATAAAATAATTAAATTTCCATTCTACATATCTACATAAATGTATACGAATAATTACATAACTAAATTTAATTATTTTTTAAAACAATTCGTCAACACCTCCCCTATATTAGAGACTGCCAACAGTTTTCATACCTACAAATATTGATAATATCCACAAGCCAATTGACTCCATTGCAAAATCTTATATACAACCTAACATCTATAGAAATTTAATATCTATATATTTTCAATTAACATCTATACAAATTCATAAATAACAATTAAAATTAATTGAAATAATAAAAAACATAACAAGCAATAATATAATAAAATAATTAAATTTAATTTTATATTTCTATTAACATTTAAAAGGTAAATTCAACAATAACAATTCAAATTTAACAAAATTTTCAATTATTATGGTTATACAAACAATAAAATAAATTGAACAAATAAAAAGAAAAAACTAAAGAATATAGGAATGAAAAATGTTTATCTTAATAGTGTGTTGATTTCAAGATTTTATCTACAAACAATACACAAAACAACAAAAATAATCATAACTAAAATAAAAAAAAAAGTAAAAAAATACAAAGATAAAGAAAGGAGAATCATACCTTTTAATATGTTGAAAACTACAATCAAAATAATAAAAATTCTCACTAATTCTTGCAAAACAAAACACAAACGAAGAGGAGAAGAGAACATGAAATGAGGAACGAAGAAAAAATGAACCACGAAGGGGGGGTTGGGCTTTATACTATAATTTTACCGATGGATTTACCGATGGACATTAGAATAATATTTTTATGGCGGTGGCAATAAATTTCCATCAGTAAATTTCGTCAGTATATTTTTGAATTTCGCACTAAAATTTTAAAAATCACTCTAAAATTTTTGAAGTTTGTTGGTAGAGGTGTCAGAGCACGCGCGCATTGAAATTGTAGCGTCTGTAGGTAAGTGGACTGACTGACCTGGGACTCTGACAGTCGCACGCATTAGAATTTGCAACATCCGTCGGTTATTCTATCGGTATGGTCGTCGATGATTATGGTAAATGCAGTACATATTTTGCAACTCATGGTAAAATAACGATGGCCATTTCCTGTCGGTAAGGTTGTCGGTGATGGTGGCAAATGCTGTAAATATTTTGCAACTCTTGGTGAAATACAGACGGATTGGTTCCGTCTATATGGATGTCGGCATTTGTGTCATACTTTTACATGTTTTGTTTGTATTGCCGATTTATCCTCCTACACAAACGCTTAAATTGCAAACTTACAGCACAACACAATAACAACAGCAAACAATTATAAAATAAATATTTCATGTTCCAAAATATCATCCATAATATTATATTATAAAAAAAGGCTTTACACTTTCTTGTTCTGATCATATTTAGTCATATTTTTCGTCTTCATCCTCAATTGAATTATTATCAACTTCATCGCACTCTTCAATGTGGTTATCATCTTCTTCATCAACATTCTCTAGTCCACTAGAGCTCAAAACAACATTCAACTCCTCTGCGTCAACATCAACAAGACTATCATCAAAAACATGAAAATTTGAATTTTCTTCTAAGTTAATTGAAGGAGCAACTCGATATGGTTTAACTAACTCACTAACTTGAAAGACTTCATCTATCACACTTATGTCTTCGTTCTCATCTTTAACAACCTTGACACGACCCCTGGGTTAATCATCTCTTGATCGGTCCTTTCTAAAGGAAGGGGTGTATGTGTAATAAGCTTGTTGACATTGCTTTGCGAAAACATAGTCATCGTTTACGTTGCGGAGTCTAGCTTTTGAGTTGATTTCAATGAGACCATAGTGAAGATCTACTCTGATTCGTTTTTCAGTTGTGTCATACCAATAGCTATGATATTGCAATTCGACGACCTCTTCTAATTTCTCATAGTAGTCAACTTCAAACTCACTAGAAGTCGATCCCTTAATACAAACATCTTTGTTGTATGTCTTTCTTCCATGCTTGTATTCTTCAGTATGAAACACATATCCATTGAAAAAAATACTTGTTATAGCACTTAACTTTTCTTTTAGGGTCCAGGCTCAGTAAAGATAATAAAATAGCAGCACTACCTCCCATTTGATAAACCTTGTATATCAAATACAACAATAATTAATAAATGGACATTATATAATATTGACGTACAATTACCTTGCAAGAGATAATGAATTTGTGATCGGACTTACATGTGTTCTAAACCACGTGACAAATTATTCATCTTATAATTGAAAGATTTGGGATTCGATCAGCTGTGAGTTATTGGACAATAAATACCGTCGATGTTGCCTGCAAGATTGTTCCAAATTATATGAGTTTATGATATCACAATATAAAAATAGTACACTCTCAACAAAGTTTAAGTGGTACATCAACTTACTTAATAAAAGGTCTCTGCTCATCACAGTTAATAGAACATAATTGTGTGCCTGTCTGAACTATATTTCAGACAAATATCTTCCCCTTACGGCATTTGTAGGTGTGGGTCGTCCAGTACTGGAGAATATTAACAAGTTCCCATTTAAAGGCACTTCACCACCACCACCATACCATGGAACATGGTTGATTCTTGTTCTCAAATGAAGTTCGAAATAGTACGAGATAAATGTTGAGATCTCCTCAACAATATAGGCTTCACATATTGAAGCCTCAACATGCGCCTTATTCTAAACCTTTTTTTTTAAGATTGAACAAGTACCTGCATATATAGAATTAAACAAAATTTATCAATTAAAAAAAAATGAAAAAACTTTTAATTATGAATTACATTGTAACTGTAATATCTAACCTCTCAAATGGATATATTCATCTATACTGAACCGGTCCTCCAACTTTTACCTCATACGGTAAATGTACGGGTAGATGCTCCATTGAGTCAAAAAATGATGGAGGGAATATCATCTCAAGTTTGCATATTGTCTTGACGATATTCGTTTCAAGCCTTTCAATGTGATCAACATTCAACTTGCTGGAGCATATATCTCTAAAGAAATGACTGATCTCCGAGAGTGCATCTCATATCCCCTTTGGCAACAAATCATAAAAAGCTAATGGAATGAGTGTTTGCATAAACACGTGGCAGTCATGACTCTTCATTCCATATAATCTGCATTCCTCCATATTAACCAGCCTTGATATGTTCGAGGCATATCCATCGGGAAAATGCAGACTCTTAAGTCATTTGTAGACTAGTAGTTGTACGTTTTTCTCTAACACGAAGCTTGCTCTTCGTTTTACGACTCGTGACCCATCACAAACCAACTTCATATTTTTACGGTTACAGAACAACGCTAAATTTAATCTAGCCTTGATGTTGTCCTTTGTCTTCCCTTTCACATCCATGACGGTATTGAAAATGTTCTCAAACACGTTCTTTTCAATGTGCATGACATCAAGGTTATGGCGGAGGAGATTGGTCTTCCAATAAGGAAGCTCCCAAAAGATACTTCATTTTACCCAATTGTGGGTCAAACCAAAACCAGGAAACTTCTGCTTACTTGATTGGAGACTAAACACAATGTCACCGTACTCTGATATAACATCATGCAATTCTTCACCAGAAAAATGCGAGGGTGCAACATCCTTTTCAACTCTTCCAACAAAGAAATCCTTTCTGTTCTTTCTGTACCTATGATTTGATGGCAAGAAACGACGATGACAATAAAAAAAAGAAGTTTTACCTCTGTTTATTAGTGTGAATGCTTTGTTGTTTTCCATACAGTATGGACATGCTAATTTTCCATACGTGCTCCAACCAGAAACCATTCCATCAACTGGGAAATCATTGATAATCCACATCAAAGCCACTCCCATAACAAAATTATGTTTCCTCGATATATCATAAGTCAAAGCTTTGGAGGATAACAACCGCGTCAATCATCAATTAATGGTCGAAGATAAACATCTATATTCAGCCCGGACTGCTCAGACCTGGTATGATCATAGATAAAAACATGAACTTCGACCTCATACACATCCCCGGTGGCAAGTTACAAACCGTCAGTATGACTGGCCAACAAGAATAAGGAGCAACAAATGACCCGAATGGGTTGAATCCGTCTATACACAACTCAAGACGCATGTTCCTTGATTTAGCTGAAAAGTGAGGATGCACACTGTTAAAGTGTTTCTATGCTTCACCATTAGAAGGATGCACTATCACTCCATCAACCGTATTATGTGATTGGTGTCATGTCATGTGCTCAGCAGTCTTGGGTGACATGAATAACCTCTGCTATCTAGGTGTGATTGGAAAGTATCTAAGTTTCTTGTATGCCACAAGATTCTTTCCTATGCCAATTTTGGGTTTGTAACGGGAATACCCACATTTCATGCACAAGATCAACTTAGCATTTTCAAGGTAGTAAATCATGCAGAAGTTAGGGCACATGTCAATTTTCTGGTATCCTAAACCGAGGGGTTTCATCATGGACTTAGCAGTATAGAAGTTCTCTTTAAGCTTATTCCCTTCAGGTAAAATGCTTCTCGTCCATTCTATAATTTTGTCATAACTGCCCTCACTCAACCCATGATCTGACTTGATGGTGAACACCTGTGCTACGGCTGATAACTTACTGTGGTTTGTGCAGCCATCCCATAATGGTTCGTCAGAATCTTTCAAGAGATCAAAAAACCTTGTTGCATCTGTATTAGGTTCTTCTTTTACGATTGGATATTGACCGACATTACTTTGATTCATTCTCATTGCATCCATAACCATATTCCTGTAAGGATTGCTGTTGTCATTTACAACTTCATGCACATTGCTAGCATTAGAAGTTGACCCTATCACCCTTTCTATCATGCTCTAATTAGGAACAAATTGTTCTCCGTGTGCATACCAATACAGGTAATCCTCCACGAACCCTTTGGTTAGAAGATGCATTGTTACAACATCTTGATGCAGAAAATTTTTATTTTTACACTTCCTACATGGACACCTAATACCGCCATCAGTAAAATTCCTCGGAATAAATGTTGTGAAATTAATAAAACACTGAACCCCATTACAATAATCCATCATCCGCAATCCTTGGGGTGAGTCTCGATACATCCATGAACAATCATTCATGACTTCTATCGAACTTCTAAATTATGATGACAACATGTATTAATTAACTATGTTACGTAAATAAATTTGCAAAAATATTGGTTTGCCCCGATATTATCCAACAAACTAAAAAAACACTTATGTTAAATATTCATTATCAATTATCAGCGTCCATATAAATTTAAACATATACAAATTTACGAAAATCACAACTTCACAATAGAATTGATAAAAATTAAAATGGACCCATTAAACAAGCTATTATTTATTTCATCACAACACATCTAATTCGGTATAATTCAAACAAAGTTTCAACAATTTATAAACAAATATAATTTTATAAAATCTAAAACAAACTATAACAATTACAAAATTATGCATTCATACTACAAGTTTCTTTGACAAATAACAATAAAACAAGTACATACGTTAACACAGTACATATACTAAAAAAACAATTAAAAATAATAAAATTGACATTTAAATGTTAAAAATAAAAAGGATAGATTTACTTATAAAAAATGATAAAATCCACAATAAATTAATCGGAAAACGGATGTTGTGACCGCGTACAGAAGTATAAGAAACTTGAGTGCTTGTGTTGAGAAGAGGGGGGAGAGTTGTGATGGGTGGTTGGTTGCAATTTGGGAGGGGGGTTGGTATGGGGAAGAAAAAGGAGAAATAGAGGAGAAGAGAGTCGGCAGAGTGTGGATATATTGGCTTTTACCGATGGATCACCGACGGATACGTTCTGTCGGTATACCGTCGGTAATTCTGACAGTGAATGCGTCACATCACTATACGGAGATCCCAGTTTGAATCTCTCAGTCATTCCGTCGATAAAAACATCTGAAACAATTCCCCGTCATCACACTATCTCTTCTTTTCAAAATTCTATAGATTCTGTCGGCGATGCGATCGATATATACCGATGGACCGACCGCATCGCCGACGGAATCTATTCCATCGGTAATTATTACCGTTAGCAAAGGTCTGTTGGTATAGACCAGCAAAAGTAGAGACAGAATTATATCCGTTGGTAAAAATCACCGGAAAAAAATCCGTCGGTAATTCCGTTGGTTTTCGCCGATTTTTTAGTAATGGAAGAACAAGCAGGAGAAAACTCAAACTCAAATTTTATTTATGTTCTCTAGATTTAGTACAGCCCCCCAGATACAACATATACTGCAATGGAAAACCTGAAGTAGCACAAATTAATAAGCAGAAAGGGAAATCTGGTGCATGCAAGTGGTCTCAAATACATTTTGGGTATTAATCAAAGTTTGGCAAATTAGTTAGTTCTGTTGAAGAAGAGCAGCAGTATTAATTATGATATCAATTAATGTATAATAAGCCGAAAATACATAGATAATTATAAAGGAGAAGAGTGTCTTAACTACAGTGAGTCTAGACCATTAATGTATAATAGAAAAATCCTAGTTTCACAGAACGGCTATGCCAGCTATGCATGCGTTGTGATCCCCCTCCCCTCCTCCTCCTTCTCGAGGGCCACTCGCGTTTCACAGCACTCATCTGCTCTCATTCCCATCCTCCCCTCTCTGTCTCTTCCTTGTTAACATGTGTATACATGGGCATCATCAAAAATAGAGTAATGTTATACCAGCAGATTTTTCTACAAATGATCAAATGTGACATAATTTGAAAGTCCAATCATTTAAAAATTATGAAACCCATGTTTTTTATCATTTGAAGATCGATAATCAATCGCTATTCTTGAAAAAAACGCATTATTAATTACTAGTAGCCAGACACAATCACAAATTAAAATAGAACCCGGCCCAAGAGGTGGTCATATATATATATATATATATAATGCACCCCAAATTCCCTTATCTATAATAATGTCAAGGGGTTGAATGTCAATATAAAATCAAAACCCTAAAAACGTACGAGTATAATTGGTCAGAAATACGGTATCATATTGCACGAGACAAATAATTAACAACACGTACTAGCATGAATGAATACATACATACGATCCTTGTATATATGCATAAAAAAAACCCATACATGCTTAATTAGTTTCTTTTAGCATCAACACTGATTTCTGTGTTCAAGTTAATTCAATTTTCCATTAATCTTTTGAGATTTTGAAATTAATAATTAGATAAGTTTTTAATAATAATCACAAAATTTATTACCCTCAAATTAATAATTTTTAAAAAACAAGTTTAAAACTGACAGGAATAGTACACCGCTTAAAATTCAAATCCAACTTTTATTAGCTGGGTGTCAAATAACAAATCAAGACTTTATGAAATATAAATGTCACGTATAGCTAGGACGTCGGCCCTTCAAGTTGGGCTCCCTCCCTGACACTCTCTCACCTCTATTTTTTTTTTTTCCCTCCTCTTTCTTCCTCCATCTGCAATAGCAACAGAACTATCCTCTCTCTCTCTCTATAAATACCCTCCATCCATAAATAACCCAACTTTCTTTGTGCATTTCCTTCTCCACATCCAAATCACCCCCCCTCTTGGGTGCTCATTCTCAAGTCTAAATTTAACTAAACAGACCACATACTTTATCACCAAGAACATGACTGATCCGCCGACTTCGAACTCCAACTCCAAGAAAGGCTCTTCAAGCATTTACTCCTACTACTCCTCTTCGCCAACCCCATCTTCAACATCTTCATCCGGGTTATCACCAAATCCCGTATGTAAACCCGACCCGGAAAAAAACCTGAGAAAACCAAAGAGGCCAAGGGAAACTAACAGTAGCAACAACAGCAAGCACCCGGTGTTCAGGGGGGTACGAATGCGGACATGGGGAAAATGGGTGTCGGAGATCCGGGAGCCCAGAAAGAAGAATCGGATCTGGCTAGGAACTTTCTCCACCCCAGAAATGGCAGCACGTGCCCATGACGTTGCAGCCTTGAGCATAAAAGGCAACTCAGCCATCCTCAACTTCCCCGGACTAGCCGGGTCGCTTCCCCGACCCGCTTCTAACTCTCCACGTGATGTCCAAGCTGCCGCCGCTAAAGCCGCTTCCATGGACTTCAACAGTACTGTCACTACAGTCACCACCAATGTCTGCAACGATGAAAACAACAGTAATAATAACAGTACGGTCAGTAATAATAATGGGTCATCGTCCTCACAAATGACACAGTCCTCCTCCTCCTCCTCCTCCTCATCATCATCATCATCTTCAACAGTGAGGGTGACAAGTGACGTGGCGACTCCTGAGGAACTGAGTGAGATAGTTGAGCTGCCGAGTTTGGAAACGAGTTACGAGGAATCTCCCGAGTTTGTTTTATTTGGTGATTCGTGGCCGTACATTAATCAGTCTTGGTGTTATGAAGATTATGGCGTGAAGAGTAATGGGTATTTTAGCGATCAGTACTTGTCAATAATTCCAGAAAATAACGTAATTACTAGTGGTTTTGAGACTTTATTGTGGGAACATTAATTATTAGTTTAGTGAAATTTACCCCCCCGCCCTCCTTTTGTTTTTCATTTTTGTTTATGGGTTTATTCATTTTTCCTCTGGGTATATTATTGTTTCTTTGCTGGGCCAAAATACTTAATTTTTGCTTGCTAATCAAGTTGTGTTCTTTGTTTCTTTGAGAATTAATTATTATTATTATTATTATTAACTAATTTTGTTTTGCTAGATTATTCACTAGTGAATTATTCTATAACTATTGACATTGTTTGATATATTAACGGTTAAATTTCCCTTCCATCCTGAAACTCGGAGCTAGTACTGGTCAAACTATATAGTTACTCTTACTAGTTAACACTTAAACCAAACAAGCATTAAAGTCTCTTTCTCTGATTTGGTGCCTTTACTGAAGGAAACTAATGAAGGTGGTGAATCAGGGATAGTTAACATTCGTTAATGAATAGTGAATGGGAAAGTAGATATAAAAAAAAAAAAGTAATTAATGAGTTGAGATTCTAGGATGTTTCTTTTACTGTTGTAACTAAGTGGGACGTCCATTTTACCCCTACACTGTCTATTGTAGTGGAGATGTTAGTTTCCTTCTCCAGCCCCAGCCATTTCCTTCTCCAGGATCCCATTGAGAAGAAGCCAATAGGAACAGAAAGATAGATGGAGAGGGGGAGGATATAAACAATATGTGTGTTATGATGGTAAAAAGAAGAAGAAGAAAAAGAATTGTGGGTGTTATGAAACAGGGTCGAAAGGGTTTTTGGAGCAATATTTTTTTTTATTAATGTTGGTATCCGGACCAGTTTCACGAGTCTTAAAATTAACAATTATATAAGCTTCTAATGATTTTAAGAGAACTCGAACTCGTGATATTGAAAAGCAAACCCAACACCTGATTAATTAAATTTTATTTTAGGGTTGTATTTGGTATAATATTGAGTTGTAGCTTTTTTCAATTTCAATTTGGCCATGGATTATTGGTGCTGGAAGTGACAATTTGGCCTTTAAGAAAAACCTGCTGTTGCACACATGCTTCTCCCCACAAAAAGAAAAATTAAAAAGAAGCAATCAATTGTTTTTCCCCGCCCGCCAGGCTATGCTATTATTAGTTTGATGGGCTTAATCCGGTGACAATTGCCTTCGAACAACCATATTCGTATGGGTGATGGTGTCTTTATTACATGGATTATTTATCTCTCTCTTTGTGTGTTTTATTGTATTCAATATTCATTAATTATTTTATCCATGCAGGCACAAAAGCTTTAATAAGTGTAATTTATGGGATTTAGTTTGAAATCAAGGTAGACAAACTATATAAAAAGGGAATTGTTTGGATATTTTTTATTTTTTAATTGGTCTCCTGATGTCATTGTGGTGGTTAGGATTTCATTAGTCACTGTTTGGTAGGTCTCCATTTATACCCTTAAATTAACACTGTTTCTGACCATATAGGCTTGCGATGCAGACGGTACCAAAATATTTAAATTTAAGGGATTACTATGGTAATATATTTGTGGTTTAATGAGCGTTTGTGAGTCCAAATCGAAACATTTTGGTAATAAAGGAGATTGGGGGTGTTTGACTTGGAGGGATGGTGGACCTATATTAAAGTATGTATTTTTTTATTTTTATAAGATGTTAAAAACGTTCTACCTCTAGCCAAAAAAACACTCTTAAAAAATGTTGTTCTAAAAGAGAGCGATTAATTTGGTTCAGGATCTGGTGGCTGTATTATGTTTCTTTTTCTCAAATGTTCATATGAATGGAATTTCCGGTCATTTTCCTAACACACACATACATAAGTTACTTGTTACCTTTCTTCCTCGTAGCTTTTTGCGCAATAAAAAGCTGCTTTCTTTATTTCAACCCGCCATGATATCGTATTTTCTGGTGATCTGAGGCACCATTTCTGGAAAGCTTATTGAAAGTTCCAGGCAATATATATATATATATATAGCTCCACTCCACACCTCCGTTATTGAGATTAAAAAACATATAGAACTTCACTAATTGTCTGTTTACCGCCCATTAGGGATAAACAAATTGCCAGCTAAAAGTTGCCATGGCACAGTAGCTTCGGAGTAAAAACAGATGTGTAATTAGTACTAATGAAGTTGTCGACGACTCAACATGACTATTTAGCAAGAGCCAAGGAAAAAAAAAAAAAGGTGACTAAGAACAAAAATTTCCCATGTTGAATTCTCACTTATTTTTCTCCATCTTTTTTATCCCGTTTCTCGAAATGAATCAAAAAGTATAAAAACCCGAGAATATAAGGAAAATCTAATTCGTTCCAGAGAACAGAAACAAAATCCTGAACTTTAATTTTAGGATTGCAATTTGCCTTTTCACTACCCACCGGCTTCTCAATTGAAAATTCATATTATTATAAAATACTAGAAAAACCTTATATATTACAAAAAAAATTCTACAAGATGAGGTTTTTTTTTACTGCACCTCTTATTACAAAACAAAATTAGTGTTTATTTATTTATTTTTCAATCAATATTTTTTTTAATTCTATACTTTAATATTAAATTTGTTTTTTATGAGATTATCTCACTCTTATAACACGGATTACGAGTTAACCAAGTTGACTCGAGCTTTTTTTAATTAAATTTATTTTTCAATTTCATCTTTAATA